>Ga0058701_10003267_pt1 | contig 12769 bp, 7 predicted proteins | sample AgamicOrMae_FD_97039 | JGI IMG/M metagenome (GOLD analysis project Ga0058701, IMG submission 97039) | Agave microbial communities from Guanajuato, Mexico - Or.Ma.e | ecosystem: Host-associated > Plants > Phyllosphere > Phylloplane/Leaf | place: Guanajuato, Mexico | collected 2012-06-04
AATTGAGACAAAAAAATAATGATAAAAAGTCTTACCGTCGTTTAAGAAAAATATTTGATAAAAACCTCCAAAATCAGTACACATTTCGGAGGAAAAAAAATAAGTCAAATTAGCAATGACGACAATTTTAAAAATTGAAATACCGTACATATTGGGTCCCAACTAATCTTGATACTTCAAATAGTCAAATTTTATAGTTTTAGGGCTTTTGAAATTTTTGAACTCAGTTTTGTCATGTTTTGCAAGAATTGTTTGTGAAAAGTCGGTGAAACATCTTTAAGGTCATAATAGGTTGGGTTCAATTGGGTTGAATTCAGTTGAGTGGAACTCGGGTTATTTTACCTACAGGACAGTTTACACAAGTGCTTAGCAAGCTCATGAGTTAGTTGTCTTAATATCATCACCCCTAAAATGTAATTTCCTAAACAAGGAATAGATGTATTCCAAATACATCTATTCCAATACAACTACTTCATGTGATTACTCAATACTCATGCGAATCGGCGTTTCTATAACATGACAGCTTATATTGAATGTTTCTTACCATTAACTTTAAATTTATGACAATTTTATACCTTTGATATTTTTTCGTAAGTTATTTTGTTATAACATTAGTTTTATTTTTTTATTTTTTTACTTTTGATTTATCAAAATAGTTTGTTTATTTTTTAAATCTCGCTTTGCTGTACTATTTGCTAAAGTAGTCCACAATACAACCAGAGAATCAAATCAAATATTGCGATGCCGCCCATTTTAAAAACCCTAAGAACGAACAATTTTAAATATGCCCTCCCTCCTAATTAATTTGCACAAAACGCCAGGAAATCTCCTTTTGATTATTGTATTAAAATCCGGACTACAGACGTCCAGCATCCCCTCATCTCCAGTCGACTGAAAATTCCGCCAAGTCTTGTTGGCAACAGTGACAAACGATAAGACAGGGAGGGTGGCAGCCCTGCAGTCTTTGCGTTGATTGGCTCCGACGCGATGCCGCGCAAATAAGCTGGACGTCCTGGCGGCTCGGCTCGGCGGCTCGGCTCGGCTGCCCGGCTCGGCTGCCCGGCTTCAATGACGGGCTGCTGCGTCCGGCATCATTAAGTCGACCATTCCGAATGAGAGCGAGGGAGAAGAAAAAAACGAGGCGACGCGTCGAAACCAAGGTGTCGGATTAAACTAAATTATAGACGATTATGCTTACCGCGCGACATTTTGTGTTTGATGGTCTAAATTCGTCATCTCTGTCAAACCCACGCTCGCATTTTGCCTCCGCTCATTTGTATAAGGTACATTCAAGGTAACGTTTTCGTACCCTTGGTGAATATATCTGGAGCGCGGAGTGAAATTCAATTTGTTAATATGAATATAAGGACACAGGAAAAATGTTTACGTGCTTCAGGGCTCAATGAGCTGAAAAACAAAATACTGCAGGACGATAACTTCTCTCTCTCTCTCTCTCTCTCTCTCTCTCTCTCTCTCTCTCTCGTGTATTCTTAAAGTTATGAACTCTATTACCAGGGCATGCATGGCAAAGATCTTACTTTTAAAGTTCCCCCATTTTTTTAACCTCAAATGAAAGGAGGCTTACAACATTTATCATTTTTCAATGAGTAGTAGAAGAAATGGTAAATAAAAAACATTAGTACATCGGCAGGCCTATATTACCTATATCTTAGTCATATGGTACTGCAATCACAAAAATTCACTGGATTTGGCATTGTTGCATGAGGTACAGTGTAAGGTTGAAATTACAACCATACGCTCTCGTGTGAACAGCGACATAGCCTTAAAGTATGGCCGTAGACTTCCTTTAGAAGATCCTTCTTTTAAGATAATACGAGTTCGCTTTGTTTGAGGTTCTGACCAAGGTGGCTCTGTAACGATGGAGTCACTTCAGACCTTATTTACAGAGAGAACGAGAGACGTTTCCTGAAAGCACTTGTTTGTGCGAGTTGCCTACTTACAGGGTGAAAGGCAGTTTGCTCGGGTAAGTCCGGGAGAGTACGGCAACGTCCGACCCGAGAAAAAGCTGCCTTTCACCCTGTTAGTAGGCAACCCGCACAAACACGTGGCGTAAGAAAACGTCTCCCATTTTTGAGGGGAGTGTTTCCACCGTTATAGAGTCACCTTGGTTCTGTCGAATAAGCTACTACACCTACAAGTGAATGAACAGACTTCCATACCACCCTTCAGTTCTAAGTCTTATTTTTATACGTGTAATTATTTTTTTGGTAGCTTTAGAAATTTATAGATCGCACGAAAGCGATTTCCCAAAGACGAAATAAAATGTCGGTCATTAAGGGAACTTCAATCAGCTCGAAATCCATGAAGAACGTCTAATTTTCAATATTCGCTCTTTCTGCTTAACGAGCCTTATGGGACTTCTTACAAAACGAAGTTACAAATGGACAATAAGCTTTGGCAGAAAAAAAAAATGAAAACAGCGACAATTTTGCTTAGTCTAAAATTAGTACGACACCATAGATTACGAAACTTTCCTAAAACGTTACAACAAACATTCGCACGAAACAAAGGAAATCCTAGTTATTTACAGCTCACAGCGGCTTTGGGGAGAGAGGGTAGCCTCCACTGACAATCTCGATTAAAGATTGAGTTCAAAAGTGTCCACAAAGCCGTGAAGTGGTTGCTCCCTTCAAGGGGGCTTCAAAGCCAGCGAATGGCGCGGCGGCGCCCAGGAACTTTTTCTTAGACAGTCATTTATTAGACGCAGTGGCGCGTAGCTTAATGAACATGAGCAGTGAGGGGAGGGGGAGGAAAAGAGGGGGGAGATTGATTAACATCTTTAACACTCGCCTTGGTAGAGGCTTTCACCCGCCCGCCCAGTTGGCGCCAGCCCGCGATGCGCACCCCACCATCACGGCCAAACTAACCGACTGGAAAAATAGGGACGGAGAGCCTTCTTCGATTCCACTTACGGCTCAGGATTTTAAAATCAGGTTTTTGGTACGCTTAGACAGACCCACCAAGCCTTCACTGCTTTTCTTCTGACCGTTTCATATACTGGGAGTATGTGAAATCTAAAAGAAATTCGGTGAAATCTCGCCTAAAGTTGAAGTCCTTCCCTAAAAACAACGAAGCCAAAACCTAATTTTAGATAAAATGGACAAATAAAGATTAATCAATCAATCGCTGACTTTCAGTGGAGTCTCACTGAAAATAAGTGTGAAAATATTATTACACCACAGAGAAACTCAAAAGGTGGATATTGCGATCTTCCGAGTTAAGGGAGAACCTCTTTTCACTGATATGGCCAGTCCAATGACATTGACTTCGAAAGTACATGTAGATTCGCGACATTTTTTTTACAGTGAGTCCGTTGTTATGTTCGTCTTCATATTTTTATTTTATTTTTTTACTTATTTTCAATATTTATCTTTTTTTGTCCTTTTTTTAATGTTGGTGCCAGATTTTCATGGCTTTCAAAAAGCTCTAGTAAGATATAATCGACAGTCGGTGGTGGGGGGAAAGCGACGGTACGAACTACCGTTCGTACTGATAATTTATCAGTTGATTCTTACTTACCAGATCATGCCCAAGATTTCACACGTCCATTCCAACTATTTTTGTCGAATACCCAGGCTAGTCTTGCTATGCAGATTCCGAAGAAAAAAACCCACTTCATATCTACCATCGTTTATCAATGCTCACTATACAATGCTACTCTATATAAAAATTGACACAGCAAATAAACAGACACCATGTCATTAAAACTACAGATTTCGCCACCTGAAATCAGAACTTACCATTCCGAATTCCACTTTAGTGAAGCAAGCTGGGTACATAAATTTTGGTTAAAATTTGATCATAAGTTGGCGTCTTTGAACAGCCTCATATCATTCTACCCCTCGTCCGCTTTTATTCCATAAAAAAGGAGGAGAAAATTTCCGTCATAACGCGCACAAACATATAAATGGCAACAGGTGCCACGGCTCCTAGTTACGCAGCAAAAATGTGTGATTCATTGGCATCCGAATAAGTCGCGGGTGGACGTCATTACCTGCCCGTGACAAAAAATTGCAGTATGGCTCTTGACTTGAAAAACGTCTTGACTTGGGTCAAAATACGTTTAAAATATTTGTCCTAACTGGGAATCGAGACTTAGTGTTTGACAGCACAGTCGGGGAAATATTTTCCTTAAATTTGGGGCGAGGGGTGTTTTTTGAGATTTTTAGAACCCCTGTATCTCATGAACAGTTGGAGATATCAAAATGCGCCCATCGAGTAAATCATTGTAAATCAAAAAACCCAAAAATTTGATTTTATTCGCGTTTTCGATATCTCTAACGGTTTTTGAGATATTTTGAAAAAACTATGTTTTAAAAAAGTTTGTCAAGGGCTAGGGGTCGCAAAAACGTCTCGACTTGGGTCGTGATACGTTAAAAATATTTGCTAACTGGGAATGGAGACTTAGAGTTTGACAGCACAGTCGGGGAAATATTTCCCCTAAATTAGGGGTGGAGGTGTTTTTTGCGTTTTTTTTTAGACCCTGTATCTCAAAAACGGTTGGTGATATGAAAACGAACATGGAAGTATTAAGCCGTCTTCGGCCCCATTTTTTAAATTTGCAAATTAACTTATTAGTAAATTGGGAGTTGGTGTAGTGTATTTTCTGTTTGGAGTATAGATGAATCTCCCTTGATAGACTGCTTCTTTTGGAGTATGGACGAGTCTCCTTTGATAGACTGTACTGCCGCGGCGTCGTTTGAAATCGTCGTTAGTAGCCCAGTCTTGAAAGCCATACTACTCCCATACCGGCTTACCTCGTTCCAAGTCTCTGAGAGACTCAAGAGACCGCTAGCAATACCGATGTGTAGCGTCCTATACCAATCTAAGACCAATCCATACACAAACTTTTTGTCACGGGTGTAGAGTAGTGGGAGTGGGCATTACCTGGACAAAGGACAGGACCACCCAGAGGGGGGCACAAGATGGCTGCGGGGCGGGGGCCTCTCCATCTATTCGGGACTCCAGGTGAAAGTAAAGAGAAGGTCGCAAGGAAAATTGACACTAACAAGCAGCCTTGTTTAAAACCAAAGCCTCGCTAAAATTGGATACGTCAGCCGTTTCGCCTTTCACTTCGCCCTAAATAGTTGTCGTGTGACAAGCCACACTGCGAATTTCAAAGGTGGAATTCTCTCTCTTGTGCGTCACCTCCCCTATCGATGCCGAGTCGGACGGAGCGACCGCAATACGTGATGAACAAGGCGGGTAACTTAACCTAACCTAACTTAAACAAACCTAACTTAACCTATCCTAACTTAACCTATCCTAGCTAAAACTAACTTAGCCTAATTTAACATATCCTCACTAAATCTTACTGAACCTATCCTAACTAAGCCTAAGTTAACCAAACCTAAGTTAACCTATCCTAACTAAACTTAACTTAAACTAATTTAACCTAGAATAAGAAAGCGATAGCCGATCGGCGCGATTGCGAAGCACATATAACACTGACGTGAGAAAAGAGGGTTAGTAAAGTGTACTAAAAATTAGTAGAAAAGGCGACAGCCAACTCGGCTAGTAAACGTTACCAGATGCGCCAGTAAACGTTACTCCCTTGTAAAAAAGTCATATATGGGAGCATACATGGTTATATACCAGTCATATATGGATTTTCGGCATTTAAGGGGAACCCATAGATAGGGAGGTTTTGTATAGCACCATAGGTGGGGCTGAGTTTTTTTTTTTCAAGTAATGCTGTTATAAAAATCGATATGAATTTACATAAAAATGTTATTATATCTATTTTCACTACTAGTTTTATAAAATTTCAATTGGATTTCACAAGAATTTTACAAATAATGACTAATTATTCTACATATCTAGAACATTATACAGGTACCCTTACCCATACAGGTCCACCGTTCCGTCATCCAACCACGCTTAGTGTTGCTTAACTTCGATGATCTACTTACCTAACGTCTATCCTAACCCGTGGCCCAACCGGTGATTAACATCTGTGCTAGAAGGCCTCTTTAAGAGAAGGCATCACGGTCATCAGTCACCCGGAAAAAGGTAGAACGGTTTGACCGATTTCAGCGATCCAAGGGTCGTTTTCGCACAAGTTGGGGAAGGCGAGTACGAATATACAATCTGGTATGGCCAACCCGTTGCAGATAAGCCCTTACAGTGCTGTTAAAAATAGGGGTTGAAATTTTAAAATCTGTACGTTGGCCAATTTATGCAGCGTGAGGCTCATTTTCGTACAGGTCATTCATGCTGAGTAAGAATATGCAATCATCCATGGCCTAACCTTAGCAGATAAGCCCTTACGTTACTGTTAAAAATGGGGGTTGAAATCTTAAAAATCTGTACATTGTCCGATTTATAACGCAATTTGAGGCTCGTTTTCGTATCAGCCGTTCATGCTGGGCAAGAATTTGCAATCATCCATGGCCTACCCTTAGCAGATAAGCCCTTACGTCACTTTTAAACATAGTGGCTGAAATTGTATCAATCTGTGGGCAAATCTGTGTATAGTGCGATTTGTGCACTGTAAGGCTCGTTTTCGTATTAGTCGTTCATCCTGAGTAGGAATATGCAATCATTCATGGTCTAGCCCTTACGGATACGCCCCTATGACGGCACTTAAAAAAACGGGGTTGGAAATCTAACAAATCTGCACGCCGTCGAATTTTGCAATGTTGACTAAAACTGCCGATGAACCCCGTTCGGCAGAAACGCAGCAGAAGTTCCACTTCATACATGGTGCCATATATGGAAGTTACTTGTGCGTCCTTCCATATAGTTCACAAGTTCTGTTTCATACATGGTGCCATGTATGGAAGTTACATGTGCGTCCTTCCGTATATCATAAGTTCCAATTCATACATGGTGCCATGGATTTAAGTTACATGAGCGTCCTTCCGTATTTCACAAGTCCCACATCATATATGGTACCATAGATGGCACCATGTATGGTACCACATAAAGGTACAACCCTATATGGCACCAAGTATCCCATATTTGGTACCACATAACCAATATATGCAAGCCATATATGACATTTTTACAAGGGGCTGTAGATAGTGCTGTGTAACGGTAACGTTTACTAGCAAGCCTGTTAGCGATTACTTGCCAAGTTTGGCTGTAACACTTTTTACTTTTTTTTTAAGTTTTAAGTTATCTTTACTAACCCACTTTTCTCAGTGAACCTAGGCTCCCGGTTAACCTAACGGTCACCACTCTTACATGACGCTAACATCTCGGTAACAGAACTGTCGTAGGTGGCAGTATTAAGGTAACAAGGTGAAGCAGTCACAAGACATTGTGAGCCTGGTTAACCTAACCTTAGTTAATTTTACCTCATCTACGCAGTAATTAATCCTCACAATGAAAGATAATAACGGAGTAAAGCGCGAGAGGCAGGAAATTTCGCCTGTGAAATTTAGTGTGTACAACTCAATTTGCGTCTAGCATCCAGTGTTTGACGTTTGGGGGATGAATCATGTGGGAAATGATCTAGATGTTTTTTTTTTGTTTTTGTTTTTTCATCTATCATATGCCCTCAGATGATATTTACCGTAGTCATCTATTATCTCCGTCTAGATGGTATTTGTCATCATCTGTTCATCTAATCAACTATGCCTCACAATACCGCTTGTCGTAAATTGAAGTAAACAAAAATCAAAAACAAATGCAAAAAAAAAGGATTTTTTGGTTTTAAAACTGCATTCAGCTGTTTTACATTAGAAATGGTGCATGCTAAGTTGTACGAACTGGAAAGCAAAGCAAAACTATTATTGGCTTGCTTAAATATGACCTTTAATACACTTTCCGCATCTCCTTTCGCCCGTTCTTTTATGTAAAGGCTAGCGAGCGATTGACTGATTGATCAGCGTTTCGGCTTATCTACAGAATTATAATTAACCATAATACCTCTCGCTAACTTAAATTAGGTAAAGGTTATTTAAACAATAAACTCACTACTCGCATAGCAAGACTTTGGTTGAAGTTTTTCAGGTCAATCACTTCTAAATATCCTTCACGCTTAGAATTCAAGCATCACAAACGTAATATTGCTTAAAAAACGTTGTCTGGACTGTGAAGATTGACATCAGACCCTGCCCCCTCTCCCTCGACGTTTAAAACGATCATTGCGAAAAATCATGAGAGGATTTACAGACGAAAAATGTCATCTATCATCTATTCCATAGATTTCTTTTTAATAATCTAATCATCTTATCTAGATGAAAATTTTGACGATCATCTCCATCTCTATTTATAGATGAAAATAAAATCGTCATCTTGTCGAACAATGCTGGCGTCTCCTTAATCCGAAATGGAGGCCACAGAAGTCTTTTTCCTTTTTTCAATGTCGAAAGAAATTATTACCGAAATCCGAGACCGTGGATGGCGATAGCCGATACCCGAGGTCGTTATTTAGAAAACGAAGCCAATAGACTCATGGCAGTAACGTTACCTTGCGCACAAAATATAGCATCATTTGCGAGGCTGTTTTCTTACACCAAGGATCATGTTGTGCACCTATGAAAGTAATTATTTCTTTTTGAATAATTCGCATGTTCACAACGCCGACATTAGAAATATAACAAAGGGATAATGGAGATCTACCGATAGAACACCGAACGGATTCAAAATAAAATTACAGCGATTTTGTATGCTAAAGAAGTTTTAACTTTTGTTGCCTGGGTGACGATTTCGTGTAGTGCTACGTCGGAGGAAAAAATGGCTCGTAAGTCTAAATAAACAAATCAATAATTGACGCTCTTCTTTCATATTATGCCCAACGAGCTTGCTAAATTTCATGAAATTTCAAAAATATTGACTTCATTTGTTGGTTTGCCGTTTTTCCTTCAGGTGTCGTGTCTAAACGGGTGCAATGGACAAGGATTGGTTTAAATAAGCGGCTACGCAGCGGACGTCCGAACGACGCAAGTCCGAAATCGTTTCCCGCTGTCGCTGAAAGGCGTCTTGTTGCGTTTGGTCGACAACCTAACCTAACCACCGGGGGAACGTCCCAGCACTTGCATAACCACCGTCGACCAAACGCAACAAAACGCCTTTTAGCGACAGCGGAAAATGAATTCGGACTTGCGCCGTTCGGACGTCCGCTCTGATGCGAAATGTGCACAGAACAATTAGAATTACCAGGGATACTAGAGATTTGTAAAAACTTCGTTCGACAAAAGTTCACTGATTGTGAATAGCTCTAGAATAGACTTTGACTCGATTTTTTTAGACTTTTCGTTTCCGAAATCCGAGTCACACTATGACTACGTTAGTCTGAGAGTGAATTTACCCAATATTTTGGCAAACGTACCGAGAGAATACGTAACAAAAAAAATCTCTGCCCAATGAAAAATCGTGTTTAAAGAAAAATCGCGACCCTACCTTTGCTTGAAATAATCATTAAATAACTTTCGCAGAACCATGTCCTTATCTATGAAGAAAATAAAAATGTTATTTCTTAAATTTCAAGCGCAAAAGTAAAAGCATTCTTATGCCGAAATCAGTTAAACTGATGTTCCATTTTAAAAAATAAAAAATAAAAAAAACACCTCTCAAAATGAAATTTTCATCATTACCCCTGAAGAGAGCCAATAAGAGACCGTGGCTTGGAGCATGAAATCCTGTAAGATTTCAGCGATAATGAAAAGACGTTAACAAAAAAAAAGGTTGTTTCTCAGTTTTTTTCTATTATTATTATTATATTATTGTTTCGACAAGGTTTTAGAAAAAATCGCATAGTTTTCGACAGTATCGACGTACACTCGATTTTCTTGCCAACATGCCATCGATTTCGACAATGTTGACATGTCTGATCTTGCGGACGTACGGCCGAATCGACCAAAATATTCAACCTTTCGATATCGACGTTTTATATGACTGTTTTTTTTTCTTTTTCTTTTTCTTTCGGGCACTCAATTCTCACCAGAGGGTCACCATAGTATTAGCATACCTCTCGAGAAGAAACCGATTTACAGCAAAAAAAAAGGAAATCAAAAATATTAAATCAAGAGTACGGTAATTCAAGAGGATTAATTAGTGAATGCTTTTTTGTGACAGGGCGGCTTTCGCCAGGAACAGATCGATGAAGTGGAGGGTCGCCGTCTCCGGCCTTCCCTTCGGCAAAGCGTGCCTTGCTGAGCCACGCCGCGTCGTGCCCACCATCTTAGAGGCGTCACAAGATGGCGGTACAAAGAAGAAACAAACCGTGGATAGTTAAATAAACGCCACTTTTAGCCGATCGGCACCTCTTCACTCATTTATGTACTTCCGGATCATTTATTTAAAGGCATCACACAACAAGGATTAAGATTTATTCTTGTGTTTTACCTAAAAGCAATCGCCCAGCTTCCTAACCTCATCTTTAGTTGCTAAGCCTGGCGCTCATTTCTCGGCGGGTGTTCTTGTCGGCGAGAAAAGAGCAGGACAAGATGTGGCGACAGCCGATAAGAGCGCCGCCGAACAACGAATTAAACACGTGTCGTGACAGGTTTTACTAAAGGTCTTTTGCCTCCTTCGCCGCTTTACTGGACTAGAGATTAGGCATGTGGGTGCATAACCATGGGCGCCACTATCTTTTTTCCAAAGTTTTTCCGTAAGCTACAATGCATTTGATGGTCCTATAATAAACAAAATGGCCGCCCAATGCCTCCTCCCCAGTATATTCAGGCCTGTGACGTTTTCTTACGTAATTGTGTGTCTTTTTCATTCTCATAATGAGATATAAAGGTTAGAAACCGGTAAAACATACGAGATTGCGAGAGTGTGAACTTCTAAACTATAATCGAGCATAAAATAATAATTATAGAAATGGATAGAATAACTACAAAATTTGATTTTATCCGATCATCAAAGTACGGAACCCGCTGATTTTATGTAGTGTCTACAACATGAGAATCTTCTTGTTTGACCGAAAACCTGGATGGATGCGTGCTATTACATGGAACATTATCCCTGTTTCCGTCGATTATATCGCTCAAGATACAAGTTCGATAGGTTGAAAAATCGCAGCTCCTATGTTCGACTCGAACCGAGTTTTTGCGAATTGATTATGAGATACGTCGGTGATTACCGACAATCAAAACATGATCAGAGGCATACTATCGCAATACTTTTCAATGAGCAGCTCTGGACAAAGTCTATACTTTAAGACGTGGATCTTTGCTAAGTATACTATGATTAAAACATGAGATCGACTACGCACGAAACAGGCATTATGTCCGAAAAAAAACAAAAAAAAAAACATATAACCAATATCGATTTCAAATGTAAGACTAGTTAATACGGATATAGGTCATGAGAGGTGAGTGAAGAGGTCAGTTGCGAGCCACCCCACTGAAATCACCCCGGAGCCACCCTCAATCGTAATAAACCACCCCTTCCAATCTTACTTCGAGCCCTCCGCCATTTTGATCGTGACGCAACATACGTCAGCCATCTTAGATTAAGTCCATGCTTTTCCCCATGGAGCCTCCCTCCTTAGGACAAGCAATCCAAATAGAACATGCATACCTCGTAATAATGCATGGTTTCCACACTGTTCAGACTCCGCGTTTTATGTTACTAAATAAGCTCGAAATCTTGAGAAACGATTCAAAGCATGCATGTATAGGGAACTAACTTCAATATGCTTTGACGAAGGAGCCTGGGTCCATAACGTGAATTCGTATCTCGTACTGTATGTCATTTTCCCAAATATGCCTCTGCATTATCAAGCTTTTCGGAGGTCAATACAACACGTTTCAAAGCTCCTGCATTGACTAAAATTTGATGAACTTGGGAAATAAAAGGGTTCACGACAGGTCGTGTAACAGGGCAGTATGGGAGACGGGGTGCGAACGAAAATCTTAGCACTTCTCTGTGGTAGGTTAAAGTTTTGATTGTTTAAGGACTAGTCCCTAGTTCGTCTGTTGGATAAAGAAGTGTTTAAAATTAAAATAAACAAACTCCTGAGACTAAGAAAAAATGACACAAGTTTTGCAACGTTAAAATAACAACTTTTGCAAAACGTGACTTTGCAAGCATAGTACAGCTCGCTTTTGGAGCATATCGGTATATGTGTAAAAATGACCCCATAGCTTCACGAATTCTAGCAAAGTTGTGAACAGACAGATGACTCCCAGCATCGTCAGGTTACTTTGAAGTTAAAGAGAAAGGTTTTAAAGTTGAAAATTACCGCAAATTAAGTTTTAGTTTCCTTTTCTTTCTAGAAAGAAAGGAAAAAAATATTTATGAATATCAATTTTCTTTTTAATGTTGCTGTTTAGGTGGATAACATAATCTTTTCATTCGGACTAATATTTGGTATAAACTTCCTAAACACAATCGTTTTTTTTTACAGTCACTGATGTGTCACAGATTATTTTTGGATAGACATTTGTCCTAAATCTAGCAACTTTTCCACGGAAAAAAATCTGATAACAGTGAAATAAGCTGTTTTTTTAAAGGGTTTAATTGTATGAAATCAATGAAATACATTATTCTTAATTTTGTTTGGTTTGAAAAAAAAAATGATTTGCGCACAGAGGAATCAAAGTAAGTTGAACTAAGCGAGACGCACGGAACATAAATATGTCATATTTGGTAGGTAAGAACGGGGAATATCATGATTAGATCAAAATAATACCTGCTTCATCGCAAAAACAACTCATATAATCAATTCTATCACACCATGAGAGGAGGGCCGCCCTGGAGTGGAATCAAATCCACCCGCCGCAGCGCACCCGCCCAACGGGGGGCCAATTTTCCGTAAAACTGAGGCGTTTTGCGATGATCTGAACTA
>Ga0058701_10003268_pt1 | contig 12767 bp, 12 predicted proteins | sample AgamicOrMae_FD_97039 | JGI IMG/M metagenome (GOLD analysis project Ga0058701, IMG submission 97039) | Agave microbial communities from Guanajuato, Mexico - Or.Ma.e | ecosystem: Host-associated > Plants > Phyllosphere > Phylloplane/Leaf | place: Guanajuato, Mexico | collected 2012-06-04
AAATAGAGGTGCGCCGATCGGCTTCCCTCATAAGATGCCCTATGCTCTTATACGTAAAAATCCCTAAGCGATCGCTTTCCATCTAAGCACGTTATCGTTCGCTACAGAAAGAGGGGTACTGCTGGACATGTAAGCCCTACTTACATGTGCTGGACAGAAACAGAAATACAAATAAACGTTCCGATAAACACCCAATTCCTCGGCGGTTTTACGAAGGGTTCGCTTACAACTTACAAGTGGAATCCGGTCTAATCTCAAACTCGTTTTATTGTACCATGACAAAACTTCCACTAAAAGAAATGATATAAATACATACATATCTTTAAAAATTGTCTTGAAAACAGTTTGAGAAGTCAGAAATTGTACATAAGGCGAAGCTGTTTTTTCATTCCGTTAAGTTTCCTTTCGAAAAGACTCCTTCCACTTTTCGGAAGCTTCAACCGTTGACGAAATATGAGCGACTAATTCAACGCCCCCCCCCCAAGTTTAACAACAACTTACATTAACGTTAATCTAAGGTAATCCAAATATAACCTTTCAGCTACATCGTTTTCCTCAAGTTTTGAAAGTTGTAGACCCTATACCTGGTCCTATCTTAAACTCGATTTTTACAGCGTGAAAGTATTCCAATTGAACATGGAAAGAAAAACTGTTTGCTTAACGCATAGCAGAATATGACTTTTATTTTTAAATCCTTTAAAATGACTTGACACCAGTTGAAAAAAAATATATAACGTCATGGCGCAGAATTTGAAGGCAAAATTTGATATCATTACTCAAACTGCGGAATTGTGAGAATGAAGAATCTATTCAGCAAAATCTATATTCAAAAAGATAAATTGCGCCTCCTCAAAGTCTTTTTCTTCTTCTTTTTTTAATGAGTTTGCTTCTGCGCATTGTCTAAATTAATTTTTCTAGCTCAATATCAAGGTCTACATTGCTCAAGATTTACTTCATACTAGTGGGGTACGACCACGTAAGAAATCTCGAACTTTTCTGCACGTCTGTTACTTACCACAATATGTGTAGATGGCATTTTGCCGGCAAAACCGAACTTGTAGGTTGTGTAGAACTGCAGGTTCGTGCAGATAAGACAAAGACGTCAAATCATTTTCTCCTATCAGGATATCAGGATTCCGGAGAGGGGGCAGTTGCTTGCCATCTCCTAACGGCAATTCCACCACCTGAAAACCAGTCTTAATTTAGGTGTCTGAAAGCAAAGGGCCGTCTGTCGCACATGCTGCAGTACAGGTACAATGCACGCTCATGACCTTGTTGCCACATGCATTTTTATTAAAACTTTTCAACACCTGCCTCATCATTCATCGGAAAAAATAGGGCCGTAAGACCGCGGAGGTGTTCACACATTCTGCACACTATTTTGCTGATACTGAATGAAAATCACAATCAATTTCTTATTAATGGGTTAGCAAAAATACTCGTTCTCTAAAGAAGGCAAGTCTTAAAAAGTCACCTGCTAAAACACCTTTCAAGTGCGTATTTTCGGAAACGTGAAACAGATATATTTAGCCTGCGAAAACCGCACGCGCTTTATACAGCTCCGTAAAAATCTTGGCTGTCGTTTTACCTTATTCGTAAACAAAACACGCATACAGGACAACCTATGAAAAATAGGTATTTTAACTGCCCGTGTTTATAAAAACACTACAGCGGACACGCAAACAAATGCAGGGTTGCTACTTCTTTAGGATCATAAAATTCCCCAAGTTTTCCCTGACGTCCTGACCAATTTTACCATTTCTCTCCGTCTTTCTTAATTTACTTTATTTGGCGTAAGGGACTATCCATAAATCATATGACTGGTTTGGGGGGAGAGGGGAGTCGATGTCAAAGTCATCCGACTTCTTGTAGGCACAAGATATGGAATAATTCGAAAGTACTCCACGCAAAAATAGCTCAATTCCGGCGCTTTTTGCACATTAAGAGACATCAAAACGAACAGCGCGCTGCAGCGCCATCCGCGAGTGGCGCGCGCTACTGGAGATACCGGCATTGAACAATGCGCCTTACGATTTCTACTGTCCGTCCCTCGAGTCGACCGAGATGGAGAGGGTTTGCTCCACTTGCAGCCTACATCTCGTTTCAAAGAAGAGAGTCCAAACGCACCGGAAGGTAGTGCATACCACCATAAATTTATTTATTTAAAACAATTACTTGTAAACTATCAAGAATCATCACATTTAAAAGATAACGCTTGATATTTCTCTCTAAGGCTAAACCAATTTTATTTCAAAAGCGAAGAAAAGTAAAAAATTATCTCCAGAAACTCTACAAATAAGACTTTTTTTCTACTAGCTTCAAACTGATTAGCAATGCTTGGTACCTTTACACGTTGAATACCTTAATTTTGCCTGCCAGGGTTATTGCCACTCTATTCTATCCTACTGGGCCAGCTGATTGCGGATCGAAAAGTCATGTGACAAACTGGGGGGAGGGGGTTTGACGAAAAGTCATGTCGAGTTATATGGGGGGTTAGGGGTGGGGTTAAAAAGTGGCCTAAAATGAGTCATGATTTTGGACAGTCCCTAAGCATGTTTAAAATAAAGAGAAGGATTGGTAAAAACATTACGAGTTCCTAAAAAATACAGATTAATACGCAAAAAATAGAAATAAACGGCAGGGCACTTCAATAAATAGACTACAAAGATACAAAAAAAAACTCAGGGTGAGAAGCCCAGAATTTTTTTTTGGGAGTGTTTACTCACCCGACAGAGTCGTGTTAGTAAGTGCCGTAGCTATTCGCGCGCGCAGCTCTTTAACGCTTGAGCAGGCGCGTTGCGCTCAGCGCAAAAGAGAGCTGATCCCTAATCGGACGAATATGCCAGCACTACCTATTCACCCGACACAATCATAAAACGGAGTCGGCCCAGGAGTCGGCTAACAATGAATCTCCCTAGCTATTCACCCGACTAAATAAAATAATAAAAAAAACGGGCCTGAAGAAGGGCAAAACTTCTATGTCCCATCGGCTTAATATAATTGGGCTATAATACACTACGAGAGGAATAAATGGGAAAACCGAAGAAACACAAGCAGAATCAAAGTTCGTTTTATCCCATTTCAGGCCGCCCGTATCCCACGTTGAGGGCAGTCTCTTCCGGCAATTTTTTTGTAAGATTCGGCAACTTTTTACGTATACAAGGACGGCAAAAAAAACGCAAAACTAACACCAGTTTGCATTTAGGGTATGTCCCACTTTCGGACATCTATGTCCCATTTTGAAAACAGCAAGCACCACGTTATTGAACAAGACGTAGCGATAACACCTCTGAAAATTTCTGTCCCACTCACACACACTCGAGCAATCTAATTTGTTATGACCCACTCAACGGATTGACCCATCGGGTCCAAAATCAATAGCGCTTGCGTCCTCATTTAAGAGAAAATACCCTGAAATTTTAAATAGGATCGGATAATATATTTACTCAAGTTTTCGCACGCTACAGCTTAAACCTGTTTACTGAATTACCTTATAAACGGATTGACGAATTGCCTCAAAAATTGATACGATGCAACGCCCCATATAACCGAACATGCCCCTCCTAAAGGTTCAACTCGATCGAGTAATCTAATTCGTTGTGTCCCACTTTAGGCGCGTGTCCCAAGGCGAGTCAAAGTGGGACATATTTCTTGCATTCGAGGTCTACCAGTAAGACTTCGAACCCACAAGTGAAATGAATTGAACTGTGTCTAGCCTCAAGCCTCCGTAAAAGAATAACGTCCACTGTTATCACCGACTGAACCTCTCGAGGGATACTGACGCTAGCACTCCAATTTATTGCTGAGCAGTCAAAAAATAAATACTAATTGCTTACGTCTTCTTTCTTGAATTGATGCGACAATCTAGTCAATTGACGTTGTAATGCACTAAGTTAAAATTAACACTAGTTGAACGCGATTCCCTTTCATGAAAAAATCACTGAGGAACAGTTGCGATAATATTCTAGTCGCTGGGCGATGCAATCTTACGACATAATCATTTTTTTTCCTGTTGGTATGTATTAGAGATTTTATCGCGCAGGCCGATCCGTCCTACATCTAACTAAAAAATGGGATACTCTTGAGTGCAATGGAATCAAATGATCGAACGTAACGCCTCGCGATATCCACAAGAAGGGAGAGTACTTGGTCAACTTACCTTGCCACTCTCCAGGCATACTCGTAGTTTCGTGTCGCCGTTTTTGTAGTCGTCGATGACGGTGGCGCCTTCCCAAACATGCTCGGCGTTGGGGACCCAAACACGAGCACCCTGAAACACATCGCAACCACAGTAAACATCTTTCACACGACAATATCCATATCACCCGGAATATAACTATATTTATCTTGGGAACGTAATTCTTTAGATTAATCTGCTTTTTCGCGCCTAAATATCTCTAAGCTTAGTTCAGCTAAAAATATAGCACAATTAAGTTTCAAAAAAAGTAAAAGAAAAAAAGAAAAGAAAAAACTGCAGGAAATTCTATGGATAGAGTTTAAATTTTTCAAAACACTCCTATTTGAACAACAAGTACCGTAAAGTGGGGCGAGTTGGGACGAAGTTTAGAACCTTGAAAATAAAGAATCGACTGCACGGGCGAGTTTTCGGTAGTGCAGAGGGAGTTTTCGATGCTTCTCCGGAGTGCTTCCGAAAATCAAAAAGTCTGCTCATGCAGGTGAGTCTCTGTTTTTGAGGATCTAAACTTTGTCCCAACTTGCCCCGCCAGTCCAGACTCGCCCCACTTTACGGTATATTATCTCGCGGGTCGTTGCGTAGGGTGCGGTGTTCCCTCCCTCCTCAGGCAGGGTTGCGCGCGACTCTAACAAGACTTGAAAACAACGGCAATGTAGTTCACTGGCAGTGTTCGACAAAATGACGATTTTTGCATCTATGAGATTGAGATAATCTTCAAAATTTTCATCTAGATGAGCTGATTAGATGATTCTTAAAAAATCATCTGGAATAGATGATCGATGACACATTTTCCATCAGTACATCATCTCAGATGATTTTTCGCAATTATTGTTTTAAACGTTAAGGGGGAGGGTCTGATCAATCTCCATAGTCCAGCCAACGTATGATAAGCATCAAATATTACGTTTGTAATTCTTAAGTTGTGAGCATTAAGAATATGTAAAAGTGATTGACTAAAATTTCAAACCAAAATATCTTGTCAAGCGAGTGGTGATTTTTTTAAAATAACCTTTACCGAATGTAAGTTAGCGAGCGTCATTACAGTTAATTATAAATTCTGTAGGTAATCGGAAATGCTGATAATCCAGTAAATCGCTTGCTAGCATTAACATAGGCCTACTAGAACAGGAGAAAGGATATGCGGAAAATTTATGAAATTTTTCATACATTAGCAAGCCAATACTAGTTTTGTTCGGCTTTCCAGTGCGTACAAAAACTTAGCATGCACCATGGGACTTAATGGACTGGAAACGGTTGTGCCCCGAGAAGGGTACTTGCCTCACTGGGTCAAAGAATTCATCCGAGAGTTAAGAAATTTGGACGCGTGAAATTTGGAGCACATCCACGGATTTAGCGAAGAATAAACTTTAAGATAGGAACTTTTAAGACGATTTCATCAACTCGCACAACTTAAAATATTGAGATGGAAATGAAGTTGCTGGATTCGGTTACACATATTGACGGACGAGATTGCCACCTTCTGTAACTGCGGCGATGGCGTTCTTATATGGTTTCGCGAAATAAGCATTATTTCGACTATTGTCTAGTAACCGTATTCTCTCTGGCTCAATTAGTCAAAAATTACTGAAACAGTTAAATTTTACGACTTAAACTTTAGAGTGCTTGTCTAAAACCGGCAACTTCTTTATCGGTGAAGACCTTAACATTGTACTTATCAGTCACAAAGGTATTGTCCAACGAAACGGGGCCAGTCGCCCTGCCATCTTTCGGGTGAAAAGGGAACTACGAGGCGCGTTTGTAAAATAAGTTACACAGAATTTTTCGACATAGAAAAAAACAGCTTTCATCACGCTAATTTGTACATTTTCGGAAAGCTCGGTAATTTTGCTATTTTTCTACATATCCCCCTTTTCGATCAATGCGTTTTTGTACTCGGAGCACCCCTTTTTCAATTTTGAGTCATAGCAGTGCCCCACCTGGCCGCGCAATAGTGGAGGACTCCTTCCACCTTCTCGTTGGTGTCGAAGTGCGTTCCACTTCCACCAACTTGTTTGTTGAGTTTCCGAAAAAGATTAAAGTCACTCGGGGCTACGCTAGAGCCGTGCGGCGGTTAAGCGAGGGTTTTCCAACTAAATGGTTGGGTAGGGCTGGGCTGTTGTTGCGCGGGCGCTGCGCGGTCAGGCGTCGTCATGTTGAAGGTGCACCCCCTTCGTCAGAATACCCTCTGTTTTGTTTTGCCTCGCGCGTCCAAAATCCCGCAACGTCTTGCAGTACCTGTCTGTGGGCATTGTTGTCCAACGATTCATCAATTCACACAGCAACACCCTCTTACGGCCCCAAAAGACGCTCACTACGATTTTTCCGACAGATTGTGTGCGGAGGAGCAGTAGTTTCGGTGAACTTGAGTGATGCCACTTACGAGACTTTTCTTTTGTCTCGCATGTGGTTTAGTGCATGCACTCAAGTCTGATTTTTATCATTTTCTGAATCTCAAGAAACATGCAACTTGGAACCATGGAAGAGGTGGAGCGCACTTTGATACTGACGAGGAGGTGGAAGAAGCAGTCCTCCACTTTTAGCGCAGCCTGGCGGGGGACGTCTGTGACTCTAAAATTAAAAAAAAAGGTGCTCCGAGTGCAAAAATGCATTGATCGAAATGGGGAATATGTAGAAAAATAGAAAAATGACTAAATTTTTAAATGCAAAAATTGTGGTGGTTTAACCTGTTTTCCTATGTCAAAAAAATCCGTGGAACTTATTTTACGAACGCGCCTCGTATTTGGTTCTCACATGAATGTGCAACTCCTGTACCTCGTTCTTCCAGTGGAAGGATTGATGTAGAGGTCAAAGTGCTAGACTTCCAAGTGCGGACTCCGGCCGCGAAAAAGTATCCTTAAATAATTTTATTTGAATGCAAATTCTTGCCCCCCTCCCCCGACAAATAGATCAACCCTTCCAATTCTTTTTAATTGTTATTATTATTATTATTATTATTATTATTTTGCTTTACTATGACTTGATTGCTGCATCACATTTTGAAACTTTTCTAAAACTTATGTCTTCATTATTGCTTTACTTTTAGTTTTGTTTACGTTGGTCTCCAATCAGTCTTAACCAGAAGAGTTCTCGCGAGCCGGTTAAGTCTGGCGGTTTTAATTAATTCGGTGGCCCTCTCATTACCTTTACGTAACCTCACAAAAAGGGAAAAGAAAAGTAGCACCAGCTACCTGAAAATTTTTGGGAACAAAATAAAATAAATCAATCGACACCTAATTTTCAATATTCTGCACATTTTTGATCTCCCGAAAACTCATCATGGACTTGCCTCATTACATAATCCCTACCAGCAATACGTAAAAAAATATATATAATAAAAAAGGTAGAGGTGCATAACTTTAATGGCGTGAAACATTGAATCAATCAACAGTCGAACGCACTAACCACTGCGCTATGGCGAGCTGACGCATACAGTGTGCGGGGTGCATCGTGTACTGCGACTAAATTGCTTGCTTCAAGTCCACAAAAACGATTACTTTTCCCCGACTCCGATTCGAATGTGAGACTGAAGAGGCGACAATCTGGCAACTCTGTGTGGGGGGGGGGGAGAAGTGATGCGGCTATCTTTCTTTTTACATTTTTTTTTCCCAATAGAAAAATTTTGATATAGACAAGACTCAATCCTTGATCAGATTCGTCTGGCGATTGGAAGTCCAACACTTTGACCACTACACCAATCCTTCCACTGGAAGAACGTGATACAGGAGTAGTACATTCACGAGACAGCCAAATAGTTCCCTTTTCTTCAGCTAGATGGCAACGCGACTGGCCCCTTTCGTTGGACAATACCTTTGAGACATAGTACATGTTCCTTCACCCCCCCCCCTTTTTTTTTACTAAGGCGAGGTGGGGATCCCGTTACATCAATGTTTCCTTTTGGAGCTTAACCGCACTTGGCTTACGCAACCACTTTTGCATAATATGACCTTGCGATCGATCAAAAGTAGGCGTATACCCAATCATGGCAAACATACCAAATTTTATTCGCATTAAAATCGAGTTTGAAGATATTCTCATCCACACATCAACTCCCGTTTCGCTCTTACTTTCAGATTCATGCGGTCGAAGTTCGCTGTGGCGCTGCAAAACAGTTGGGTTTGAGACTTTCAAGACTAAATATTTCCTATCTAAATTTTGATCCATTCTGAGCTCACAGTGATAACATGCAAATCGGCGCATCAGTGATGACATGCAAATCGGCACATTTTGAACGGGGAGATGTGTGTATTGTGTCTCAATCAAGAAAGTGTTCGGGCTTGAAGAATGAGTGCCAATTTAGCACAAGCCAAACCTATGCGAGTTCAGGAGCCAACCTAAAATAGGAAGCACGAGACGGGTATAAGCGCCCAAATGAAAGCGGTCAGAAAGCCTTTGCCTCGATAACGAACATATTCCGAAACGGGCATTCGCTTAAGCGCATCCCACAAATGGACAAATGCTACGAGGCGACAAGCTCGAATTTGCTACCAGGTAATAGGCCACAGGAAACATTTGCAATCATAAAAAGTACTTTGGGTAGGGATAGTTCTCATAGTTTTCGTCTTGGGAGGTCAGGAATTCATTCACGCACGGGCAATCTTCACTCAGAAAAGGACGCGAATACATCTATGATCAAGTGAAAATGGACAACTTGTAGGTAAAGGAACTTTGCCTGTTAAATTATCTCACTCAAGAAACTTCAAACGGTATGCAAATGAGAGCAAACAACGAGCTTGTGACGTTCAATCTCATGGTAACTGAGAAAAGGTCAGTCCAGGTTGCCGGTGAACGGGTCAGCGCTTTCAGACATTAATTATATCCGTCGCTTCTGCCGAGTTGCATAACGGCAAAAGTCTGCAGCTTCGGCAGATCCCGTGAAATCCAACTACAGTACATCACCATATAATTGGAGCAGGGTCATGCGTAGAGAAATACAGCTCAGACTAAGGGGCGCAAAGTACGACCAGGCAGTAAGGAAAAACGATGGGGGGCGATGTTCGACTCATATCTCAAGCCCTTAAAGAACAGAGAAAGCGCGGCTGGGATTAATGGGGGCTGCCATGTTGTGTACCAATGGGTCCTCACCCACCGTCTCCACGCCTCCTCCTGCTAAGTGATTGGTCAGTCCGCCTCATGGCGGACGCTTAGACCACGTGATCACGGAAAAGTGAATCACCGGTCGCACTTCCCTGTTCATTAAGGGCTCTAGTCATATCTTAAAAAAAATATTGAGCTAAGAAGGATGCGTGCGCAAGCACAGATAGAAGGCAGTGGAATCAGTCTTGCTCACCAACAATATAAGTGGTAGAGTTCGATACAATTCGGGTATGAAGTAGAACGGGTTTAACGCCCTGAGCCAGGTATGCATGAAACACAATTTTTTTTAAAAAAAAAAAAGTAATACCGACCTAAAAAATCCCTTTTTTTCTGTAGAAATATCCTGGGAAAGCTTTTCTTAACACTTCACCAACCAGTGATTCCGAAAAGAGTAAAGTTTTCCAACCCATTTTTCCCTTTCCCCCAAAAAAAAAAAAAAAAACGGGCCTGAAGCAGGTCAATACTTCCATGTCCCACTGACTTTATGTATGGGCAATAAAACCAAGGGGAATACACGTGAAAACCACAGCAACAAGAGCGATCAAATTCGTTTTGTGCCATTTTAGTCCCGTGTCCCACCATAGAAATACATTCGCTTCCGGCATTTTTTTTTCTAAATCAATGGGCTACTTTTCGTATAAAAGGATGACCAAACAAACGCGGAACTAACAAAATATGGCATTCGGGTTATGTCCCACTTTAGGACATTTGTCCCAGTTTGGGAACACCCATTAATTTAACGACACGAAGTTTTCTTTTACGTGTACAAGGATTGCAAATTACCGCGTAACACCATTTTGCATTCAGGGAGTATCAAACTTTCGGATAACTGTCCCATTATGGAAAAAGCAAGCACTAAGTTACTGAACAACACGTAGTTGTAACACCCTGTAAGATTCTGTCCTAAGTACACACGATAGCGCAATCCCATTCATTGTGTCCCACTTTCGGCCCGCGTATCGCTTAACGGATTGACCGATTGGGTCCAAAATCAATAGCGCTCGTGTTTTCATAAAAGAGAAGATATCCTGAGGCGTGACGTAGAATTTGAACGACCCCTACTATTATTATTTAAAAGGTATTATTTAAAAAAATGACTGTTTCAGTTAAGGGAATCTGCGGTCTGAGGGTGGTGGATCTGTCCAAACTTTACGTCCCGTTACATAAGGGGTCGAAAATAAAATCCTCCAAATCACCGTTGCATGATAGGCCTACTTGAACGGCCCCTAACTGGGAACTGGCACTACATTTAGTGTGACTTGCAAGGACGTACTCACAAGGCTGCTCCGGGTGAGCTGCGACTTTTGCGACCTCAGATCTCACATTAAGAATTTTTTTCCTAAAGTCCTCCTGCGACTGAAAAGTGAGGTTTCGGAATTTCGTCAATAATTTAAAATTTCAGATTGCTGATCTGAAATTTTATATTCCTGACCTAAATTATCGCTCTTAGAATTGCAATTTTTCAGTTTCTTGATCTGACATTTCACATTCCTGATTTGAAATTTCATATATTTTATCTAAAATAGCAGTTTTACAAAAAAAAAAGTGATTTTTCTGCCAAAATTGGCTGAATATTCTTTTTTTTTTACCGTGGACCCCGTGAGAATGGACTTAAGGCTCAGCACTTTGAGAGGGATGAAACAAGGGAGGGAAATAGTTTGCCATGGAGATTCTCCATGGGTTTGCGTTAAAAAACTTCATTGGGCTGTGTGGTGTGATCTTAATCTCTGCCTGCCAACACTTTTCTGAACTGCTACCACCTTCAGAACAACCCCCACAGCTCCTGTTCAATACCGTCGATTTCCGGTTTTGGGAGTTCCGTTCTTTAGGGGTTTAGTTCCAGAGGTCCTACCCCAAGTGGCCACCTGACGGCAACCGCCGAACTGGTGATAGCGCGACCCGAGCATCGAATTTACATAGCCGGTATAGGTGTTTGGATAAACCGTCGCTAACAAGGGAACCTCACCAAGTGTCCACCTCCGATTTGTTTCAAATTTACAGGTGTTAAAAGGGATGGCGAGGAATGAGTTTTAAGCTAAAAATTAGCTGCTTGAGTTGATACCTACATTGTCCAAATCAGCGTTCAAAATTAAACGCAAACTTTTTTTTTAGATAGACCCGGAAATATATGTTTTCCTCATGGAAAATCAAAAAGAGACCCTTTGGACGGAAAATTTTTAAGGATCTTGCGATATCTTGAACCGTTTTGGAGCTATTGATATTTTATCGATTTAATTTAAAATCGTGGCAAGATAAGGGAAATTTTGATGATTTTTACTTTTTCGCATCGCGGTTTTAAAAACGTGTTTTCTACCTTTTCCAGGTGTCGTGCAAACGTGGAAACACCTGAACAAAATGAAGAATATGAATATCCAGAAATACAGAATGAATGAATATTCCGAGACAAAATGAAGAGTATGGGGGTGAAAGACTTCAGAGACGAAAACATACTCCGTGCCATACTTTTCCCATATCGGTCAAGAGAATGGGACTGGTACGGAAAAGTCTCGATAGAGTATGGCAAGAGTATGGCTTTGCGGTAAATCCCATACTCCCGCTGCGGTGCGGACCTGAAATGGTTTTCTTCTTTTTGACACAAAGAAGAAAAGTTGAAGCCAAAGAGCCAAAGGGAAGATAGATTCAAGCCAACTTGGAGAAATCGAGGTAGACTCGTTAAAGTAGTACAAAGACAGATAATAGAAATCTCTGAGCTTCAATAAAGCCAGGTTGAAGCCAATTTTTTAACAACGGGCACTTTTCACTTACAAACTATAACAGGGTGGCCACTTATTTTCCATTCTTTATTTCCCGGAGATTTCCCGGTTATGAAGGAGATAAATACAAGTTTTTCACGGAGGTTCAAAAAGTTTAACACATCTTAAACGCATACCATGCTCCCCCCCCCCTTGGGTAAGGAATACATTCATTTACTGCGGGCGTAGTAAAGAAGAGGCTCTCAATCAAAACGCTACTCCTGCTTTTACGTGGAAATGTTTTTCGACAAAACGTTATCAACGCACACACCTGCACAAGTCAAATAAAAGTTTTGGCGGCTAAAAAACATTCAAGCGATGAGGCTATGTTGAAGTCGGCAGGCAACCTAGGCTGACATTCTTACGCACGTTGAAGCCTATAAGCAGTATATTTTTTGTTCCTGTCGGGGGCTTAGCTAGGAACGAGATCGGGTGTGGTGACAAACGACTCGTGTACCACGACGAAGCTTGGTATTACTTTTTAATGAGAAGATTGTAATTTTACAACTTGAACACGCGATAAGCGCGGACTCCATCCGTCAAAAAAGGAGGGTCAGGAAGATCAAGGGTGCTCACACAGGGTAAGGGAAGCAGAAAGTGTGCTCCTCCTGCAGCTTGCATTTTGTACGGGAGGGGGGTGGGGGTGATTATTTGTGGGTGAACGTCTGTTTATGAAACACACACAATCTTTATTTTTATTTTTTTTTTCATTTTTTGAGTACGTT
>Ga0058701_10003269_pt1 | contig 12766 bp, 7 predicted proteins | sample AgamicOrMae_FD_97039 | JGI IMG/M metagenome (GOLD analysis project Ga0058701, IMG submission 97039) | Agave microbial communities from Guanajuato, Mexico - Or.Ma.e | ecosystem: Host-associated > Plants > Phyllosphere > Phylloplane/Leaf | place: Guanajuato, Mexico | collected 2012-06-04
AGGGTGGGGGTGGGCGGGTCCAGGTGGGAAACCTTAAAGACGGCGAATTTTAAAATGAATCTCAAGTCACGTCTTGAAGTGGTCGCCCTTCGCATCAAGATAATCCTCATTCAAGACAACACGATGCTTGCCGAGCGACCTAATAATGAATTCGACGATCTAAAAGATGAATATGCGTTTGATTTTGCGTTATATCCAGGTTACAACACTCGGCCAACTTGAAACCGTTCGAATCTGGTCACCAATAAAACCATACCCGTTGAGCGCTTTTGCTACATACACCTTTGGAATAGATTCCCGGTAACATGCCACAAATTACATCTAAGTGTGTTTTACAGGTATTTTAATCACTTACAGGATGAAACCTACCAATTATAGTCTTACGTCCGGACTCAAGCAAACCAATAGTTTGCAGAACCATTATTCACAGTGAATGAAGAAATAGGTTTCATAGGAGATCTAAAATCTTAACGTGAACCGTTCCATTATATTCCGTGATGTGATAGTCTGTTTTGTCTTCCATTCTCATAAAGCAAGTTTTCTGGCTTAAACGAGTCTTTCCAAAGAACCAAACAGCTTTTATATGAATTTGAGCTCAATAAAAAAAAAGACTGGATTATCCATAAAAAAAAGTCCTATACCTACTCTCCTTCCTGATAAGAGAATGACCCATTATTTCCCCGTAACATCATTTATAAAAGGTGGATTTAATTGGAACAGATTTCGACGTTTCCCAGATTCCCACGTCGGAAATATTTCAGACAATGTTCGAGGACACAAACAGTTAAACAACTAAAATTAATATGTCAGTCTGAAAAGCATACTGTCTTTTTTTTTTCAAGTGCTATATTTTGGCAACCATGAACGTGAGGTTTAGTCTGTGGCATGTGTCACGCTCTCAAGGGAAAAGAGGTGAGCTATCGATCGTGTCAAAGTTGACTTCGCCCAACTAATCTGGAGTGGGGAGCGCGGTGTGCCACCAGTTAGAGTAAAATAAAGGTTCAACTGCTCGGGGAAGAAAAAGCAAAGAATTGAACGATTGGAGTTATTTTTAAAAGCATAGCACCGAGATAGTATCCACAAATCCGGCGGCTTTACAACGATTGCTAAATCGAAATGACTCAACTACATTGCAAACGACTACAAACCGCGATTGCACTTAATTTGTACACCGATCGCACTGCTCATGTTCCCTCGGTAAGAAAGAAAAGAGGATTTGTTCTCCGTGACTTAAGGAGGTTCCAGCGTGGTAGGCTAAAATCAGATGAATACTTGGAATTTTCAGAAAAAGTTCAGAAAAAGTGCACCAATCGAATGACTAAGTAAGAAAACAATTGACCGTCCCGTTTTTACGGTATTCAATCGCAAAGCTGGGGGCAAATGCGTTGGCTCTTATGGGAGTTTGGGAAAATGGCTGACAATTTGTCGAATTTTGTTGTTTTATGTCTGACTTAAATTAAATGAAGGAGAAAAAAAATACCTACTTCACGAGAAGATAGCAATATTAGGAACAATCTCGTCAAGTTTGCCGATAACACTGTCCAACAAAATTTTGGTGACTTTTGCGCTACAGGGCGATTTATTAATTTTACGTTTCCAGGGGCTAAATGTAGCCGAAAACCCCCTATAAGACCTCTAGAGTTCGGGAAAATTTTGTGCTTAACAAGAATTGACGTTTTTTTTTTTTAAAGAAAACTTAAAAATCCTAAAAAGTATGTTTGGACGCGGATATCTCAGCTTTGCGGTAATATTTTTAGACTTCTAAGGTGTTAATCTTGTAGCCGCGTTCAAGAGGAATCCGAAAATGTGTATATCCATTGCTCAAATCCTAAACATTACTTAATCAGGGCTGTTTTTGTCAAAAATGGGACGTTTTCGCCATTATTCCTTCAAAAAATCGGGTTTTACTTAAAACTCAATCAAATTTCGAGTAAATATAAAAAATCGATTGAGAAAAATGTGCTTCATTCAAAGAAAAATTTAAATGTAGAGTGCGGGAACTAGAAACTATTTCCTAAATTCCCAATCTTTGCGATTTTTAAATATTTTTTTTACTGTTTTTGGAATTATTTTTTATGAATTTGACTGGTATGCATCGCTGGAACCACCTTGACGAGGAACTGAGAGGGGCGAATAAAGGCGAATATCACAGTTGAGTACTTTTTCGACAAGCTCTCACAGGAAAAAGACGTAGAGTACAACTTTCAAAAGAAAAATCCAGCCTTGCTATTTGTTTGAAACTTCCGGTCGTTAAAGCGCTACTGATTTTTTTTTAACGCAAGATGTTTTAGATGAAAAAACCTGCCAAAACATTTCACATTGGACTATCATCAACTCGCCGGAATAAAAACATGGAGAGATTTAAAAACATTAGACTTTCAGAACTTGGTACAATTTGTATCAGTGTTTAAAACCAGGTCAACAAAGCAACTTCGTAACAACAATATATCTCAACGTATTTGTCCTGTAACAAAGTCGGTGTGGTGAAAAATGTATGCAAACCACTTTCCTTTACTAGAGTTAATAAAGTTACGGTAAAAAATAATAAATGAATAAAAAAAAATACCCGTGCTGATAAGTATCAACTAGGCTGTCCGGATATTTCACGTAATCTCTATCTTCCGTACACACATCAGCAAGCTTCACAACCCACATAAAAGTGCCTTATTTGGCGTCAAGCTTACTCTAGTTTAAATTAAAGATTTCTGTTCGGCTCAACGTGAATTGAAAAGACGAATAAGCAATAAAATTTTAAACGTATTCAACCACTGGCACAAAGGACGATAAAAATAAATGTTCCATGAAAAATTATGCCATGACGTGTTTTGTATCACTGAACTAAGATGAAAGTCTCCGCTTTGGGATTCCGTTCTTACATTGGTCCTTTCCCAAAACTAAACATACCACGGGGCAAAGCGGAAGGTTACTCTTTTAGGACAAATATGCCCTAAAACTTTTTTTCACAACAGCACACGATTCGTTTAGTTTGATTATGTGCCAGCTATGATGGGAGGAAAAAGGTAACCGAGGCTCATAACAAACAGGGTGAACATTCAAAGAGACCCTCCACCACATAAAAAAAGGAAATGGAAAGAATATGATCGACGAGGACATTTTCTTCAATACATTAATTGCAAAATTATCATATTAATGCGTCAACCTCTCAGAATTATGAACAGTTAAGAACAAGAACCATGATCAGCACCCTGTCCTCCTCTTAGCACGTCGCCAAATATTTGCATTTGATTATCAACTTTACCCAGAACGTCTACAATATTTTTTGATTAAATGGTTGATTGATTAAATGGGCATCGTTACTTTTCAGGTTCAAAAAAAACCTCCCCATGCTCAAGTTCCTGATTTTTGTAACGCGATTTTCCAGTTAACACGGAAAACCGGCAGCGGACAGCTTAACTAATCAAGAATAATAAACTCAGCGTTACATCACGATGAAGACGGCCCAACTTCATCTGCTTTGTTTTTTTAGTCAATATGAGTGAAAAACACTATTAGTTTTACAAGTGCTCACTGATTTTGAGCCATAGTGCCCCTAGAAGCGATCTGATGTTTACGCGTAAATTTCGTTATTTTCCAAAAAAGATAAGTCTGAGTTAACGAAAATCGTCCTCGTCATTCTTGCTCTTTGGCTGGTTAAACCGTAAAACACTTGAAATGGAACGATTGAAACGCGCAAGTATTATAGTAAAATAAAATAAAAAAATCATCCCTGCCTAAAAACGTCTGAAAGCAGGGTATGTTCGGCATCCGCCGTGCCTTTCCTGAAGTCTGAACACGATTGAAACTCAAATGAAAGACGTTCTGCGGAAAAGTTGACGAGGGCGACGCAGTGTCATGTACGGTACAGTAACGGTATGAAAAATGAAGTCAGCTGACCATTGTTTTAGCTCCTGACCAGCTCGCCGCTGGCGCTGGGGCCAGAGTTGGAATGTCGCCTTCCACCTGAATCGGAGAGAGGCACCAACACAGCTAACAAATGAACACTAAGTAGAGGCCTAACAAATGAACATGTATAGTAGAGGCAGAGAAGAGCGCGAGATGCGCCAATCGTTATCCGAGACACCAGTGAGAGTGAGAGCCAATACCGAAAAAGGAGGCGAGGACGAATAGACCTTCATTACTTACCGTATCCTTGGCCTTGTAGGAAAAGCCTAAAGGCTTCGCTCACTTTTCCAGGTTGCTCTTCCAGGACCATTCCGCAATCAGAAATCTGCAAAAATAATAATGCGATTCAATTAACATGCTGAACGGAATATCACTATGAAGTTAGCAGTAGTAACACAAGTTTAACCGATTTGTGCCCAGAGGAAGTTTGAAAAAATTAATTTAAGGGAATAATCAAAACGTTATGGGTCAAAATTTTGCAAAATGGTGTTTTTTAAATGATAAAAATTTTCTATTTAGGCTAATTTAGAGTTACCTTTTTACTTAAAACAAGTGATTTATGGGAGAATTTTGCATAAAGATTGATATTTTTGTTGGGTCGATAACAGCCCAGTGGGCAAAAATCGGTTAACTAGAAATTCTCAAGTCACCCTCATCCAAAGATAGACAAAGAGGGATTGATAAAGTGAATTTAACTTAAACTTCGGCTTAGAAAACGCACAGAACAACAACACCACGCTTTTGGTGGTATCAAATGTTCGCCCGCGAACGGTCAACAACACTGACAATGACTCAAGGTTGTCAGTGCTTTCAGAATTGTGTACTGGAAAAACTTAATTATCTCTGGACAGATGAAACTTGTTTGTTTTTGTTAGAATTTCGTGCCCCATAAGCCTTGGAACTTTAGTGGTTACCTTCATCCACGAAGACTTGGTGGGATCAAGTCTGCCGTTGAGGGTGACTGTGTCGTCAACATGTGGACTGAGCGCGCCTGTAATATTAATCACGGGCATTTGCAGAGTAGATCCTTCCTTTTTCCTGGACGGTTCAATTTCCCGCTGCAGTTTCAAGTCTGTCCTTCGGATGTAACTATCGATAAGAAGTGCCAGGTTGGTAGGGTTCACTTGACGTTCGAAGTAGCTACGGTAAACTTGGACGAGGTCATGGTTGCGCTCCTCCGTGCCCTGCGGCAAAAAAAAAATCGGTTCATTTCATCAAAACCTTGAAAAGTGTTGCAGCTGACCCTGCAATGTCATGCGACTAACAGCTACTGTGACACCCACGATCGACAACGTTGAACTGGGAAAGAACTCGAGATCATCCGATTTGTCTTTTGCATTGACCAAAGTGTACGGTTTGAGCTTGAGCAAAACGAATGTTATCCGAGCTTCAAGTCACCTTTTATATGAATTCTGAAACTGTGGGAGTTGTTCATAAACAAAAACATTCCATCTATCTCAAGAGGTAAATTATTGAGCGCCGTGCGGCTTGCTTGATCGAAGCAGCTTCAACTAGTTTGCTTAAATCAGGACGTCTCAGAGTTGTACTCTACTTTTGGATCCCCACTACGCTCATTCGACCTCTTTCCATGTAAGATCATTTTGAGCAGAATGCAAATTTTTTGCCACAAAGACGTCCGATTTCATGAAATAAGCAGACCAACACTCCTCCATACTTGTTTAGTTGTTCCGGGCTATCATGATGGCCAACCAAACTCGAGGCTGGAAGTTTTTTATTATAATTTATCATGATTATTATTTATTTACTTTTTTGTAGGTAGCAATTGGTTGATGTGGTAAACAGTGGATAAAGATATGGATTCTTCTTTAAATTTCTACCATGGCCCAATAAAAAGGTGCGACATTCAAGGGAGAGGAAAATCCTTAAAAAGTTTTTGATATGGACGGCTTTTCTTATCTTTTCTTCACTCCTGAGACCCCTCTCTTTGCAACTCGCAAACTGCCCGCCCAACAAAATTCTCCCTGTTCTAACTCTAATCCATACCCGTCCAAAATGATGCCACATGAGATAATCCAGAACGCCCTGAGTCATTCCTTTTGAGCGCAAGTGGCGAGCGTTCATTTTTTGGTATCCCCATTCAATCCAACCAGCCTGTGTCGACACCACGTTGATTAGGCACAATGCTTCCACCTGGAACAACCCAAAAGAGTATTTGAAAACGGCGTCCTTTTGAGGCAGCCATTTTTCAAAGGCAATTGGCATCTATACGGAAGTGAAAGGGACTTACAAGTTCTGGATGAGCAAGTGCAAAGCGGGCCAAGATATTTCCGCCCGCCCCCACGCCGAGGCCGATAACCTGCTTCAGTCCGAAGTGCGTTAGGACGAACGGCAGCTGTTCGGCGAGTTCATCCATGGTGGGATAGACAAAACTGTACAAAAGAAATGAAACTCCTCTCAGATTAAAGAAATTACGGACTTTGTGTCTATTAGAACTTCGGTCATACGGCGCTTCGCAATTCGCATTTTTCTCAAACAAGCAACGCTGCGCTGCCCTCCGATCTAAAGACGGCCTTTACGAAAGGAACGATGTACAATTCAAAGTTACCCCCGCTCATTTCCTCTCACTTGTCCTTTCCCCTTCATGGATGTTTATCCTCATGTCATTGCCCCTTTTTTCGCAATACGTACAGTAAGGTGAAAAGAAAAATACTTTTTTTTGATCGTGACGCGTCCGTGCAGGAAAGTTGCTTTCATGCAAGTAAAAGGAGTTTGCGGGCTTTGATGGTGATGTTGGACAACTCCATTATGCCACAAGACCTTCTCCGTTTTTGACAGGCAACCTGCAGTGCATGCTTTTAAAATCTGCTTTTGGCTATTATTCTGTGGTTAAACTCATACTTAATAACATTGGAAGAAACTAATCGGTCTCTTCAGCATTTTTTTTTCACTTGCAGTCTTGTTCCGACTACGCGCAAAACTTCGCCCCCCCACTTTTGTTTTAAGCTTAATTAGCCTCATGGCCAGTGGCTGGCCAAAATAACCCAGGACTCGCCACGAAAACATGACTGCAATTGGAGTTTCCGCCCTCCCACCCGCGAACAACTGCTATTTACCGTGTTGGTCAGCAGAAAGCAGGGCTAGGCATTGCAATGACTTTTTAGACCTAATATTTAATACTTCTTTTCAGGCGCTTTTAGTTTAACCCGAGTGAGCTTGTTCTGGGAGTCTCTACACTCTACGGCCTCGTTTCATCAGCGCTTCCGAAATAATCCTGACAACCCTCTATATTTGCTGTGTATGACAAGTGCAGCATTGTATTTCATTATCTGCCATCACTCTATATCCCTGATGTGAGATAATCGGTCTAAGGGCGGTTCTGCTTAGCTAAGGGCAAATTAAATAGATTGCAGTTAGCATGCGCGTTGACATTCATGGGCGGTATTAACAAAAATCGAATCGATTTTTTTTCGGGCACTTTGAATAATTAGTCAATTTCTTCCTCCCCTTAAGGCAAGGTCTCTGATCTCCGTACTCTCATCAGTTATCATTTAAATATGATGAGTTTCCGGACGACCTATCGTCCGATGAAATTGAAACCAACTACACTGGCTGGATTTACCCCAATGCCGAGCATTTTCGCAGCGTAATAGTTTTAAGCGTATGGGAAACCAAGCTAAACGGTGAACAAGCGCAATGTCACTAAAAAAAAAATAATTAAAAAATCTTTGCGGAGCTGACATAAAAACGCAAAGTTCTTAAGGCCGTTCGCGATTACTGTATCACCTAGAGTCCTACTCACAAAAACCCATCATGCTGCGAAGGCCAAAGGTAGGCCTACACAGAAATACACTTTATCAAATTTACCGGGTGAGGCGGAGAGAGTCTTTCTTACCGTTCTCGGAACAATGGGATACTTCGCTCACTCATAGTGGAATGTATTTGAAATATCCTCTCTAAAGCAGAATTGTCCACGGACCGATCCTCGCGTCATAAACAGATCTTAAATGACTATATGTTGCCTATCAAATACTTTTAGGCCCTTGCGGCAGAGGATGACGTTAACCTAAATATCCTCCGACATTCCAATAAACTACTATAACCTAAGGACAACTTTTCTGCGCAAAGGCTAAATATTCTTTAAAATAATCTTAACTACACTGACTGTATTAGCGAAGCAACAAACTTGTCAGTTTGCCTTGAAACTTCGAGAAGATTTTTTCCTTACGAGGTTTTTACAACCCGTGCGGCGTGCGCAACTTCAACACCACAAAGCCCTGATATTTTGTGGAGATTTGCCACAGAGGGTAGCTTCTCAAGATCACCACGAATTAAATTTCCAAAATTCATCACCAATTTACTTAACGTAAACAAAATGTACACATTTCAAAATCTTCCGGGGAACCTTATCACAGAAACTAACATTTAAAAAAAATACAAAAAAATACAACTACAAAAAAAAAAACAGGTCGCGCTTCTCTGGACGAGAGATGACACGGGCACTGCTTTTGTTTGCGTAGAAGATACGATGTCACAAGGACTAAAATCCCAATTCTTGCTTCGAATAGGAGGGAGAAAAATAGCCCAAGAGAATATTTGCAGATGAGCTTGTATACCTGAAAAGCTGCTCATAAAGGCAGCAGCGTTTTGTTTTTAGCGATGGCCGAAATTGGAATCAAAATAGGTTGAGTTCTTTAAGGACAACGTTTTGATACAAATTAAGCTTTCTGGAAATGGATGAGAGGCAAAAAAAAAAAAAATGTTGGTCAAGTTCAAGTCGCGTGCGGTAGTCTGATATTTGTGACTCACTCGTCTGGTAAAGGTGCAGCGCCTTCCTCCTGGCCGGGAGCGTTCACATGGTAAACACAGAAGTTTTCCAGGAGCGTCCGCATGTCCGAGTAGTTGAAAAACGCTTGGAAGCACGAGATATCTGAAAAGAAGAATCAAAAGTTAGAACCTCACATATCCTTTAAATTGCAGAAGTTTCAGTTTCTACACTTTGCGTTTCACTTTCCGTCATCAGGCAAAGGGAACTGACTGAGAATCGGGCACAAGGCAAGTCCACGTCAACGAAGCTAACTTAACCTCAAGTCGTCAAACCAGATGTCGCTAACTTCTCGGCGGCAGACAGCGCTAAAATAAATGGTTTCAGTCTTAGCAACAGCGGAGCATTAGACACATGGGCGTGACATTAAAACAACGCAAAATCCATTCATGAAGTTAAATTAGTCTTTAAACTAATAGCAGCCACTACTGGTACTTCCGGTGCACTACAATTAAGAACGAAGAATAGAGTCTGCTGTTTCCTATAAATCGTTACTCTCGAGGAACGGCGTTGGGCGAAGAACTGCAGGTGCTCTATAATATAATGAACCATAAGGTTGTTTGCTCTGGTCTAACGAAGGTTTTGACTGCGGTCGACGAAACGTTGACTAGACTACGAGGCCTAAGCAATGATTTCAAGCATTTTTATCATTATAGTAATGATAGCTAAAAAAAGGGGAAACATAAAAAAACTACCGTTTGTTAAATTTGCCAATTATTTAGGACTAAATGATAACACTTAATAATTATTGTTCCCCCGTTGATTTGCAAAATAATGTGGCTTGTAAAACAATAACTAGTACCACCAATTTTTTTTTTTTTCATTTTTTTCTTTGAGGAATGTAAAACGCGTTACTATCTGGAAAAAGATCGACGCTTCTTCAGGATTTTATAGGTTTTGAATAACTTATTTCATGCTAATTTAGGCATTGCGTCGAAACAAATCATGCATGCTGTTTTAAAACTGGCGCAAGCCTGTACCGCGAGCACGCGAAAATATGTACAGTGCGCCACAAAAGTCACGACCCCTGCTTCCGTGTATTCCTTATGTAAGCAAGGGTCATGACTTTTGTGGCCCGCTATACATAGGTACTTTTGGAATCCGCGCCGTATTAGGACGCATGCACGACAAAAACTCAAATTATGCTTTGTACACCTACTCGTGTAGGTATACAGGTTGAATGCAACCTTCTAACTTCACTATGAGGGTGGGACTGCCCAAAAAGTCTCTCGTTAAACAGTTTCCCTTTACCCTACTTACAGTTAAGACCCAAATCATGGTAGGTTAGGATGGCGGGTTTGGTGCGGACTCCCTGAACGGCGACGAGGAGGGTGCCCCTGGCGGTGGTCACCACCTCCTCTGAAACAGATCCATCGTCCCTGGACAGCGACCTGGAGCCGGGGAAGTGGATAGCGATATTCCGCAGCTCTACGTCATCCATACTGTCCGACGGCATCTTGCTGCAAAACAACAAAACGACAAATTACTACACTATCTCAGAAGGAAAAGGGGTAAGAAGCGCTCTGCTTAAATTTGGGTGAATTAATGTTAGCTATTAAGAGAAGCTATGTTCTAAATCAGGCCTGGCCCGTGCCCTATGCGCACAATCCTTACGAGTCTTGGTCACCTCCAAGAAACAAATTCATATGCATTAAACTGGAAGTTGTTATTAAACCTTCCGGTCGATTAGAAAAAAAAATACAGCCCTTTTTAAGTTCGTCTCCCGCATAGAAATGCGTTCTTGTCATTTGCCCAAGCGTTCAAATCTCCAACAAAAATTGCAAGGCCGGATGAATAGACGTACCATTTTAAACTAAATATCAGGAAATTTTACTCTGCCGGGATAAAATACTTCATATTGACAAATTTAGGTGAGGTTATTCCTCTCTTTTTATTAGAGGTATTTTCAGACAGACATTCAAACACTAGTCCAGGCATCCTTCAGAAATATTTGCTTCGCGAAACGTCGGTGTTCATATAGAAATATTTTAAGTTTTCAGCGAAGGTTTACCATTGGGCACGGATCGAAAGAAAAACGCTCCTTTTTCGCATAACCACGGCCAGAGAAATTCCTACTTTATCGGAGGAACAAAAACGCATTCCTTTTTCGGGGGAACTTTCCGATCCTTGCTATTAAAGTGAAGAACGGTGCATCAACTACTAACAAGCGCCCTAAAACACAGGTTTCTAAGGTCAACCACTCGCAAATATGCAACTCCTCAAAAATTTTATGGGGACAATACTACGATAATACTAACAAGTAAGTCCGGAAGAAATATACCCCGTAAAAATAACGACTCTGCGATGAAAAATGTCTGTTACTGTTCGATCCCTCCAATGAAAAACTGAACAAGTGAAAGGGCATGTTGAGAAAATGTATCTCGTGAAAGAGTACGTTTCAAAAACCGATTAACTGCAAAGTATAAGAATAGCCGTTAATCGTTTTTTCAAATGAACGCTTCCTCTTGATCGATTTTTGAAACTAGCATTTCTACCTGATCGAATTTTCATTGGGGAGATCGTGTTTTCCTTAGATATAAAGGTCGCGTATATTCGCTGGTTAAACAGTGTAGGCATAGGAGCAAAACCTTTGTACCCTGGTCGGGGTTTGTACCCAACATCTTTCCACAACGCGTTGGCACATAACCTCGGTGACGCCTTAAAGGGCGGTCAGACTGGCGGGCAAATAGAAGCAACATCTCAAAAAAAATCGTTATTCTGTATTCCTTTTTTTTAGAGTGAAAGGTACCAAAGACTTCCATCTCACTGTAAGCAAAAATCGTCCAGTTCTTGTTGTCAGCTCAAAAAATAATCCATTGGTTTAGTCAAGTCATGTTGTTGTTGAGTTGTTCATGATGGACGAAACTTAGAGAATAAATTTTGTCATAGATCGCGCTGAAATTTTTAGCGGACTGTAATCATAAGAAAATGAGGCCTATTGCTTTTAGTACCGATATCCCTGGTATTGGGGAGATATGCAGCTTTGGGGGTTAGCGAGACGACACGTAATCAAAGGATGGAGCAATAAACAATGGAAACAGCCCATTTAAACAAAACTGTTACGGCCTAAAACTTTGCTACTCGCAAAATGGTCAAAATCTCGAACCATGGAAAGAAACATTGTGCTCTTATTTTACACGCTGAAACTGTTTTTGAAATAATCGGAAAAAAAGAGTGGTTTGCGCCTCCTTGATCGCGCTTTCCCGTCAACCACGCATATTGACTCGCTTTCGTCTCAAGAAGTGGTGTTATTGAAGACTTTCCTCGATTACCTTCGCACCCAAATAGTGAAGTATTAATTTTTTGTGCTTAATTAGTTCATCTTAATATGGAAAATAATAGAGAAAGTTTTTAGTACGAATCTTGAATGCTTGAGGCAGCTATCCCTCAGAGAATTTTCTACGTAACATGCATCTCTGTGTAACGCCATGCATATTTTGCTATTTTCGGAAGCCCGCCATTTAAAACTCAGTGGTGAAAGTTTTTTTTTCTTTTTGTTTTAAATTTGCACCATAACGTATGAATACAATATCGACGTCATGCATGAACGTAAAATTCCAAACTCTCGTCTTGACTTTGTTAGCGACGCAGTATCCTTAATCGTGGCTTTCCTTCTAAAAAGAATCGCTTGAGATAAGGTATTGATAAGCCTGATTAAAAATTTAACCAGTCTTAAATATCCCGATACAAACTGATTCGGACCGGGATATTGAAAACACCAAGTTTAAGATAAGGCTGAATCAGGCTTAATTATCAACGCCTTTTCACACAAGATGCGCTTACATCCAACGGCTTTTTTCACAGAGCTGGATAAGCTCGTCATTTCATTTTGACCAATTTTCTTGGCCGATGCAGGAGTTAGACAAGATGAGGAATAAGTTCAAAAACTAATGCAGCGAAAAAGCAGAAGAGCAATTACATTTAAATATATGGAAAAATTTAAAGAAAAAAAAGAAAAAAAAAACACGACGGAAAACTCTGAGGAAGCTAGAATGAGGATAATAGGGCACTAAACAAGAAAGGTTTACAAAGTTCAGAACGCGCTAAAAAAAAAAGAGCCAATGAGGTGGCAAGCACCGG
>Ga0058701_10003270_pt1 | contig 12765 bp, 9 predicted proteins | sample AgamicOrMae_FD_97039 | JGI IMG/M metagenome (GOLD analysis project Ga0058701, IMG submission 97039) | Agave microbial communities from Guanajuato, Mexico - Or.Ma.e | ecosystem: Host-associated > Plants > Phyllosphere > Phylloplane/Leaf | place: Guanajuato, Mexico | collected 2012-06-04
ACCTAACTTGACCTAACCTAACCTATACGAACTTTGGCGTTTGCAACTTTTCTCGTTTGGCGGTTACGGACTGGCGCTTGCGGCGTTGGCGCTTGTGGTTTTTGGCGCTATCGAATGCCCCCCAAATTTCCTGGTTCGTGTCTCCCACCTCTTGTTGATAAGCCTAGGAGAGTAATCCAAACACTGGGCCCCTAATCTAACGTAAACGTAACCTAGGTATAAAGATGTTATTTCGATGGTGCCAGGTATGTATTCATAGCTGGCATACTTGTTCTGTTTACGTATCTCGAAAAGCACGGTTTTCTACTGTACATTAATAGTTTGCAATTATTTCTGTTTCTCTGTGGATACTTCTTTCTTATTGTCTTCTTCAGAGAGCAACATCGCACCAAATGTATCAGGGCGCCTAACCTAACCTAAGCTTGCTTAAGATTTCAGCTATTGTTTCAAACAAGTGAATAGATTTTCATTAAAAATGAACTAAATCTAGTTCGCTTTTGAGCTTACTCTTCGCAAGGAACTCTGTTCGGCTGCCATTTGATCAGGGTATTGGTACAACCTTTGTTGGAGCGAATTCGTGCTATCCCACGTTTCATAACTTATAAGGTGCTACGCAAAAGTTAAAGCAATCAAGTTTCGCTAGCGATTGTTCATTAGTTTCACTGAAGTACTGCATTATGTTTTCCTCTATTCACGTTCTCGCTTGATGACGCTTACTTCTCAGTGGCAGGTTGCTGCCAAAAAATAAATAAATATGCCTTCTTGACAGTCATATCTGAAAAATCAAAAAAAAAACGAGAGGAAATTATCAAAAAAGACATTTTTTTTTTGTAAAAAAAAGTATTTACAGGTGTGGCTATCACAATTAATTTTAGTGCTTTCTTTTTTTCTTAAAAAAAACATTTTTTTTATATAGAAAGAATCTCGGCTAAATAATGTTAATCTCTCTTTAAAAAAAAGAATATGCATGATGCGTTGAAAGTTATCACATCTCAGATTAACAGTGTTCCATATTGTTCGCCACAACATCTGAGGCTGCTCGTAAGCAAGACAAACCTGGGGCTTATCACCACACTAGAATATTTGTAATTTATTACAGCTGCTGCGTCTTTGTATACATTTTCCAGCGCGTGGCAACTGATGGCATTTTATGAAGCGTGTGCCATCAAAGCAGACGCAGTTGTCGCGATCTCCCTCTACACTCAAGAGAAGGGGGTCTGATCAGTTAGCCGAGTAATTGTTGGTGCATTTCGAGTTTTTTTTATAATCATGGAGAGTTTTTATCGATCGATGCTAAAAGCCCATCAGCAACTCGCAGAAATGACATATTTTATATAAATTTGGATCGGGGATCCTTTTATTATGTTTCTTATATTCACTACACCACACTCTAAATCTGAAACAGTGAATGTCACAGGGATTCAGTGAAAATTCACGGTTTCCCCAACAAAATTGCTCCACTGAATGAAATCAGTGGAGCAACTTTGTAGGGGAAATAGTGACTTTTCACTGTTTCAGACTTAAAATGCATTCTATCAACATCGTATTTAAGTAAACCTTTCTCATTTCCATATTGTGCTTCCATCTGATCATAGAAAAAAGGTTTGAATGCATTGTTAATTCTTTGGATCTTAAATGTTCTCTATGGAAATCGATTAGTGCTTTTTGAGTATATGTAACGTAGAAGTTGAGTCCCATAGGGTACCAGGCAGGTTCCTGTTTCCCGGTTAATTTGAAAGTGTTGTATTAATTAAGTATTCCATTCAGAGTAAGGCTCACTTCATTACCTTAACCTCATGTCACATTGATAATATGTTGATGAGCTGATTACCTTGAGCCCTTGAACGCCATCCCTTTTCTCTGGGCTCTTCAGACCTTCCCGGTTCAACCTTTTCCCTTCAAAGAGCGAGAGAACGTCAACGAGGACGACAAACGAAAAGCTTTTACACGAGCTGAGGTATGACCGTAAGGGATTCAGGATTAAATTTTAAAAGCGTTAAACCAAATTAACGTTTGAGAGAAATCGTTTCTTTTTCCGAAAACCACGAACTGCAACTTGTGGCAACGTGGACCAAGGACGGTTTTGCCTTAGGATAAAGCTCACTTTGACGTGTTTTATAGAGTATAAATGTTACTTTAATGAGTAGAGTCCAAAAAAAATTGAATTTATAAAAATACTGAAGCTAAAACTTTTCAATATTGTCGCGCTTCGGAACTCAATACGTTTAATGAATATTTACGCCATTTATATCCTTCGCTTAACTCATATAGTACAATAAGTTAGTGAATGTGATGCGCTTTTGCGTTAGACGAAAATCTAACCGGTTGTCGAATGCAGGGGCTAACGCCAATAATTGTGCCTTTTTTCGTTGGGTTTAATTTTCTTTTTCTTTCTCCTTTTTTTTTGCAAACTTGTGCAAAGCTTTTAAGCGGCCGTTCATGCAGAAAGGAAATCTGCAAAACGACACTTTATTGGAATGGATACAGCCGCATAAATGCTTTCAGCGCAGTACAGTGTAACAACGCTCCATTCATGGAAAGTGCACTACTGCGCGGAAAACCGACTAATGCCTACTCAAAACCTAAAATCCCTTGAAAATAAACCAAAAGGATCTCACAATTTGTGTACCTCCTCATCAACGTAGCGAAGGTAACCACAAATAAAAGCAAAGCACTGAGAAGGTTTTACAAACATTGGAGTTAAAGTCTAGGTCAAAAGCCTTGCCTTTCGTAAAGACTATTTCTGATTTAAGGGTCTGCTGATCCTGACTGTACACGAGACGGTCCTATTATCCCTTAGTGGCAACCAGCTAACTCGGGGGTCTTGGGACGATTTAATGGTGTGGAATGGAACGGCTTATTCCCATTCTTCCTCATTCATAAACACGAGCCATTTGGACAATTACATTCGGGTGGCGAAAACACCGCAACGAATTGATGGTGTGGTTAGCACTGTGCGCTTAGCCGTGAGCGTTCGAAGGTTAGATGGCTTTACAAGTCTGACGTTGCGAACCATAGGCCCACAAGAGTGACTGAAAAATATCTCGCTAGTGGTGCTACAGGCTTGCGTGAACACTTTCAAAGGTTTTAGCGTATAAAATGACCTAACCTAACCTAATGATTTCTACCAGATTAGTAGCATTACAGATGTGGAATCTCCTCAGTAGGACTAGTCTATGTTTCCAGCCAGCGCTATGTTGTCATGCAGTAATGGAATAAAAGGAATTACCGGTTCGCTGTCTACGCTTTTCCTAATTGAACGGAATATTTATCATAAAAAAGGTTTTCTGACAAAACTGTTTTGTTGCAATATCAATGAGTCTCAGTTTCGCGTTCGAAAAGGTTCTTGGAACCCTGACAGTGATAGAGATGTGTTTGTGTTACTAGTAATTACTGCAAGCATTTTATCTGTGTGATAATTATGGTTTTGCTGGTCCTCCGCTACCGAGTGAAGTAAACTTACTTTGACTGTAAAATACCGTTAATTAACGTGTTCCAGTTTTTGTTGCTGTGTCAGGAAAACAAAATGAAAGTCAGCGATGAAATTGGTAGCATGGAAGTCGATTTTAGGCAAATTAGATGAAAGGAAAATGTGCTGCATGGCAAATGGATGAGAATGAACTTTGTTTAGCTGCGAGGAAAGAATATGCTAAGTTATACAGCTAAACTGGGGTATTTAGCGACCTCAGGGCTTCCATCGTTCGCTTAGTACAAAGTACTCATTCATTTTTACGGGCATCTGCTACTTCTAGCTCATCATTTTCCCTTTAGGTTACCTAATCTTCTTTTTTTGATTTTAAGATAATACCTTAATTTGAGGGTAATAAATCTGAAAGTAACCCTCTCTTCATTAATTGGCAAAATTTCAAAACTCGATTTATTAATTTTTTTATGAACATACAGATTGATTTGGGACTGTCTATTGACCCGGATTCCCCATTTAAAATTTATTAGGTTGGGTTCCATGCGTTCAAGTCACGTCCCATTTAAAATGCGTTTCGTTGGTTACGTGTATCCACGTCGCCGTGAATTAATGCATGTCGGGTCAATAGTAATAGCGAGTTCCCTTACTTTGATATGAGGAAATAAAATGACTGAAACTGAATGATACTTTTGTAAATAATTTTTTAAAAGTAAAATACAAAAAAATAGGTTCTCTGAACTTTGGGGAAAATGATGTAAATCTCGAAAAATGATTTTTGTATTTTGCGTTATTTTTGGAAAGTCGTGTTTTCTTTTAGATATTTTTTCGAGTGTTGAAAGCGTCACGAATATCAGATTGCCGATGCTCGTGCTCTCGGATCAATTATCGGAAATATTTGAGCGGAGTTTTATCGCGAATGCTTTCCGTTGCGTGGGGCTGCTGAGGCCCCTCTTACGGGACCGGGTCCCATGGGACTGGGTCCCACGGGACGGGACTGCCCGGAGACGGCCCGAGGTCCAGACGCGCAGCTGCCGGCATTTCCAAAGCCACAAGGCCCATCAAATATTCATCGAAAGGATTTTCACGAAAAAAATGTTTATTTCAACGAGGCCGCATTTGCAACACGCCATCAAAACGGTCGTGGTGGAAGTGAAGAAACACTGATAGAGCATCGATATCTTAAAAGTAGCGTGTATTTCCTGTGTCATATTCTTCGTCTCCAAGCCGACAGACACGACAATTAACGCTGACCTAAAATTACAAATTCGGATTACTTTTGCAAGCCATAACTCTAAAAAGTATTCCCAAAGTAACTCAGGAAAGATGTACATTTTGGTTCGATCAAGAAGCAAAATCAGGTCATATAAAGTATTTTAATCGCAGATTGATCCTGATCCTAAAGCTAGATTATGTTTCTTGTCCCTGAGCTTACCGCTGTAAATTGGAATCCTTGTAAAACAGCTTAAAACAAAGTTATTGGTGAGTTATTCCGACAACAGTTATTCGTTGTGTCATCTTTTAAACATAGAGGATATGCTTTCTGGACTTACTAGATTTTTAGTCCCTTAACCCACTACCGCCCAGCGATGCTGTTCATAGATAGAAAAAAATGTTTTAGAGTCTTTTCAGTTCAGTTGTGTCATAATCTCAAAAATATCACCCCTCTGGGAACCTTAAATTCAATTATTTAGGCATCTCTCAAATCTTAAAATTACGTACTTTGATGGAAACAATCCTTCCAATTTCTCTTAAGCTTTTCACTCCAAATACTTTGGGCTGTTATGGGTTAATGGGTTGAAAGTCGTGCGTACTAAGGAACAAGAAGTCCGAGTTTCGTATCAGAGCGGAGGAAGCTTGCAAGTTCCGCTTGATTTCTCGGGAGAGAGGAGAAAGGAAATGAGCAGTTTTTGGCGCAACGGTCAGGGCCAAAGGCGACGACCCACCTGTGCAGCCTTCTTGTCTTACACGCGTTACTGTTTTTATTGGGACGAAGGGGTCTTCTACGACCCTTTGAGGACAGGTTGCTTCGGATTGGACATCGTTTTGAAGGTTTTCGGTTGTCTTTTATGGCGGGTGGCTCTATGTACATCGAGGTGGTGCTTTGGGATCGGACCGGACGGAGGGCCCCTGCGGTGGCCTGCATAGGCAATCGGAACACATTGGTGTAATGCGTGTTGCCTATCCGCTGATCTCTCTCAACGTCAGAACCTTTGATCGTTCTCCTTATCGTCGCTAACCGTAATCCTTTCGGAGTGATACCGGACCAAGGTAAAGGACACTTAACCTAACCTTGCGTCGTTGCACCTACCTCTCGGGGGCACTTGTAACGTAACCTTACCTGTACGCCGTTTTTTATCGTGAAAGCATGGAATTTGTAGGTAAATGACAGCATAGCGCAAAGAGTTGGAAACGCATTATTTAATTATTTGTCATTCGACCATCCCATCCCTTAATTTTCGCAAATTCCTAGTTTTCAGGAACCTTTTATTAGCCGTATCATTGGCAAGAGCGTTTTCCATTCCTTTTTCCCTTAAACCGAATAGGTAAAGATGTAACCTAAACAGCTGAATCCCTTTTTTTTCAGTTTCGAATATATGTCTTTGTATCCCAAACTTTTCTGTCAACTTTGGGCCACGTAGTCATTTTGGAGTATTGTATTCTCCGAAGTCCCATGCGTCCTGAATTTGGGACCTTGCCACAATGTAGGAAATCAGGAAAGGCGCATAAAAAATAGCGGTGGAAAGGTCGCTATGGCGCCGAACCAAAGATTTCATACAAACTTTGCTTAACGCAAAATGAGAATATCTTGAAGAATTAATGTATCCCGTGGTCCAAACATAAATCTCTAAACTGATTCATGATAAAACGCAGGTCTGAGTAGATTGGTTTCAGCGAGAAACCTCCCTTTTGTCCACCCTGGAAAAGGCTAGACTCAACAATGTGTGGATTCCCGTTTGATATTCACTCGTTTTATCCACGTGGTCGTCGTGTGGTGACCACGCTTGCAGACTGTGGATCCGAGAGGCAGCAGAGCTATGGTCGACTTGTTGATTTATTTCGACCTTGTAGTCGCGCAATCAATAACCACTTAGGAGGCCCTGGGAGATGCTGGTAACCTTGCCAAGGCCCTTGCCGCTCCGCTCCGCGCCGCGCCGCTCGCTGGTAACCATGACAACGGCATGATGCGAGCACGCCAGATGCTGGACCAAAACGTTGTCTTATTTGCTCCTTTTTGCCGACGTCTGCGCCGCGGCGCCCGACTTCAAAATGGAACTACTTGTTAATGTTTTCGGCGACATCTCATATCTCGAGCCAACTCGGAACTTGGGGAGACCCGACAGGTGTGAAAAATATCGCGCTCAAGACGTCTAACAACGACAGATTTTTTCGCAGCTGTGATTTGTACCCTGCTATTATTTTGAAACGGTTTCTTTAAATTTAATTTTTAAGTATTTTTTAAAATGCTGTTTTTATAGCTATTAGTGTTAACAGAATGTTGAGTGTGTGATATTAACATTATTTAAAAAAAAAAAATATTCTCATGGGCATTGGAAGAATGACTGTTCCATATGAAGCAACTTTGGGAATTGAGGGGATCCTGATTGACCCACAAAGGAGAAAATGTTTTTCTGTCGATTCAGTTTCATAGATGGCTTCGGGCATCTTTCTTTTCCTATATTTTTTTAGGGGAAGAGAGCCCGCGGCTCTTTACTTTGATTACGATTCAATCTTGACGCGATTGTGTTTTCCCGAAACTGCTCACCGCAAATATTTAGATTGGGTAGAGAAAACGCTGCGCGTCTATCTTAAATCAGTCTTCGTAGCAAACTTTTCAAAGAGTTCATCGCGCAATGAACCCGATCAAGTTGTACGGCGAAATCAGTCAATAGCTATTTCGGAACATCGTGCATTACCATTGGACATTCAAAGAAATTTACCGTTGTTAGATATTTTTATTAGTTAAATTTAAATGAAATATTCACAGATTCCAGTGACTTGCTCTCTGGTAGGTCCCTATTTTGTGAAAGACTGTGGTTTCTGTAACTGGGTTCTAAAACGCAAGATTTATGACGCCACTCCGTGATATAAACGCCATATTTGCGGAAATGGGCGCGGGTCCACAGCAGTGAAACTGAGGCCGTGTCCCGCTTGACATTTTTAATAATGACCTCCGCATTAAATATGAGGCATCGTGTTGAACGCAGGTCAGGCAGGCGTCACGTGCTGATGTGACACGCTGACCTAGTGCGGCACGCCTGGGCCCCAGCATCCAGGTCAGTGAGACCGCGGCGCAGAATGCCATGGACCGGCGAGGCTCGCCACGGCGCGGTCGGGGGGTGCTCGCAGCGCGAGGCGCGCGTGGCAGGCGAGAGGAGGGAGAGGCAGTCGGCCCAGAGGCTTGAGCGGGAGAGCTTGTCCCGCCGCGTGAGCGCGCCGACAAACGCCGACCCTGATGCTGTACCGGTTCTTTCTTCGGTTCTCTTTCCGCTTGGGCTCCTACACGTTCAGCTTCGAGATCCGGGCGTGTTTGTGACGTGTTTCGTTCACCGTTCATGCGAGCTAAGCCGCGAGTGTCTGGTGTGTTGTGAGTGGAGTGTGCTCCTGTCCAGTGAATTCAGTGAGGTGCTTCCAGTCATCCTAGGATCGCCGGCTGTTTCGTCGTTGGAGGAGAGTTCTTCATCGGTGTCTGGTGTAACGCACCGTATGGCGAGCGCTGTCGTCGCACGCACTCCACCTGCTCCTCGTTAACGCCGACGTGACCGCACGCTTCCGAACGACTAGCTAACCCTACACGACCGAATCTAACAAGTGTGTGAAATCTAAATTCTTAGATCGCGAGCAATCTATTGTCAGGCTACTTTGTTAGATTGTTTTATCACAAGCAGTCATCCTTTAGATTAGATTCATGTTTCAGTAATGATAGGTATGCAGGTTCCTTCAGCAGATTTAGAGCAACATATCTTGAAAGAAATAGATATCATAGGTTAGGTTTAGATCTCGGTGTATTCGTTAGAATCTCTCAGATAGTGGTAGGTATAAGAACCAGATGGCATTCATCTCGAATTTTCTGAATTTGAATGTGTTAGACTTTTTGTTTATCACTGAAACATGCTAAATTTTGTTGAGGAGGTACGGTACTTACTCATACGCACCTTCTCAACTCGATTTTGAAGTTAACAACGTGATATTTTTTAGTATTTAATTTGGAGATCGAGGTTTATTTACCACGGGAAACGGAGAGAAGAAAGTAGGGAAAGTGAGGAGAAAGCTTTTGTCCCTGATCGCGGCGAAGAGCGAGGGCGAGGAGGTGGAGTGTGTGCAAGCAGGCTTCGTTGCAGGCAGGCAGGCAGGCACCGCGAGCGTGGGCAGCGCCGGCGCCGGGCGTCGGCCAGGCGGCGTCGTCGAGGGGGCGGCGGCGGCGGCGTCCATGGCGCCGCGCGCCTGCTGCTCGGGATCCTAGGGGCGCCACATCGCGGGTCGTCGGCGGGGCCTTCCATGGACCCGTACGGCGGCGGCTGCAGCGGCTGCGCCTGCGGGGCCTGCAGCGGCGTCGGGGTCGGCGTGGGCGTCCCCAGCGGGCTGCCGTGCGGCGGATGCGGCCAGCCGGGATGGACGCCCCACTGGGGCATGACCAACAGCGCGTCCGGGGGCATGTCGACGAGCATCTCGGGCAGCATGAGCGGCCTCTCCGGCCACATGTCCGGCAGCATCCCCGGGGGCATGCACTGCAGCGGTGCTGCCACCCATGGACTGGGCGGCCCCGGCATGGGTGGCCACGTGATCGGCCCTCATGGCATGCCGCCTTATCATACCCATTCCCCCAGCATGCATGGATCCATGCCCAGCATCCCGCACATTGGACTGCCGTCTCAGCCGCCACCCCCCGGGGCCCCGCCCATGTCCATGGATGCGGCCATTCGCGCGGGCTGCCCCATCCACTCGCCGTTTCGCTTCCACTTCGCCAATGGAGGCCCGCACTACTTCCAGCATCAGGTGATCATCAACTTCCTCAACATCTTTTTTTTCTTTATCCTCTGCATCTACTGTTTAGACAGACAACTATTACGACTGGTGTTGAATATTAGAACCGTTACCTGAACCTCTTTTTACACAATCCTACCACCCATTTCATCTTTCTTTCCGACTGAACTGTTGGTAGCTATACTTCAAGATCCTGCTATACTCGTTCGGTCAAAACACCGTTAGCTACTGATAGGTTTATCTTAAGAAGTAACGAAAATACGTGTGACGCACACATTTCGTTACGCAAAACGGTTAGTTTCAGCAATCCTTGATCTGCGATTCTTTGCGTTTGGATATTTTCCCTCAAAAACTGCACGAACATCACAATGGGGACCAAACTGTCAGTCAATGCTGCTCTGATGAACCGCTCCATGACTCGTATACGAAAAAAGCGAGAAAAAAATGTATGTTTTATCTCTCTAAAAGTCAAATCCTCCTTCCCCCAACCAAGTAGGTTATTCTCACCTACTTTATCTCGCTTTTCGAAATCGAAATCGTACCTTCGTAGTGATCTATAAAAATTGAAATCCCATCTTCGTAGTGATCTCTGAACATCTCTCATGATCATGGCTCATGAACAAGATGAGGTCGTTTAGGTCACATGCCTTTTTTGCTCGGTCTTCTTGTGTTGGTAAAGGATTTTACCAACGACACCAAACGTGGAAAATTCTACCGTAGACACCGTGAGTGTGCGTACATCGAACAAGGGTCTCAGACGTTTGTGGAGCAGACGACTGTCTCAGAGTGGGCCCGTTTATTCAACCTCCATTAGGGGTCCGCCTCCCCGAAAAACCTGTCTGAGACGTTTGTTGTTGTCAGAGCTGCAGACATTTGGAGAAACGAGGCCAAGCATAGGGCGCGAGTCTCTGCGTCTGCAACGCGGCCTGAGATCGCACCGATTTGTACAGCCAGTGAAATGAAAAGGTATCCGGCGTTGGGCTTTTAGCTCTATCGATCTGCCCCTCTCACAATATATGTGTACACTTCACTTGCATGTTTCCCATCTTTAGAGTCAGCTCCTACTCAGCGATTTCATCGGTCAAGCCGTGCCACGAATCACGCCCAGAAGGCGAAGTAAGCAGTGACCTAGGTCAACCAATCCTATGTTTCTGAACTACAAGCCTCTCCGAATACGGATTGTGAACGGATTTTCAAATTGAATGAAACAAAGTTTCATCGTTTTCCATGGAAGAAAACTTGAACTTTCTTATCAACTCTGAGAGAAAATAGTTCGTATTTCTTCTGGACAGTAGGCACACCAACCGGGAGTATTTTGTCTCTAAATAGAGATTCTCCTTCAGCTTTCTCCGGTCCACAAAACATCCGCATCCAAACTGTTCTTTTGAGTTGGTTTTTCTTCGCCAAACTTTTGTGCAGATGGCCTTGCCGGAATTTCGCTTCACTTGACCGATACGATTTTTCGCGCAACGATGCCTTCTTCTGAACAGTTGCTGAGGACTGAGGACAGTGATGTGTCAGCACCCTCGTAACTAAATCATAACCTACTAGCTCATAAGTCGCCCCCTCGGCCGACAGGCATCGCCTGCCAGTCCGATCTAAGTCCATCAAATGCCACGCCACGCAGAAAAGTGCGCTTTGATGTTCTCGAAAAAGCTTACGCGCCTTCGTCGAAAAAAGTGTCGTCTCTCTTTTACTATTTCGGTGCTGGTTTATGACCCCCAAAAATCGCTCATCATAAAAAGAGATAGAGCAGTTCTTCAGATTATTTGGAACTTTTCTACATTGTTGAGACTGTTCGGAATAGTCGAAATCAAAAGCAGCTGTTCGTTTTTCAGGTCAGCTATGCTCTAAAGCGAGCTTGAAGCCACACTATTATTTTCTGTGTTAAGCAAGGTCATTTGCTATCCCGCATCCTCTTTGAAGTTTCAGTGCGGGTGAGATATATCAGGACGTACGTAGAACAGATATGAGGCTTAAAGATATAAAGTATGGCGGTTGAGGACTTCGATTCCATTAGTTTTCCCCCAATAGATATGTAATGTTTGAATGAACGCCACAAATCAATCGTACGGAAAATGTAGAAACGGAGCTACGAGCTTTTCATCATTTCGTTAAATCAGTACCTCCATGCAGAACGGTCATAACCGAGAAACCCAGTGTTTTAAGTTCATAACTTTTAGGTCGAAATTTGTAGTGCTTTTAAAATATCAATTTCTACGCCTACAAGCCAAGTTCGGCGTTTATTGCTGAGAGCTTACTTTGCGATATAAAATTTGTACTTGCTTAAAAAAAAATGCTGGAGAATTTATCCGATAGCGTACAGATCAGAATTCTGAAAGCGCTAAAATTTTCAGGCGGAAAGTTATAACCTTTTAGTTCTGGGTTCCTGAGTTATGACCTTACAGTAATGTGTTTTTTAGTTATAAAAATCCTGTATGGAGGTGCCGAATTAGCCCCTGTGTCGATGCGCGTCCGGTGGGAGTCAAGAATGAGGCAAAACTCGAATTATGAGAATAGTTCAACTCATCATCTGAACCAACCAGAGGAAGTTTTCGTGTTGAAACTCAAATATGTATCATTCCACGCGTATCCCAAGGAGGTACTTAAACTTTAACATGTAGCAACTCTGTTTCGTCGGATAACGGAGATTAGAGAGGTGGAATTTTCCATCTATTGAGATCCACCTTTCGTTGCCAAGCCCAGCATAATCAGAGCAAAACGAGGTGCAAACCTAACACTCGTTCAATAAACCGAACAGCCACAAAGCATGGTGTCACTTTTTTCTCGGCTGTGTTAATTGCTACCGGGGAAAAAGTGGCAACATCTGTCTTTGAAAAAAGAACCATTAACGACGATTCGTACCGATTTCACTCTCATACCCGAAACAAACGCCCCACTAGTCGAACTGTTTCTGTTTTTTTCCGATCAATGTTTTTCGAACATCATTTGGCTAGTGTACTTTACACATCGTTTAAATTCACGTTAAGAAAGAGAAAAGAGCGTTTTATGCAACAAATATCTGACCTCCTGAAAAAATTATTGAAAAAAAATACTTTCAGAAATCATCACTAAATTCTCGCCCTTTTTAGCGGTTTCGGTCAGCGTAAACACAATGCTGCCAAAGTAACAGAAAGTTTTCAATCGGAGACCTTTCATCAGATTTCTTTTTCAGTTGCCAGTACGTCAAACTTTTAAACGCGATTCTCGACAGTACCTTTATCTGAGCCTCTATATGTCAATTTTTCAAGTATTTTCGCAGACGTTTTCTTCCGAAATCATTGTCTAAAACTTGTGAGATAAAGACTTGTCATTAATATCCACTTGAAAAGTGGGTTCAAAGTCATCCTGTCTTTTTC
>Ga0058701_10003271_pt1 | contig 12764 bp, 9 predicted proteins | sample AgamicOrMae_FD_97039 | JGI IMG/M metagenome (GOLD analysis project Ga0058701, IMG submission 97039) | Agave microbial communities from Guanajuato, Mexico - Or.Ma.e | ecosystem: Host-associated > Plants > Phyllosphere > Phylloplane/Leaf | place: Guanajuato, Mexico | collected 2012-06-04
AATGATTGCCCGGTTGATATTGCGATACGATGAAACTGATTCTATGTATTTAAAAAAAAATAAAAATAAACTCATACGAAACGAGAGTACTAAGGATCTATAAATTTTAAGAGGTTGAAGTGTTGGTTCATATTTTGGGTTGGTGACGAAAGTGGAACTCGAGAGGAAGAAAATGCAATCTGTAAAAACAGTGCTCCCTCTCTTGGTCGTCCATCAAGCAAAAGCGCACGTGACCACGGAATTCCGGCGAGCCAATCAAGACAATTGGCGGTCCTCTTATCTCCCTCGGATATTGTTTACGCTATGTTTGTGGCCACAGAGGTGAAAGAGTTAGATTTGCAAAGGGCCCGGCCTCGCCGCAGTGTGTGGACTAGACGCACGCCTCACAAATCGCCTGGGGCTGATTGTAACACGATGGAGACTAAAGGGACACTTTGTCTCCACCTGCGTTTGAACAGGCTGCGAGGGCTTGGGGGACTCTTCTTTATCCCTTTTCCGACGATGCCCTTCCACTGTAAATCTTTTGGGTGGATTTTTCCACCTCTTATGCTGCATCTTTCGTCCCAAATCCGAGTGGAGCGACAGTGTTGCGAGGCACAAGTTACGTAATCTAACTTAACCCACAACCGCCCAGCGATGCCGTCCGGAAACAGAAAAAAATACTTTATATCTTATTAGTTCAGTATTGTCACAATTTAAAAAATTACCACCCCTCTGAAAACCTGAAATTTTATTTTTTAGGCATTTTTTACAGCTTAAAATTCCTTACTTTAATAGAAATAGTCCTTCTAATTTCTCTTAAGCTGAATTTCACTCAAAATACTTTGGGCTGTTACGGGTTAACGTCATTTAATGGTTTATCTCGTCAAGCCTCAACCTTAAGTTGAACAGTGCTTTATTGCGTGCGGTTTTCGTTCAGACTCGAATTTGAATGCCCTTATGCTTGATCCCACTGTTCCTGAAGTTGGAACTGAAAAAACAGAGTGTAACTTTATTGAGGGACCCCGAAAAGTGCCTGAGGACATGGGAACTCTGTGTTCGCAAACCTTTTTTTTTATCATCCAATTCGATCATCCACAGAGGATTTGATGAGATCAGGGACAAAAGGGAAAATCTCTAACATCAAATGAGGAGAAAATTGCCATAAGCAAAAGTGCGTTTCTGCATTTCTAAAGTGTGTCGCGAAATTGGTGGGAACAGGACGCGCTCTGCGGAACCGAATATTACGCTCTCTCTCGGGATCCAATCATATTTTATTACATTCCGATAAAAACACGCGAGTCGTCTAAATTTTCACTTTTCAAAGCGAACGAGATTTTGCGAAATAAACGAGCTGCATACTTTCAAATTGATTCATAAAATTGCGGAAGGGTTCTAACGAGCTTTTACTTTGAACTTTTTGTTTCAATATTGCTTATTATATTCACATGCTACGTACAGGCTGTGAAACGTTCTCATATGTTCTGAGAACAGTGAAATATGTTTTTGAAATCTCACAAACTTTCATTTTATTTACAGGCATCTTTGTTTGAAATTTTTAACAGCAGATTCTGAATGAGGTAGCAGTTTGACTTTTGGTTGTGATACTCTTTAACACTCATTACTTTCAGGAGCACTAAACTAACAATCATTTTGGTTCACTAATCAAGCTAGTATTTAATTTTATCATATTCGTATTTTATCATTGATTTAACCCACTAACGTCTAGCGTTGCCGTTCGGAAACAGAAATAATTGTTTTAGACGATCTTTTTCGTTCAGTATTGTCAAAATTAAAAAAATATAGCCCCTTTGGAAACCTGAAATTCAAGTATTTTGGCATTTTCCAAAGCTTAAAATTGCGTATTTCAATGGAAAAAATCTTTTAAATTTCTCTTAAGTTAAATTTCGCTCCAAATACTTTGGGCTGTTATGGGTTTATCCGATGCTAGCAGCAATTTTTTTAAGTGTATGCGTTGATGAAACAAAAACTTTGGATCTTCAATAGCAGAGAACTCCAAGACGCCCGGAAATTTTTATCTAGTCTAATCTCCCACTCCCCCTACGAAACATAAGGTTATTTGCCTTCACATGTGAAGTGAAAGACTGCATTTTCATTTTTGCGAAGCAGTTTGTACCGCTCTTTTATTTTGGTTGCGACCCCCTGCTCCGCCATCTAGGATCTCTATGACACTTTCATTTCCATGGAACAAACAGTAAGTTGGCCAAACTTGAGCGAGACATCTTTGCTGTTCCTTTGGGAATGGAAATGATATGAGAAGAAGATGAAGGAAATCAAATTGGTGGGGAGGAAAGGTGAGGCTGGCCACCCCAAGATTTGAGAGGACTGTACTACAGTAGATCGAGGCACAGCGAGGGGAACCCACCGTGAAACAGTCGGAATCAAGGGTTATACATTTATTTTTTGAAAGCGCTTTTACTGAGCTTCATTTCTTTGTCTTTGTCGTGTTTGTTTTGTAAGTAGGTTCTCAGGAGGGGTTCTGTCCCTTTCTTTTAAGAAAGCCACTTTGCTGAACCAATTCAATGACTTGTTACGGATAAGTCAGGTGCACCATAGATGGTTCTGGTTCGTAATTCAGTCTCCAAGCAAGAAAATCTTACTATGGCCACATCACATATGATGGATTGAGATATTTACTGGGATTGGTGATGAGTTCAAATGTTATCTGATGCTTCTGTTACGATGCCCTCCTTTATCCTTCATTACTCCGTAACTATGCAGTTGCGCACACGTCTTCAAGAAACGCTTCTTTTGCTCGAATGCTGCTTCCTTCACACTATTTTTTTTCTTGCCCAGTTTTTAGGCACTGTAACAATGGTATACGCGAAGGATTTTCTCATTATCTCAAACTACGTTCCTCTCGAAATCCTCTGTGTTTGAGAGGTCAAATAATTTGCTGAGGCCCGTTACAGCACAGTATATTCAATCTGCAGAGATTTCCCCAAGTTCTCGTCCTTCTGTACTACTTCTTCTTCCACGTCATTGACCCCGTCCTGTGATAGTAGAATGGGTCCCATGTTGCCCTAGTCCCCATAGATGGGCACTCCTATGCCCTGTTGTTGCGATACGGTGAGCTGTCAATCATCTCGTTCCAACAAGCGCAACAATTTGTTATCTTACTGCGGATCCTGTCTCCCGCCCTTGGAACTTTTTCCCGACCCTTTCCCTCGTTTCAGAGAGTTCTTCATCGTCGCATAATGCAGACTAACCCCTGATGAATAATCTGATGAAGAGGCACGGAAAGCGGATGTTTTTATTAAGCCACCTGCTGAAAAGAGATTTTTGTCTTAACTTCTACTCAGGAAGATTGCGTATGTCGGCCGTCAGAAAGTGCTTATCCATTAAGATATGGAGCTCTAATATTCGCAGTCCGCTAATCAAGCCGTATTTTTTAATGGGCCTCGATTAAAAGTAACACGTCATCCAGATAAGCAGCATTTTTAATTCCAAGGATTTTAAATGGAAGATATGGGAGTCAGTTCGCTTTCTGACGTCATACTTGGCAAAAGCTCTTAATTTTTGACCGACGAGATGTTTTTTGTTGGATTAGAAGAGGATGGATCAACTTTGATCTGTTTAAATAAGATGTCCATGCTATTCAAATCGGGATATCTTGGGGGTTGAGAATGTTTGACCAAACGATCTAATCAAAGACAAAAGGCTGGAAAGATAATAAATTTGTGCAAAATAACGACCTTCGTCGATTCCCACTAAAAAAATCATACACTCGCCGAACCCATTATGATATTACAGAGCTTCAAAAGTGTCATTTTTTAGTCTAAATACATACATTTAAATGGCAGCTTCGGAACCATCTAGAGTCGAAATATAGCCAGTAAGGATACATTTTTAAAATGGAAATCAAAACAGCATGCTAAATTGTATGTCCAGTAATTTTTTCAAGTCACTCTCTTTGACTTTATTTTCCCCATAAAAATACAGTATAGTAGACCATGGATATTGGTTCCATGTGATGGGGTTGTTGATTCTGGTCAAGTCAAGTTGTCTAGAACCTCCTAAAACTTCATTAAGATTAAGAGTTATAAAAAAACGCATGGATTCATAAGTTTTTTCTTATTTTTTGTTTTTTGCTAGCGTTGTCAAGGTGTATTAAGTGAGTTATGTCTCTTTTGGGATGTGGTCCCACGTGAGATGTGCCCGTGAGCCCCTTCGGCGAGTCGGGTGCTTATTGGCAGGCTGCTGAGTGCCAGGCTGGTCTTCTCGGTAGCTCGGGGCTTCCACTTTTCCGGCCCTTCTAATTCCATTAGAAGCAAAGCAGATCAGAGAATGACTCGATTTTGAAATCCGCTGATTCAGTGAGGAGGATTTCGTGAGACATGCTTGGCTTCAAGTAATCCTGCCATCACTTCTTCCGTTAATTGACTTGTACTTATCAAAGGCACCAAAAATGTGTTGAAGCTGCAGAAACCTTGTGCAACTTCTCAGCCAAGTCTTGTTCTCAAGGGTTGTCATCAAGTTCCGTCGTTTTTCTGATTGCACTATTGGTTGATTGAATACTCAGCATGTGTTTTCAAGAAGGACGAGGTCTAATAAAGATTGAATCATCAAAAGAAAGGGTAGTTACATTTAAGCCTTGGCTCATTATTAAAATTTTTTGAATTGAGAAATCCGAAATATTTGTGTGCAGTACGACGGACTATGAAACATTTCTTTCATCAGTCAAGGAAACCGTTACCAGAGGTTAAATTAGGTTAGGTTAAGGTAGAGGCTTCGCTCCACTACCGTTTCTACATTGCTCTTTTACCGCTCCACTACCGCTCCACTATTGCTCCTTTATCGCTCCACTACCGCTCTTCTATTGCTTCTTTACCGCTCTACTATTGCTCCACTACCACTCCTCTATTGATCCTTTACCGCCCTACGACGGCGCCACTATTGATCCTTTAGCGCCCTACTACCGATCCACTATTGCTCGTTTATCGCTCCACTACCGCTCCACTATTGCTCCTTTAGCGCCCTACTACCGCTCCACTATTGCTCGTTTATCGCTCTACTACCGCTCCACTGTTGCTCCTTTAGCGCCCTACTACCGCTCCACTATTGCTCGTTTATCGCTCTACTACCGCTCCACTGTTGCTCCTTTAGCGCCCTACTACCGTTCCACTATTGCTCGTTTATCGCTCCACTATTGCTCCTTTAGCGCCCTACTACCGCTCCGCTATTGCTCTTTACCGCTCTACTACCGCTTTACCACACTTCTACTGCCGCTCAACTACCGCTCCACTACCGCTCCACTCATCTGAATAGCATAAGGTAGAACTCAAAAGGTAGGACTCCTTTCAATATTTACAGTGAATACGCGTCTAAAGAATCGATAGGCAAACCGCAGGAAATATTTGCGTGCCTCCTTCGGGCGCAGCGGTGGCGGCAGCAGCGGCGCCATGCCGATAAATGGAAATAGGCATCCGTTTGTCGTCCCATCCGTCCTTCCAATCTGCTCTTTGTCTCGTCCTTGTCCTTCGCGCACCAAATATCCGGGCGACGGGGAGGCGTCCCCCCCACCCCACCCCCCACCTGGGCACCCATTGTGGAAGACCGCGCACCACGCGTAGATACGCAAATCCCTGCTGCTTGCACGCCTAACCACTCACCCTCACTTCCCTCGGAGTGGCCTGCTCTGATCTTCAACCCTACTGCTGTCTATTGCGCCACCGTACCGTATCCGCACGCATCCTTCTTTACTTAATGATGATCTTGTGATCGACTCGAGAAAATGGGACGAGCTGTCCTGTTGACCTCAGGGACTACCCACATGTCGGCGGCTAATTTAAATGATTGCTCGTGTGCTTTCTCTCCGCTTTTTTTTTTCAAAGGCGACAGGTTTCGGGATACGTCCGCGGTTGGTATTGAGGAAGTCTTTCATGTTTTTGACGTCCGCTCTGAGAAATCGTGTCTCTAAACAAAACGGAAGCAATTTTTGCTATCGGCTTTTGCGACATCGAGAAATGTCGAGCCGCTCTTTTAAGCTACGGAATAGCGGGGAAGATAACACATACAGAATACTTCAACATGCAGGAGAATCTTTTTATTTAATGAAACGCGGGATTGAATTGATTTATTTTCAATACTTAGGTTACTCTAGGTGCGGTTGGATGAGGTTACTTTACGTGGTATGAGGCTTTGTTAGCCAGGTTACATAAAGCTAGGCTATAAGTTACGTTAAATTATGTTAGATTCCGTAGATTAGATTCAGTTTGGTTAAATTACATTAATTAAGGTTAAGTTTGCTTATTTAAGGCTATATTAAGTTTAACTGTAGGTTAGATTGAGATTAGATTAATTTATATTTGGTTGAATTCTAGACTAGCAAGATTATATTAATTTAGATTCACTTTAGTTACGTTAGGTTCGGGTAGGTTAGGTTAGCATAGGTTAGCTGAGGTTAGGTTAAGTTAGGTTAGGTTTGTTTAGGTTAGGTTAGGTGTAGATATTCCAGATTTCAACTTCATTTAGGTTAGGTTGAACTTTTGCTAGACACCATGTCAAAAAGAAAAACCTCCCACATCTCGGAAAAACCCTCGTGAAGGAACCTGACAAGTATTGAAACACTGTAAGGCAGTTCACCTTCCATCAACTCAAAGATAAACAGCAGGAGCAGCCTTTCTTTCGCCCTCCGGCTTAAAGGCATTTATCCCCCGTCGCTTCTCAGACTTCTTACGGTCCCGTCGACGAAAATGAAGTGTCCAGGACCTCGTCCAGGATACAATGCGCTCCCGCGGCGCTTGGCGCCGGCGCCGCTTGACCGCTTTGTGGTCAATCCCGCCGCTGTCTGACCCCGCGTCTTTCAAGTGCCACATCCAATTAACGCTCAGAATGACTCCGCTCTCGTCGCACTCTTGAGACGACAAGAAGCTGGCGACCGCTGATGACGGTTCTGCTAATTCTTTACCGCCAGCAAGCGCCATGCCCCTGCAAATCCCACCTATGTATTGACAGTCTGTCGATACTCCTCGAGTGGTGTATACAGGGATCTTAATCCCTCCAGAAACTTATAAGCTCTTGTAATTGCCGCTCCGTGACGTTCTTAATCTGTCCGAGCTATGAGGCTCAACGTGGGTTGAGTGCGCACAGTTTCATTTTAAAGCCTACCTTACAAAATATATCTCACGTGTATTTTCGTTGCCCAGTCGAGCGGATTGAGATCTGAGTGAGGCACAGGGCACAAAGCTTAACCTTAACCTAATCTATCGTTGTCAATCTTTACGCAGTTTTCTTTCTGTCGACCACAAGTAAAAACCACCTGTTTTAGGGATTTCTTACCGGTTACCTGTTTTAAGAGTAAAACTATGTGATTTTCCAAGATACACCTATTTTTAGCCACATCAATGGAAAGCCCTCGCCGAGACCTTTTGAATTCACTCCTGAAATTTTAGGAGTGAATCAAAAGAGGGGTTGTACGTATTTTGATCATTTTTTATGTTAGATGTATGTTCAACCCTACAATTCGTAAGGTCTCGACAAGGGCTTTCCATTGATGTTGCTACACATATGTCTATCTTGGAAAATCACCTAGTTTTACTCTCAAAACAGGTACAGCATTACCTAAAAAGGGTATTTTTTCTGTGAAAGTTAAGCCCCTAAGAAATATGCATATGAAAACGTTCGCTGAGCGAACCGATTGTGAAAGAAGGCATGAGGCCGCAACTTAAGTGGTTATTGCTTAAGTCAATATGAGATAATAGGTCGGATCAGATAGAGCACTGGATACCCCTGGATGCATAAAATACCATGCTTATAACTTCGATCACTAATTACAAATTTATCTTTTTCTTTTAATGCAGCGGGAAAAAAACTATAAATCTGTTTGAAGATTCTTCATGTGCTTGGTGAATAAATGCATTGATTCGAACGAGTGGACATCTCAACTGGGAAAATTTCTTGCCGGTAAGTTTGCTTTTGTGTTTTCGACCTATTTACTTATTAAAGTGCGGATGTTCCGGCACTGGTGCACACCACTTCCCTGCGTCACCCATGACTCCCTGCTGTATGCGTCGTACCTTTGAAGTTGCTCTAATCACCCACTCTCAAGTAAGTTTCCAACGCCCCCGGCTTAGTGTTACTGTGCGCTGTTAGTAGTCAGTCTGTAGGCGACAGGACGAGTATGTCCTTAGACAGGAAAAGTCATTCTATTACTAGAGTGTTTCTACCCACCATATACCATATACCATACCTCCTCGCCACAGGCTGAGGTTTTAATATGTGTCATTTTGGTACTGTTTAGTTTTTTTTTCCATTTTCTATGCTAATTCCTGTATTTTTGTTTTTTGGAATTTCGTTTTTGATCAGTGATTTTTAGAAGCATCATATAACTCATAACAGCTCACTGTTTATCTAAGCTTTGGGAAATGCCTAAATTATTCAATTTCAGATTTTCAGAGAGGTGATAGTTTATATGAATTGTGACAATACTGAACTGAAAAGATCCCCTGAAATAAATTTTTCTGTTTCCGAACGGCATCGTTGGACGGTAGTAGGTCAGTATTGTTCAGAATATTTTAATTTGGTCGATAACCTAGCTTTGAAACAAATGCGGAAGGAAATGGAAAAATCTGAAAATACCCTTCAGAAACCATGAAAAATAAATCTTTGAATCACTGGCTACCCCGTGGCGCGGGTGGTGAGGTGACTGCCCATTCTCGACCATCATGGTTTTAACGGTTGATTTTCACCTGTGATCCTCCCTTGGTCCACTTTTCATTTAATCATGAGGGTTAACGACATACAACTGCGTTAAATTGTCAGGCGAAAGTCGTTCCTCTTAGAGGTGTCATTTGCCTCGCTCCGTCCGCCTCTTCCCAAGCCTGTCACCTACTTTTCAGCGGCATTATACACTACACGGAAAAAAAATGGTTTTGTTACGGCAACAAAATTAGGAACAACAGATAAAATTTTTGTTGCTGCAACCAAAAATTTTGCTGCAGCATCAAACGTTTTGTTGACAGAACTAAACATTTTGTTGTTGTAACAAACTTTTTTTGGTATCCCTATTTTGACAAATGATTTTGTAAGTATAACAAAACCTTTTTTCCCGTGTAAGCATTAAACGGAATCGCTTTTAGTGACCATTACGTTAGGTTAGGTTCAGTTAGGTGCATTGTACCTCGCATTTCTCGATTTCACTACGTAAGGATCACTGAGAAATCTCCCTTTAAAATTGCGAAGTTGGCAACAATGTACTATGATCTCCATGCGTCGTAGAAGGGGTGAACAGATCATCCCCACGACGGAGGGGGGTACCAACGCTCAAAAGTGAAATGCTCTATTTTATGTCGCGATTGAAGTAACGTCGATCGACGGCAACAGCTAGAAGCGGTGAGGAAATCCAGTCGTCAAATTGAGTGAAGAGGCCACTAGGACTGCGTCCCACACAATGACGAGTGCAGGAAAAACTGAAAAGTGTCAGGGACGCGCGCCAAAGATGTAATAAAAAGCGTTGCGGGGATTTCGTCTTTATAGGGGATCATAGTGGGATGATCATAACTGCGAGGGAGAGAGGAGAGAGGGCGCCACCCACCGACTCGCGCCTAACCCACAGCCACTGGCCTATTGGGCTGTTTTAACGACTCTCTTCATGAACAGACGAGGGGCAGGGACAAGGAACCAAGTCGCCGCCTGATCCGAGCCAAACCGACGTGTCTGTCAAACCGCTCCACCAGAGTCATCTCGCTCGCTTAATTAAACGCGCTTATTTCATGATCCGTGTTAAGGAATAAACGCTCGCTTGCCGATAAGTCGTGTTCTTTGTTCAACCAGGATAGGCTAGGGCTCATTTAAGTCGGGTTGCTTTCTACCTTTCGTCGTCAAGTTAACCCATAACAGCGCAAAGTATTTGGAGTTCAGCTCAACCCATAACAGCCCAAGTGTTTGGAGTGAAATTTAGCTTAAGAGAAATTCAAAGAATGTTCCCGATTAAAGTACGCAATTTTAAGCTTTGGAAAATGCCTAAATTATTAAATTTCATGTTTCCAGAGGGGTAATATTTTTCAAATTTTGACAGTACTAAACAAAAAATATCCTCTAAAATAAAATTTCATTGTTGCCGAACGGCATCGCTGGGCGGTAATGGGTAAAGAGAAATGGAAAGGGTTTTTTTCCTCATTAAAATACGAAATTTTAGGCTTTGAAAAATGCATACATAAATTGATTTCGGGTTTCCAAAGGGGTGATGATCTTTTACATCGTGACAATACTGAACTGAAAAAAAAATCTTCTGAAATAAATTTTTCTGTTACCGAACGGCATCGCTGGGCGGTAATGGGTTAAAGGGAGAAGGACACGCGGCGCGTAGCCTTACCCAACATAGGTTACCTTAAATTGTCAAGTCTGATGTAACTTACTCCATAGATTTATTCTGCCCTTTTTTCTGTGCGCTTTCACCTAATAAAAATGAAGTTGAAAACCGTCTCATTGATTATTTTCATAAAAAAGAGGTTATAATGGAAGAGCAGGGAATATCATAAAAAGGCTTTATTGTACCCGAGGAAGAACAGCCATAGAGCGAACTGCAACGGCATCTGTGGCTTATTTTTTATTTATCAAACCTTCTCGATGTTATTGACTATATTGAATGTTAAAATTCTATAAGTATCTTTTGAGCGACAACAGGAACTAATCACTTTGTAAGTATATCCGGACTCTGCAACTTTAAAGGCCTTACCCGGGGGAGGCAATCTGAAAAAGCACTGTACCTTAGGCGGGTAATTATGTTCAATCTGGACTTTTAGATCGGCTAAATTTAGGCGATGAGGCCAATAATAGAAGACGGCTTCTATGTTGGTAAGGCTATAATTGAATCCGGACGACAACTTATAATTTTGTTGGAAGTGCAGCAAGTGCCATCATGGCCGATCTCAACTTCAGATTTTCGTCACTGCTCCTTGATGAACTCAACCCATTGATTATGAGCACAGGTGGCTATTTAAAAATGGAGATTTCAACTGATACAATGAATTTTTGTGCAAAAATAAATGATAAATAGATTGAGTTAAAAACTTGAAAAGTTTATTAATTTTCCTGTATATGTTTTGTTTGTTTATTTTTTTATTATTTACTGGCATTGCGGAAGTTGTCAAATCGACCGGCGGAGACAAAATTGCTCGTGATGTGTTTTTGTTTAAGGTAGTAGACTCGACCTCGGTCGAATTTTCAGAATTGCTTCAGATTTCTGTGGCATGCTCTCTAGGATACGCCGAATCCATTTCTTGAAAGAAAACCTCGTGTCACCGAACTTAATTCTGAAATAAACAGGATTGAATAATGCATTGATTTTATGGAAAAACGCACTTGCTATTGTTCATGCAATTTTAGGTTTACGCTAAGTTTGATTGTTCAGAATTTTCCTTAAAAAATCTAGGCTCTTTTCAAGGAGGAAAACAAAAAGAAAAAATGAGGGTGATACCAAATGACGACAGTAAGTAGCTTTGAAAAGCTTGTTTCAGCCATATTTTTCGCAAAACCTGCGTTAAGGGTTTTTCGGAAGCTCGTGAACTCGTCCGCAAGCAAGAGAGGATGAATTTTTAAGACCTTTAAGTGATATTATAGACTCTTCGTAACAAACACAAGAAATTCGAGGGTTATGAAGCAACCCCTATTTACCCGTCCTTACCCTATGACAGAAAAGACAAACTTAAGCATTTCGAGGCTTAAAAACCACGTTTTACGGCGTGAATGACCCAGGGCAAAAAGTGTTTTTAACTTAACGTATCGTAAGCTCAACCTATTAACTTTTGAATAGCAAAGTGGGCCAAGCAACGGGAGGTCTTGTTACGATCAAAAGGATGATACGACAAACTGGGATGTGTGCAGGGAAATTAGCTTGTTAATGTAGGCTTATGGAGGTGCAAGGGGATTATAATGGATCCATAACTCAGCGGTGTGAATATGCCAAGACCTCAAAGCGTGGACTCTACTTTATTCACACCCCGCTAGCTCACATACGCGCGCGCTCTTAAATAATGCATAGTGCGTTTTACTTACCGGCGTTGTTTATTACTACGAAATCAATCAACAATCATATGAAACTTCCCCACGTGAGGCGAGTATGTGTAATGATATTGTTTTATGTCCTTTTATGAGCCTCGCGTTGATTTATTTAGCCCCGAAAGAGCATAAGGGCCATTTTATACGGCAGTAACTTTCTAACAACGCGGGGTGTTGTTACCGCAAATAAGCCTAACTATGGGCTCACATGAAGTTGTTGCAACTGGATGAAATTTCAATCATTAATAAGAAATTAATTAGTTAATAAGACATTTTAGGGAGGCATTCGATAGCGCCAAAAACCACAAGCGCCAACGCCGCAAGCGCCAGTCCGTAACCGCCAAACGAGAAAAGTCGCAAACGCCAGAGTTCCTATAGGTTAGGTCAAGTTAGGTTAAGTTGGGTTAGGTTAGGTAAGGTTAGTATTGCGGTTAAGACCTTTGGCATTTGCGACTTTTCTCGTTTGGCGGTTACGGATTGGCGCTTGCGGCGTTAGCGCTTGTGGTTTTTGGCGCTTATGACAGCTACCCGACATTTTATACCGCTTTTTTGTACACTCCTTTTTTGTCACTATACCTAGCAAGTCCATCACACAATCGCTGTGCAGAAGCCTATGTTTATGAGGGGAGTACCGCAACTGTCCGCCCCCGTATTACTTGAAACTTTCAGGACTTCAAGATAGTGGTATGGAAACATACCCAAGCCCAAAACCTGCTGCCAAAATTCAATTTTACCACCTTGAAAATAGCGTTCAAAATTGAACA
>Ga0058701_10003272_pt1 | contig 12763 bp, 5 predicted proteins | sample AgamicOrMae_FD_97039 | JGI IMG/M metagenome (GOLD analysis project Ga0058701, IMG submission 97039) | Agave microbial communities from Guanajuato, Mexico - Or.Ma.e | ecosystem: Host-associated > Plants > Phyllosphere > Phylloplane/Leaf | place: Guanajuato, Mexico | collected 2012-06-04
ACGAAAGGTTGAACACCAAAAGGTTGAAATTTCTACCTTAAAAAAGATAGAGTGTATGACGGGCTACTTTGCTACGTTGGTAACCGTGTACGGAAAACACTCCGCGAATTTTCTCGATTGGATTTTATCTTTATTGATTACCTAATAATTAATAGAAATTGAAAACCACTTTTCTGAGCAGTGGCAAATTTAGCTGACGAACGGAAATTTTCAATCCAAGAAAAACGACAGTTTAGCAGTTTACTGAGATAAACGTATTGCTCGTGTTTGCAGAGCGCACTTCCCCCATTGCTGACTATGAGTGTAGCCAACCCGCCCCCAGCTAAACCACATGGATCAGATAATCATATGAAGTTAAAGTTTCAACGAAAATGTTAGCTATCAGCGATCGGTCGGTGTGGTACAGTAGTAAGACTGCTCAGCGCGGTCCAGTGATAGGGCGAGGTCGATAAGTATTTAAAGGCTCAGTACTTATATTAATATCGGAGCACGCCTCGTGTTCACATGGTCATGGTATTCTACCTTCTTTCGGCCTAGAAAACCGACCTTCCGCCAGTCTTCTTCCATTTTTACGAGTAGAAGCTGATAAATATCTTTTTATACGTGTCACTGGTCATAAGAGATACTCGAGGCCACTAGTCTGCGAAGCGACTTTAAGAACCCTGAACAGCCTGCATGAAACAACTTCACGGAAAAAATGGTTTTGTTACGGCAACAAAATTAGGGACAACAAATAAATTTTTTGTTGCTGCAACCAAACATTTTGCTGCAGCAACCAAACATTTCGTTGATGGAACTAAACATTTTGTTGGTGTAACAAAATATTTTTGTTATCCCTATTTTAACAAATGATTTTGTTGGTATAACAAAGCCTTTTATACTGTGGTAACCGTCCCATCAGTTCCATTTGGATGCCAGTTCGGATTACGTCTCTTGGTGGATATTCAATGAAGTTTCAAGTCTAGGTCAACCTCGGTTAAGCGTCTGTAAGCTTTTGAACTTCCTCACTGCTCAAGGTAGATCTGGACCGGAGAGATTCAAACAGGTACCGTAGTATGCAGTCGACAAAATTAATCTTCAACTACATTTCTGATCTCATTCATCCGTGGCTCGGGGTCCACTTTTTGAGTTTATATAATAAAAACCCAAAAAACTGTTGACTTTTTCCAAAATACGGGTAACAAAGTGATTAAAAGAAGCGTTGCTCCCGCACTCTCCCTTGCTTAACGACTTTGTTTGAAACAAACTCATTGGCAGTAATGAGATGACTGAAGCATGTTGGCGTGACGGAAAAAACTTATTTCTCTTGCCACGAAGACCACAGTTGTGTGTACAAATTACGAATTACAGAACAAAAAGTAAGTATGAAGGACAATGACAGTAACTTTATTTATACAGAGAGCTAATTGTTCTTAGGACGATCAAGACTCAAGACTCCCCTTTCTCGTTTGGGGGGTGGGGTTAACTTTCCAATAGCTGATGTCTCGTTAAGTCTCGGAGCTGTCGTAAAAAGGAAGGAGTCTACTTGCAAGGTTTGAAGGCCAAAACCAATCTGCTTTTAATAAAATTTTCGATTTATCGAACAGTATTTGAGGTAATCGAAAAAAGACCATTTTGCAGGCAAATCGTACTTTTCTTGTAAACTGAGCATTTCATACAAAAAAAAATCGGAATAAAATTTAGATTAGAAATCAAATTTTGCCGTTTCATTTTGAGAGAGAACGTCATACCTCGAACGGTTTCCGAGATAATTGAAAACGGTTTAGTACCCATTAATCACATAGAATTAGAAGTACTAACTTCTGCATCATGACCCCCCCCCCCTTTTTTGATCGGTAAAACCTTACAAATATTCCCCCCCTCCTCTTTCATTTGCGGCGGTGTTTGTCGTCGCAAGGAATCGATTTAATTCTGCAAGACTTTAACAGACCAATTAAGATTTGCATTTTTCATCTCAGAGCTATCGTCCGAATTTCCCGTTCAGAGAACTTTCCCCAGGGGATTTCATCCAAGGCTGGTTTGAACAGACGACGCAAAATCTTTGATTGGAAGGCAAGTGGGCGTTGTGTAGCTTGAATAAGGGCGTCCAATCAAACGATAGCACTTATGAGAGCGTTATCACCAGGAGGAAACAAACCTGCTGATAAGAAAAGATTTCATTGCCACAGGAGGGCAATCACTTTCAGCGATTAACAAAGATACCAAATATGAACTGGTCTAAGCGCTGCAACGAGCGCTATGCGAACCTAGTTAACTCGTCAATCGTTTAAAATGTATCGGGAAGACTATGTACAAAAGTGCGCAACTCCGGGTTAACCGATGAAAAACAACATGACTTATGATCTTGACTGTACGTACTCGAAGAAATTGCTTCTGAGATGTATAACTTGTATCCGTGGCGAAAGATAGTGTAGTAATAAATCATTGATATCTGCTAATAAAATGCCCTCGACGGGAATAATACATAAACGTAATAAGCATGAGAAAACACAAAAACAAAGAACAAATACATCCTCGCTAAACACTGCTCATATTAACAATCAAAACCCCATCAAGTCGGAGTCAAACATATCAAAAGAAAAATACTTCTAGTTTTAATATTTCATAGTTATGGGTACCTTCCTTATAAATCTAAATCTTCTTAAATTGAAATCCTGCTACAATGCGAACGAGATTACTAGCCCCAAACCAATTGAGTATGTCCATAATAATTAACTCAAAAATAATTTAAGTTTATTACAATGTGGTTCTGAAAAAAATAAATTTTAGTAAGAGTCATATTTTAGATTTTAGAACGCCTATTGTAACAATGACCCTCGACAAATTTTAAGTTATTGTAAGTTTAAGAGCTTTTATTCCGCTGTAAATGTGTCGTGTAAGTACAGTCGATATAAAAAGTCGTTAAGCTACATGGAATGGGAGCTATTACATTAATACGACACAACTTTTGATCTGAACTGTATGCGGTAGGCGTCGAAAAAAAATCAATTAAGGTTTTATTAGTAAGTTTTCCAAGCTACTTTTGATAATTTAAAGATCCTCTCGAGAATAATAAATGTTTGAGAGCAATTAATGGAGAAAAATAGAATAATAACTTGAAAATAATAAGTGGCCTTCAGGTTTGACCCCAGCGTACGACGCTGTAAACAAAAAGCGTCTTGTTTACGTTGGCAACACGGGGACGACATTTAACGACAACTGTGCGCTTGCCAAACTCGATATTTTTTCGTCCGCTTAAAACGTGCTTTCGAAAATAAACTAGTTGTAAAAAATACTAGAGACAAAAGCTGGGCTGTATTTACATTTTCGAGGGACTAATGGGTCATCCAAACGCGACTGACATTTAACAATATCGCTCGTGTTTGGAGATTTTAAGGTTACCATACCTTGACGACTATAAAGCCTTTAAAATTTACACCACTAATTTATGCTGCTCGCGGCTTATTGATCTATTAAAAGAGAGGCTCCAATATTAAGTAGTCTCAATACAAGATATCCCTCGCAACACAAAATATATTTCAAATAATATACACCTAATGTTACAAATTTCTTTACGGGTCACTGCTTTATTACCACGTATGTACAAATATTCAGACCTAGTCTTAGATTAAGAAATTATCAAAGACTATTTTTTCTTTACTACTCTTTGAAACATGAAAGCACTTTTAGTAGTTGTTAAAACAGACAATATTAAACATTCAAGAGAAAAAACTTCAAGAGGTTTTTGAAAAGCAGAAAATTTGGTCTTTAATGATAAAGACGTTACAACGATGTATTTGGCGATGCACATTCAGTTTATTAAGAGGATTTTTGGCCCAAAGAATAAGTTTATTTCCAAATGTGAATAAGCGCGAGATAAATGCATTAAAAACACCTTGTAGTACAAAGCGCAGTTAAGAATGCCACGCGCTTGCAATTCGAGGTTCTCGAATAAATTAGTCTTTGAGAAGGATCTCCCTCATTTAATCCGTTGAATCCACAATCTCGTTGAAATCCCGACACATTAAGCCTTTTCATCTCGACAGAGGCAATTAATCCCCATAATTACAAGCAGTCTCAAAACCATCAAGTAAAAAACAACAAAAATGAGAAATGTTAAAATCAATGTCGCAATCAAGATATTCAGTTCCATTAAGTATGATCGCATAAAATCTGGGATCTAAAGTATAGGGGAGGCCCCATTCAACTAAGGAAAAGGTCAGGATGAGAATTTATCAACATACAACCATGCTGGTTAGATTGACCCACGTTAGGTCACAGGCCTTCGCATCATGCTACCTCTCGGCTGCTGCCAAGCCCAATGTCGCTTGGATTTCGGCGGATATAGCTGCCGCTGATATAAGCGGCATCAGGCTGGGCGCCGCGGTGAAAGGTGGAAATAAAGACATGAGAAATTCCACCTTTCGGATCATCAGTGCGTGCAACGGGCGGATAGTCGGTTGCTGCGCCGCTATTTTGAGCCTGTTGCGCCACTGCGGCGCGCATCCCTGAATAACTTCTAAGGACGACGCACCGCATCCCTGCATGCCAACCGTCCTCAAAAAATGACGAACGTATTCATTGGAGCACACTGTACAGTGGGCCACAAAAGTCATGACCCCTGCTTCCATGTATTTCTTACGGAAGCAGAGGTCAAGACTTTTGTGACCCACTGTACATTTAAAAGATAAAATCATCTACCACTGGGTTTTTTTACTTTGCATCTAAAAGCCAGCTAACTCAAAGCAGGTGGAGGCAACATAACCTAACCTCACTTTTAGGTTAGCTTGACGAATCGTGATGCCTTTTCTCTGAGGAATACTGCCGCTAAGAGAACGTAAACGGTGTTAGTCTTGGCGGCGATCGAGCAGATTACTAGCGAAGCGCGGCACAAGACACGTAATAACGTTATCGTTGGTAAACGAGGCATGAGGCTTTGCGGCGGTAGGTGAGGCAAGGATGGGCACTGTGAGCCACGTTCCGCTCGACTTGGCAACGAAAGGTATAACACGTGAGGTCGTAAAAGATAAGTTTTAAAACTTGAGAGCCAAACTTGCGGAGTAACGATGATTTCGTCCCATCACTCTATGTGGTTAATTAGGGTTTGCTCTTGGACACGTCGATAGGTAAGGTTTCTTTGCGTGGCTAAAAAAAAATCAGGTTGGTAGTTCCGAGTAAAGATTTACAAAAGAAAAAAGTCCCGCCCTTAAGATTTCACCACGATTTTTCTTTTATGAAAAATATTTATAATTGACATTTTGAAAGTTAATAATACTGAACGTTAGGACTTTCGGGTTACTATATTAGATATATAAATAGAATATAGTGACATTGCATTAAAAATTCCGTCAGGGGTGAATTCGGCTATTTCCGAATGGCATCGTCCGGCGGGAATAGGATAAAAATTGTTGCGCCACTCAAGTAAAACTGTTTTTATTAGTAAACGTTTATTCTTTGAGAGAGACTTGAAGACAAATTTTAAGTTCATTTCTTTCGTGAAACTCTTAACAAAAACGATATCAATCAGTGTGGTTTCTTAATACCTGAGGATGATGACTGCCTCGAAATAAAAAAGCCACGAAAACAGGAAGTAAAATGATACTAATTATTTCAATTTCGACGAGATATTGCTTTGACAAAGATGTCACGATCGGTGAGAGGCTCGGTGAGAGGTAAAAAAAGTTTGTACACACCGGGCAAGAAAGCTCATTACAAAATATGCAAGGGGTTCATGGGTCACCACATCACTGGGAAAAGGATTATTATTGGTTAGGGCACAGCAGAAGAGTGAAGGTAAAAACACTTCGTTATAAAAGTCTTTATGAACAAAATACAATGCAGCAAGTAAAATCCATCAGAGAAAAGTCGGGCTGAGTTAGTTTTGGCTGGGTTAAAATCGATCAAGTTAGGCGAGGTTACAATGGGTTTCGCTTGGTTAGGTGACGGACGCTCCGAAGAGATTAGGGTTAAAAGGGTTAACATCGATCACTGAAATATACACGCGCTAGTTAAAAGTGAGAGTGATGATATTTCTCCGGCAACGAACGATATTTACCCAAGAGCCAAAACTATAAGTACTCGCAGAATATCTTATCTCGATCAAAACGACGTCCTGTGAGTCAAGTCCGAATGTTTACGGAACTATATGTCCTGAAGGAGTGAGCGTCGGTAAACAGCTGGGCTGTTAGGAGGGGTGGGGGTGACGCGGAGGGCGGAGGGTGGAGGGGGAACCAAGGTCAGCTAAAAAGCGACGCGACGAGAAGCGAGAGGACAAGAAGAAAAGAAAACTGGTTTCTGCCCCTCGAAGAAGGGATCTCAGCTGATCACAATATCAACACGTGCACAGCCCAAACCAGATCCTTACCTCACCGCCTCTATTTGCCAAAATGTCGCTCGCCTCAAATGGAAACCGTAAATATATGCTAACCAGACAACCACGTATACCTGCGTCACAATTCTTGTGCATCTGTTTTAGGGGTTCCTAAAATTTAGATTGGCAATATTTTTAAAAGGACTTATCTGCAGGTTAACGGACTGCCGAAATGAATTTGGGGAAAAACGATTCATTTGGTAGTATTCTTAGATTCAAATACTTATCTGAACATGATAATAAAAAAAGCTATGAATTCAGGGATTAATTTAGGTTTGTAATTGGGTAAGGATGGGTAGATGGGATTAAGGCTTGTTGGGAAAGGTTTAGCTGGATTGAGGTCGGAGAGGGTAGCTGTCATAAGCGCCAAAAGCACAAGCGCCAACGCCGCAAGCGCCAATCCGTAACCGCCAAACGCGAGAAAAGTCCCAAGCGCCAAAGTTCATAACCGCTATACAAACCTAACCTAACTCAACCTAACCTAACTTAACCTAATCTAACGGAGAGGTTAGGTTGTTCGGTGAGGTTAGATTTGGTGGTGTTATTAGGCAATCGGTGAACTTGAATGAAATTAAAGAAGGAAGAACATTGGTTCCTATGTAGATCAGGTTAGCTCAAGTTTAGCTAACAATCATTACTACAACGACAGCCATTAACACTTGAAATCAGCCAGAGCAGATCAATGGCAAAACTTTCCAAAACACAATTTCTCAGAGAAAAACACTCAAGATCATTTCTTGGAAATATGCCTTAATCTACAGGTAAAACTATTTATCGAAAACAATGGGACTATTTTGACGTCTGACCGCAACGACTGAATAATAGTCCTCGTAAAGTGGCCACATGCTACGTTTGAACGGAAGTAAAACATGCTCTATCGCTAGTTTTAGTAGAAAAACAGGAATTAAAACTGAAAAAAACATATTCCGCGCCAAAACACCCAAGAAGAGGAAAACACTTGGGCTAATCTTAGATACGAACGTTTTTCTCTTTTGTGGAGCCAAATGCTCACTTTTAGATGCTAGCGACTGTACAAGGAAGCTCAGGGTGAACGGTACGGCACAATGCTAAAACACAGTGAGAATATATTCCTTGGCGCGTTACGATGAACCACGGAAGACAAACGCATCAGAAAAAAAAATATTCATCTGCAAAGCGCAGCGCATTGTTGCAAGAAAAATATGGAAAACACCCCTTTTAAAGTCCTGAAGCTCTTTACTCCATGACGGCATAAATTTAGCATGGCGAAAGGCGTTTCGGTTGACGTCAGTTAGCTGAACAACAACCGTTCTTCATGAGTCGTACTCGCAAAAATGATTTCGCGAAATAAACTTCACTTGAAAACAAGTTTTGGCAAAAGTCATATGTGCGACCTAACCCCGCTCAAAACAGTTTAAAACTGTTCCAACGTTCAGTCGTCCCAAGGCTAAATGCAAGAAGCTAAGTTGCATCTGTTTATGAGCTAAAATGCTCGACAGGACACAACAAAACGAACGCTTATAAATATAAAGCTTTCCTGCTACTACTTTCTCTACTTTCATCAGCGCAACGCGAACGATTTTTGATATCTTACAAAAAACAAAAAAAAAACATTGCGGTAATCACAAAGCTAACTCATCGTTTTTAAAACCCGGGTTATTTTTACCGGTACATCTAAGTTTGATAACTTACCCAGTTTTCGGGAAAAATCACTACTAAAGTTTCTGGTATGATATTTAGGGGGGAAAATGATTCTTAGCGTAAAAACGTTTCCTCGAAAAACAAAGTTTGCTCCTCCTCATGCATGAACAGAACATATCAAAATGTTTTCATTGTTTTAAAAATAGGTTTTAAATTTGAATTTTGTAAAAAAATACTGCCGATAAAGTTGGCACTCGCAGCGGTTGTAAATAACGCATTTGCATTCTCCTCACGGGAACAGCTACTTACAATATTCCAGCTCAGCGTCGAGTCTCAGAGAGAAAGCAATTACTCTTTCGATTTCCGTGCAATCACCACGCGAAATCGATCACTCCCACGTTCACAACAGTCTAAAAACGCAAAATAGTCGTGCATGATGAAAAGGATGCATCTCAACTTTGCCAAGTAATAAAGTCGTACAGTCGAGATAAAAATGCAAGTCACTGATACACGTCCGCGGAGTCGCGGCTTTTGGTATAAATAATACACAGAGGTTAGCTTACCGTTACTGCACAAAATAAGCTTGCATGAGTAATTTTATTTCCAGTTGACTACGATTGGAACCGACCTAATCTACCGATCAAAAATATCTTCACTTGAAATAATGATTAGCAAGTTTGTCAAAAGTTCGAAACATTCAAAAAATAGGAAGTGGCTATTCGCCCACCGGCCCTATACTATAAAATGTATTAGGTTGGGTTCCGTGCGTTCAAGTCACCTCCCATTTAAAATGCATCACCTGCGTTCAAGTCTCCATGTATTTTCGCCGACGGGCGAATAGCCACGACCTAAAAAATATTAGTCGGTTCTATTCGCACGCCTATGTTAATACCAGGGAAATCTGAAAGCACGGAAACTAACCTAATGCATATTAAATGGGAGGTGACTTGAACGCAGGGAAATCAACCTAATACATTTTAAATGGGGCAGCGTGTGAAAAGTCACTTTGAAAAAAATTGAAAAAAAAAACAGGGGCAACGACAACAATATCAAACAATTTCTGGCAAATCTTCTGAATCAATTATGTTATGTTTGCTAGTACAGTAACATACAGTCTAAATAATTACATTACACACAAAAAAATGCACTCTAAGTGATAGAGAAATACGTATGTTTGAAACTTCATATCTCAAAACATTAAATAATGACATTTTTTACATCGGGTAAATCACTCGGAATTCGGTCTCTGAACTTCGGAATTCCCAAAAATATTTTTGATCTAGTTCGTTTCGATCAATAAGTTTCACGCACGTGTCTACATTTCATGATTCGACATCAACAAAGTCAATCGGGTCAACGTGCCATCAAAGGATCATCATTTAGTTATTTTTATCCTAAATAAATTTGCAATTTAAATATGTGGCGGACAGCCAAGGAGGAACTTAACTAAAACGCGTTAACTACCAGCCTATGATTGCGTTTGTGTGGCATCCGCGGCGCCGGTGTACCTTCAAACATACCATGAGGAAACCGCTATTTCTGTCTACAAGACCGGTTTAGAACCCTTTGAACTTTGTCATTTATTAAATCATTTTTTTTATATTCCTGTTCAACTAATAAAGAGTTCCACAAGTCCGTCCCCGCCAAGTGTCACCGTACTATCTTGCAAACTATGTATCGATTTAAGACATACGGGAGCCTGCTCGGTTAAAGTTAAACCTCAAAGCATTGATTAACTTCAGCGAAGTATACTGCAAACATAGGCTAACTTCAGCACGGTGATTTGCAAATTCAGATCAATTTGACGAGATGAACTTAGCTTTGAGCAGTAAGTTCAATTTCATAGTGAAACCGTGCTAAAAAATGCGAATGAGATATCATTCATTTTTTCGGTTGAGTCTAAAACCGTTACTGCTGTTTTCATTAAATTCAAATAAATTTAGGGCAAAGGGGTTTCGTTTGAAAGTGATTGACAGGGAATCTTGGCCTGTACTCTAAAAGAAAAAAAAATCCATACCGGTAGCCCACTTCAGATTATCAAATGGTTCCTCAATTTTAAATCTTAATTTATCGATTATTCAGATCAGATATTTTAAAATTAATTTTAAACGCATTCATTGATGGGGTCTCTTGTGCATAAAAGCATTTCCGCAGAAACGCGACGAAAGTTATACGAAGGCTTTATTTGTAAAGTATCTTAACGTGACACATTCGATCGGAACATACCATAAACCTGCAAAATTAAAAGTGACAATGTACGGACAGATATATTCATCGTAAATCAAATTACATGAATCATCCAAGCCGAAGTGTCAACATGAAAGCCATTTCCTGACTCGCCATTTCCCCTCTCGTTATCAACACCGCGACACTTTCTCAAAACTTTTCCGAAGCATTTTCACGACCTCTAACTGTACAGTAGTAGAATATACTCCCATTTCCTTCCTCTGGAGTTACTGTATGGTCATGGTTCAACGTTTCATTACATTAAGATAATTACATTACGTTGTCATACGCGGGAATAGAAGATTAGTGGTTGGTCGGGTGAATTTTGCCTCACTCTGATGTCACTCCGCTCAGCTCATGCTATCTAATGTAGCTTACTTTCCGGTGTCCTGTTACCGAGAACTAAGCGGGGATAGGTATCCGCTCCGCTTGGTAACGAAGGGTCCATTAGAGGGAGATGATGCAACCTTTAAAGTTGGGCCTGTAAAGCACTTGAAAGCCGACCGGTGCGATGCGCGGGCCTTGAAACGATGAAAGTATTTTCTCGGACGCTTCAATCGATTAGAACTCATGTCAACAAACCACCAACCTACTTCATTCCGTTCGAGATACCGACATGCGAAACCATCTCACTGTTCATTTAACGAAACCATTTCCCTCCCGATACACCCCCTCCCCAATTTCACTTACTAGGTAACTATTTTCCCCCCCTAAATCATTATCAATATCCACGTTCATAACAAAACAAACGTAGAGATCTTAATCTCTACGGAAAAAACAACGATTTTTTAAAAAACGTACGGATATTTATTTTTTTGGCCGAATTTTTTTTAAGCATTACAGATAATTGAAAGAACTGTTTCGGTAACGACGGTCTCCGAAAACTGACGTGAGAACTGAGACCTTATTTTCTAATAATTGTTTATTGTGTACGTATTTTTTTAAAACTTTTGACCGAATTGCATTATAGAGGGTGGGAAATATGAAGTTAACGTATTGACAAACATTTATCACCTTCCGAAACGCGAATCGATACAAAAAAAAAATAAATAAATAACCAAACGGCAAGCTTTTAACAAATTCCGGAAAATCTGACTCCGGTGCTAGTTCGACACTTACTAAAATCGGCGAATTTTTAGGCATTTCTCTCGATGAAAAAAAAATCTCAGGAAAAAGTGTCATTTGACCTCAACATACGTCATTTAATTTCGCCGGCGACATAGACAAGAACACAGGGTCTATTTGACCCATAAATGAAAATAGTCGCTAACTTATGCAATCTCTCGAAATTTAAATCACAAACAAGCAAAATAACAGTCTAAGTCCACAAAATGGTCAATTCAGAACCAAATTCTCATGAAGTCCTTTAAATGGAGCTCCGTTACCCAAACATGAACTCTAGGACCCTAAACATTCACCACAATCCATTTCATGCTAAAATTCTTGGCAATAAATCACTATCAGCCTTCACTATCACCACGTCTAAAATGTAAACAAACCGGGTTCAACGGAACTATAGTTATCCTAGGTCAAGTGGTGAAAAACCGCTGTGTAACGCACTTTTATCACCAACCAGCTTACCCTTTCATCTTCTTAACCGGAACGAGTGTGCGGGAGTCATCCGCGCGAAGTCTTAGAGGGTTCCTAGTTGAATGTTTCGCGTAACCGAAGTGTTTGGGTCGCAGATCCGATTTGATCCGTTTTGCGGCGCGCCGCTCCTCGCCACTCCAATAAGTCACCGCCGGTGCCCCCGCCGCCGCCGCAGCTGCAACTGCCGCGCCGCGACTTGGGCTCACAGCAGTCGCAGTGGCTGTGCATTGGTCCCCCCTCCCCTCCGCGCGCCCGAGCCGGTCTACTGGACCGCCGCCTTCGGCCTCCTTCGATAAACTTCGGCGTTGTTCGTCCGCGCATGTCTCGCTTGCACAGCCAAAATTCGGTAAACTATCACCCCTTAACCTTTGCTAAACGGCCTTTCGAATTGACCCTAAAAAAAGTGCCAAGAGAAATCTCATACGGTATTTTCCCCAATGAATTAAACTTAATTTGATTTCAATCTCACCTAACCATACGATACATACATTAGCCTCAATTTTATAAAAATAACCCAACCTTACCAACCCTGCCCAACCTTAGCCCGACCCATTACAATCTGACGTTATTTAACTTACAGCTATCGTTCCTAAATACAAACGGATCGATTAAATATAGGCTACTTTGTGTAGGTAGGACATTATTAGTGTTGGAGGACATGCTCTTCAGAACTCCACCTTATAAATTCATAACGAATTAACCCTTTTTTAAAATGGCTCAACGCGTTTTTCTAGTGGACCATTTCAATGGACGGAAGGACGGAATTAATTGGGAAGTAAATGTTCTCCAGAACTAAAGGGTCCTGCGTTTTTGAAAATTTCTGCATTAGAACTCTTCTCTTTCGTGTCTCGCTACTTCAGCTAACAAGGGAACCACCCGAGGCCGAACACAGATTTTTCAATGAAAACTATCTGGGCTATTAGTACTCGGCCTAGAATGATTTTCGGTCACTTCAAATCCGGCAAAAAAGTTTTTTGA
>Ga0058701_10003273_pt1 | contig 12760 bp, 9 predicted proteins | sample AgamicOrMae_FD_97039 | JGI IMG/M metagenome (GOLD analysis project Ga0058701, IMG submission 97039) | Agave microbial communities from Guanajuato, Mexico - Or.Ma.e | ecosystem: Host-associated > Plants > Phyllosphere > Phylloplane/Leaf | place: Guanajuato, Mexico | collected 2012-06-04
GAAATTTTATTCCCAGCTGAATATAGTTTCGCGCTTGGAAAAAGGATTCGCGTTCAGGGCGAAACATTTCGCCCTCAACGCGAAATAGTTTTAAATTGAATTTAATTCAGTTTGCCATCCCTGGCAGAAGGTATGTAACCAAACCTAATTTAACGTAATCTTTCGTTGCCAAGCTTCATATCGTGTTCTGAGATGCATTATGCCTCGCTTCATTGTCGCTCCGCTTGGCTGTTGCCAAGCCTGATGCTGCTTACCTTTCGGCGACAGTAGCATTATGCAGCATCAAGCTTCGCGACTGTTAGGTTACATGAACCTCAGTTAAAATTACGCAAGGTTAAGTGTCTTCTGTCTTGTGACTCGCTCCGCCCGGTTTGGCAACGGAAGGTTGAACACACCAAATAAAGAATCTCACTTCTCCTATTTACGGTGTATAGTATACATGAGAGGATTGTGTAATTGACAAGTTCCCTTGTAACTGACGCTTTGAAGTCTTTGAATAGCCCAGAAGGTTCTCACTGAAGAACCTGTGTTCGTCCTCGGGTGGTTCCCTCGTGAGCTTTTCCTGTATGTTAACATCACCTCCTTTGGACTGTAGGTACCGGACCGAGGAGACCGGATGGGTGAAACTGCCTTCAGTCACCGAAATGGAGGCCGAGGTCCGGGACATGACTCCGGGAGAGCGCTACACCATCCAGGTGAACACGATGAGCTCCGGAGTGGAGAGCAACTCCCCTCTGGAGGTGAACCACACGGTCCGGCCCAACCCGGTCACCAACATCGCCCCGCTGGTCGACTCCTCCAACATCACCCTCGAGTTCCCGCGGCCCGAGGGCAGGATTGAGTACTACGTGGTCACGTGGGAGGGGCAGGATGATCTGCTCAACCTGTCCGTCACGCACACCAAGACGCGCAACGTGACGGACACCAAGTCGCAGGACGGCCGAGTGGTCATCAGCGACCTCACCCCAGGTGTGGACTACCGCATCGAGATCCACACAGTCAGCTATAACCTCCACTCCGACAAGACTCATCTTCGATCGCGAACGAGTAAGCCTTGATTCAAGAGCCATTGACTTTTTCCACACTTAGAAGCTACCAAACCTAAATTAAGTCCTACCCATTTGAGTTCAAAAAAGCTAGAGGAGGCAAGAACGTCTCTTTATTTACTAAAACAAAAAGAAAAAAATGACCTAGTCTTAATTAACCGATTCGAGCCTAGAAAAGGTGTTCAGAAAAAATGTTATTTGTGGCTCGAAATTTCCTTAAATAGCTTTTTTTTAGATTAAATGTATGCTTATATAAGGGTACGTTTTCATATTAAATAACCCTATTACTATTAGATTTTTGTTGTTCAGCAGATGTTGTAGCCGAGAGCAGCCCATCTGGCTGAAGTGTGTTGAGACTTTTCGATAGTCTAGTTCGCATTGGATTACTGCTTCGTCGTAAATATTATGCATCGTTTGATGCTTTTCTTTCAACTGATACCGGTACTTCACATTATTCTCTGATAATTTCGCTTTCTTGGTTAACCAGCGAAGATTGCCCGAGGTTCATTCTTCCAAGATACATCTTGATTTTATGCTGCTGCCAAGTAATAATCTCGTTTTTCAAAACTTACCTAGCTAAGCTGGCTTAACTATGCATGACTTTACAATGACCGGACTTTAGCCTACTTGGGCAAATAACTGCCGTGAAGCAGCTTCAAAACCCACGAACAGTTTAAAAAAGTTCCCGATTTTGTCTGTTATCTAACTTTTGGTAGGCTAGTTTTGAGCCGAGCACTATGTTTTCCATAAAGCGGAAAAGGCACAAACAGAAGACAATAATTTCAGATAAATCGAGAAATTACGAGAAATTATAAAAGCCATTTTTAAGTTTTCATCGACACAATAATGTAACTTTATTCTCGTGTTTGAATATTGCTTTGTTTGGGAATGGCAAAACTGCAGTCTAGCATTGTCTAACTGAAAGTGGCCTTATTTCAGTGCCCCTTATTCAGACGGAAGTACTCCTCGTAAGCAGACCTGAGGAAACTGATACTCTGACGCTGCGCTACACGCCGACGCCTCTGTCGTCGTCCCGATTCGATCGCTACCGCTTCAGAATATCAGATCCATCGATTCCCGAAAGAGAGAAACTTGCGAATGACACGGACTCCGCGAAGGTGACATTCACTGGCCTCGTTCCCGGTCGCCTTTACAACATCACGGTGTGGACCGTGTCCGACGGTGTTGCCAGCCAGCCTCTCCTGCGCCAGGATCGAATGTGTAAGCATAGGCAACTTGCGATACATCAGTGACGAGTGGGTTGCGGCGTTCTAACTTGATTTGCTTGCAGTTCCGGAACCGGTGTCGGGAATAAACACGTCCCTTATAACGGATACGGAAATCACGCTGATATGGGACTCCCCTCGGGGCGAGTACAACGCTTTTGAGGTATGGAAAACTCACGTTTAACTCTTGATATTATGAGAAAGTTATCAAACTTGCTCATTTTTGTTGAGGAGACCCGACTGCGACCATTGCATTTAAATAAACTTTGCGCTGAAAATTATGTGTGATGTAAATTAGGTCATTTGAATTAAATCAATGTAATGATATCGAATTGATTCCAATTCTATGTTGACATCGAAAACTTTTTTGTTTTCTTCAGTTATGGCCAAGTGGTCTGTTTAAATTAATTTCCGTTTTCTTTTCATTTTTGCTTTTTTTGTTTGTTTGTTGTTGTTTTTTTTTAATACTTTTACTTTTAAAATTTGCTGCGGCCCCAAAATGGTCTATTCTAGTAGTGTCTTTAAGTGTCCCTATGCATTGTCTCCGCCGCTGCCTTTTAATAAAAGGGGAGAAGTGATTGTAGTAAAATGTTTTGTGTGTGATTAAACAGGTTCAGTATTTGGATACAGAGGGCCATCTTATTCACAATCTAACGGTGAGGAACACGATTTCATTTACCGATTTGAAACCTCATCGCAATTACACCTTTACGGTCACTGTCCGGTCGGGAACTGAGTCCTCTGTACTCCGTCGCTCGATTCCAGTATCCGCCATCTTCCAGACACGAGAATCCATTCCTGGCAAGGTAAATGATCAGATAATGGAGATGGAACAAGTTAGTTCGGTAGGAAGTAATGCCAACCCTAATCCAATCGTCCTGTAGGTCGACAAGTTTGCTCCGATTGACATTCGGCCCAGTGATATCACCTTCCAGTGGGCTCTACCGAGCACTCAGCAGAACGGCATTATCCAGAGATTCACCATCACCTACGGACTAGAGGTAATGTAACTTTTGAGAGTGACTCGTTCTACATACAATTTCAAAGTACTCTTTAAATCGAGGTGCTTGTAAAATCGAGGCATTGTTTTTCCGGACTAACTGATTTTTGTTGTAGGGCTCTACCCATACTCAAACACGAAACTTCGATCCCCCGGATACGACCGGCACTATCAAAGGTTTGATTCCTGGAAAGTCGTACGTGTTCCGAATTCAGGCAGAGACCCGAGTAGGCTACGGATCAGAAGCAGTTTGGAGACAAAAAATGCCAATTCTTGGTAAGTGCATATTCTGTGTCTAACCGGTAGCGCCAGAAAGTGTTTTATATTGAACTATTGTTGCTTCAGCCCCCCCTAAACCCTCCAGTCAAGTTGTTCCAACGGAGGTCTGCCGCAGTACAACCACGATTCAGATCCGGTTCCGCAAGAACTATTTCTCAGAAGCTAACGGAGCAGTAAGTATAATCTTTGCATGTCTCGTAAATCCATCCATTTTTACGAGACGCAGGAAGTTCTCTGACGCTTGTACAACCTAACGATCACTTAACCTAACAGGACAACCTAACCTCAAAATCTTTTGACGAAGTCTACTCTGCATCATAAAACATTCTCCTTTCTACTGTACTAATGAAGTTCTTCCTTGTATTAGGTAACGTCTTATTCCATTATCGTGGCGGAGGACGATAGCAAAAATGCGTCGGGATTGGAAATGCCCAGTTGGAAGGACGTACAGGCATACAGTATATGGCCACCGTATCAGGTTATGGACCCGTACTACCCATTCAAGAATTCCTCTATCGAAGATTTCACTATCGGGACGATGAGTTGCGAAAAGAACAAACCTGGTTATTGCAACGGCCCGCTGAAGCCCGGGTCGACTTACCGTGTCAAAGTGCGCGCGTACACTGCACCAGACAAGTTTACTGATACTCACTATTCGTTCCCCATTCAGACTGGTGAGTTCGCGTTGATAGGCCTACTGATGAAAATCATGATCATTGGTTCCGTCGTACCTGTACATCGGTGATTTTGCTTTCAGATCAAGACAATACTCCTATCCTGGTAGGCATTGGTGTTCCTGCTGCGCTGCTCCTCATGTTGTTGGTCGTGGTGCTCCTGCTTCGGAGGCGACGGAACGCCAACAGGAAGGCGTCTGGAAACCGATCGACGGACGCCCTCTCCTTGCCAGACACCAGGTATTTATACTCGCTTGGCCTGATTTCATCTCTGAGGGCCGGATCGCCAGATTATTACATAGAGAGTGTCTATTGACCCGACTGCTCCATTGAAAATGCATTAGGTCGGTTACGTGCGTTCAAGTCTCCCTATATTAATGCATGTCGGGTCAATAGCAACACCCAATGAGATACTAGGGTCGTATTATAAAAGTGATCAAACCCATTCCTGCTTAGTGTATATTTCAAAATGCCGATGGAAAAGTTAGATTTTTTTAAAAATATGTGAAGTATCACTTTACATGGGCTGTATTTCTTGTAAGGTTATGGAAGCGCGTGTATTCAAAAGTTTTTTCTTTGATGCGTTCGTTTTGCAAAATGGTTGTTTTCTGCCCAGCGGATTGAAAACTGCGCTTTTGATCGAAACTGGAGAAAAAGTCACGTATAAATAGATAAAACATGAGGTGAAATTACCCTGTGTTTATGTAATGTACCTAAAAAAGTATTTTATTTATCGAAGTGTTGTTTAATGATAAGTAACAAGGTATCGTAAGTGGGCATGGAGATTCTACGGGTCAGGAAGACCGTAACTCAGTATTATGTTCAATGCACGATCTAAACCGGAACTCTCACCATTAACCTACGTAGTTTGAGTATCGTCTTCAAAGCTTTGGAATACTGTACGTCAAAGTAGCTACACTGCCGTGTCAGCTCAAACGTCAGCATTTTAACATGACCTCAAACGCTTTTTGAGGTAATTTTAGAAAGTAATAGAGTAAGCAATTTGTTTGGGCCATCAGAAACGTTGTTTTTTCGCCTCTCAGTTCACTGGTATTGATTGATTCAGTTGCACGATAAAAATCGTCGGAATACGAGATGAGTCCTCTTGGAGGACGCACTATCAGTCCGAAAGGTATTGTCCGGTTCTGGTCGTGCCACAAGGCGGTGGCCAATGTATTTCCCCAGAAGGCGGAGCCTTCCTAGGCGTATAGAATTCGACAATCCTTTTGGACTGATAGCGCACGGCCAAGCTTCCGTCCAAGCCACGATCAACAGCAACTACTAATGTATGAACTATCACCGGTAGCTTCATACCCCGCGCGGTCAGCCACGGAGGATTTTGTGCCCGCGCCCCGGTCGCCTTCAGCGCTAAGAATAAAAATACCAAGAAAGAAAGGCTCAGAGCCCGTGGTAATCGGAAGTTAAAGTGTGGGGTTCGGTTCCGGGCAAACACCTGAGCCGGCTTCCTTTTGATGTGCATAGGTGGCGCGATCCACTCGTCATGTGACGTCACGGTAGGGTCAACTTTCGCTATTTTGATCAAGAATCCGATAGGTGGCGCGACTGGTAATCGTCAATTGTGCCTCACCCTAAACTTTCACAAAATCAAGCGAATGATTTCCTTAAACAGCTTCTTGTAGATTCTGTTCACTGTTTATACAATGAGCGCGTTTCTCCTGTATTCTTCATTTCATTAGCTACTGTATTTGGTTCCGACTCATCCGCGCATATGTTGTTTTTTTTTGGAAGGGCTGAATTTTGAAAGGCTAGTATACCTGTCTACCTTCGAGACTGTAGAGGCTTATTTTTCCCCTACGACGGTACAAAATTGTTCGCCTGATCTGTCACGGGCTGTCCCTTTGGGGCACGGTCTACGCTATGTGTGTGTGCATGATATACTTTTGATCTTTTTCCACGATTAGCTATTGCTCTCACTCGTGATTTATCAGTAAGCTTTAACTTCGTATGATCTGGTGAAAAATTATCGCTATCCGATTCAGCAAAATAGGCGTGTTCGGACTAATATTTCAACAATCATACTTGCTGGGCCGACCAAGTTGCATTGTCTTGTGATGCTTTTTGTCAGCCTGCGAGCGTTGCGCATTTTAGTTCGTCGCAAAATGGGTCATCGCAGGTCCACGCTGATTTTGTTAGTATTTGTTACGTGTCATGCCAATTGTTTATTTTACTTTTTTTTCGTTTACAGTCGGCCTATTCGTTTGGAAAACTTCGCCGAGCATTACAGGGCAATGTCGGCCGACTCGGACATTCGTTTTTCGGAGGAGTTCGAAGAACTAAAGGCTGTCGGAAAGGAGCAAGCTTGCACTGCGGCGGATCTTCCTTGCAACCGGCCTAAGAACCGCTTTACAAACATTCTCCCGTACGACCATTCCAGAGTGAAATTACAGCCTGTCGACGATGAAGAAGGCTCTGACTACATCAACGCTAACTACGTGCCGGTGAGGGATCAATTCTGCCCTTCTCGATGGGATGATTCGACCCGATAGTCGAGATTCCCGAGTATTAGGGACGATGTGCAGGAATGGCGCATCTGCGGAAGTTCTGTGGATGCAACCTAACATCCTCTTATCAAGGAAAATTGAGATTTCCTCATCCAGCTTAATCTAATCCCAGCTAACCTAACTCCTCGTTAATTAAATCTCAATATCCACATCTTCTGACCCAGTCATTTCTGTTAATTTGAAAGGTACCATTTCCTACGTATTGGGTTCCTTTATGGTCTAATCTTTTACGATGTCATGAAAAAAACCGCGGGGTTAACCCATAACATTCCAAAGTATTTGGAGTGAAATTTAACTTGAGAGAAATTGGAAGTTGTTTTTCCACTAAAATACGCATTTTTTTAAGCTTTAGGAAATGACGAAATCATTAAATTTCAGGTTTCCAGAGGGGTGATATTTTTTTAATTGTGACAATACTGAATTGAAAAGATCCTCTAAAATAAATTGTTCTGTTTTCGAACGGCATCGCTGGGCGGTAGTGGGTTAAGGTTAGGTTAGATCACGTGCCGTTTCCTCGCTGCAACTCCACTCTGCTGTGGCCAAGTCGGATGCCGCATATTTGTCGGCGACAGGAACTGCCGCCTTGAAAGAAGCGGCATCAGGCTGGGTGACTGCGAGATTAGGCTAATTAGGTTGAATGAGGTTGGTTAGGTCACATGCTTTTCGCGTCGCTCGGTTTGGCGACGAAAGGTGGAATTTCAGAGGTGGGAGATTTCGCCATTCAAGTTCACCGATAGGTTATTTCTTACGAGCGAAAGCATGAACGAGTGTTGCCAATCTTGTTGTTGTCCTTTTTTCAGGGCTACAATTCACCGCGAGAGTTCATTGTGACCCAAGGTCCGCTTCACTCGACCCGCGACGACTTCTGGCGGATGTGCTGGGAGAGCAACTCCAGGGCCATAGTCATGTTGACGCGTTGCATCGAAAAGGGGCGAGAGAAGTGCGACCACTACTGGCCCTACGACACCCTCCCAGTCTACTACGGTGACATTTGCGTCACCATCCTCAACGAATGTCACTACCCGGAATGGAGCATCATGGAATTCATCATGTGCCGGGTATGATGGATCTTTTCGTTGCCTATTTTAATCGAGTCGCCGTTTTCAAGAAAAAAGCGCATTTCGATTTTAGACCTGTCTTTCTGAGGACTGCTGATACTTAGAAATGGCTCTTCATCGTAATTTACTTTCACAAGAGACATCCCACGGAAGGCCTATAGAAAAATGGCATATATTTCATTGAATTAAATTTTAATATAATTACTTTTTTTTTAAGGCGAGGGTCATAATTTAACTTTTTAAAATAAAAAAATCTTAAGGGGGAACCTTTCATATGCCATCTTGAAAATAAGTTTTTGGCGCATTACTCACTTCGAGGCAGCTAAATCAAGAATCGGCCAACTTACATTAGTAAACATGATAATTAGCCGTCTATAAAAAAAAGAAGTTACAGAACTATTATCTCACCCCCTGGTTCAAAACGCGTTGAAATGTGAAACAACGAGCGTTTTTATATTTCCTTGGCGTAAGGTAATAGTTTTTTAGGTCTTTTTTAATATACGGTTAGCTGATTATGTTTACAAATGTTCGTTTGACGATTCTTGATATCGCAGCCTTAAAGTAAGTTAAGCACCAAAAAGCGACTTTCAAAATGGCATCTGTGAGGTTCTCCCTTAATAATAGCAATTTTTCTGTTACATCATCCTTACTAATTTGGACTGTCGATTGATGAGTGGTGAAATGTGTAACAAGATTTACATCTTTAGATTGAGGTTGATATTCTGCGAATATTTTCAGGGGGACTTATCAAGGGTGATAAGGCACTTCCATTTCACAACGTGGCCCGATTTCGGGGTTCCCAGTCCGCCTCAAATGTTAGTCCGCTTTGTTCGGGCCTTCAGAGAGCGGGTGAACCCGGACCAGCGCCCCATTGTCGTGCATTGCAGGTAAGCTGACAAAGACGTAGAAAAACCCCTAAATCGGGATTTCTACATCAGAAATTGAACCTCTCCTAACTCCAATACACCGATTTGTGTCCGCTAAATGGCCAAAAGATTTTATTGAAGGAAGTTAACAATCATATATAATATAAGCTTGAAATTTTAGAAATCAGTATTTCAAGCTGATAAAAATCTGCATTTGGCAAAGTTGTGGTCGCATTTTTAAGCGAAATATGCAGATTTGTCGAGATCTTCGTTGCTGAGTAAACGAGTGCCGTGGGTCGAGAGCGGCGCATTTCGAGTTAAGAACCTCCGTGAAAGCCATTTTTACATCGGAGAATATCTTCATTCCCAACGATTGTATTCACGATGACTTTGAAGACAATCATAACGCGGTGCCGAGGGAAGTTAATTAATAAAGAAAACGCTTATGTTTCAGTGCCGGGGTCGGTCGGTCGGGCACTTTCATAGCCTTGGACCGAATCCTGCAGAGCCTGCCTCACGCGGACAGTGTAGATATATTTGGCATCGTTTATCAGATGCGCAAGGAAAGAGTATGGATGGTACAAACTGAACAGCAGTACATATGCATACATCAGTGCCTGCTGGCTGTGCTAGAAGGAACAGATGGCACTGTTGTAGGGACGACGCCGAGGGAAGCCCATCATAATCAAGGCTTCGAAGGTAAGTTTGCTTTGTCCTTAGCTGTCGGAAGCTCGCCGCTCTTGGGGCTTTTCGACAATGATCTACCGATCTCGGGATTTCTCCGGTCTGGATTCATCTGGGAATTTTGCTAGTGTCATCCGGATTTCGGGTTTTATTGTGCTTTGCTGTAAACTTTATCAGGGTTGTTGCGGGTCAGGGAAGTCAGGGAAAATCAGGGAATGGTTTTGGTCAGGGAGAAGTCAGGGAAAAATCAGAGAATAGGCCCTTTACCTTGGAAAATGCCACTTTTGTGCATTTTAATTCCTTAGTCCGAAAACTTGGTGCGATGTTTAATACTCTAATATTGAGCTTGAAGAACAAGCTGCTCTTCCATTTCAAATAAAAATATTTTTGAATTACATAAACTACCAGTAAATGATGGTTTTGGGTTTTTTGAAAGGGGTTACAATGTTTAAAAAATAAAACTATATACTGTGTAAAATCTTAACCTTAACTCACTGTAGGGTTGTGTTAATTTTAAAAAATCTGCTTGGCAGTTTTGATACTCCAGTACTCCTAAATGACAACCCCGAAAACGACCTGTTTGGTCTGATAAAGTCAGGGAAAAATCAGGGAATTTCGCTTTTCCCTGGAGCGCAACAACCCGGTTTATATTAAAGCGCACCCTATGGTATCCTTAAGTCTATGGAAAGAAGGTGTGAGTAGATAGAGGGAGATCTCAAAGGCGGACTTAATTCAATCGAGCCTGAACTCATCGCCCGCTCAAACTAACTTATGTAACGTGATTTGACCTCTCCTACCCTCATCTGTGAACTTCCGACAAAGTCTACTCCGTATTAAAGAACATCTTTTTCCTTCCATTCTACGTCAATATTGTCGAAAGAAACGTGAAACCAATACCGGTGGTGTAAGCTATGAACTGTTCATAGTGTAAGCTATACCTAAGATTCCTGTATCTTCAAAAAACACCGGCAAAGTCCTCGACTTTAGTTTTTGGATATTTCAGGACTTTCAAGTGGTTATTGATCTACCTTTTAAATCTCATTTTATAAGTGCGACGATACTCAGTCACCCTTGCTTCAGAAATGTGTGTATAACGCCGTTGCTTTTAATCATAGATGGTTGCCGTTAATGGGTTAGCCATGGTGATGGAACAGGGTCACTGCCATCGAACACGCTGATTGGTTACGGACACTGCCATCGAACACGGTGATTGGTGGTATCAGCACTGGCGCAGTGCTCAACTGCTGTATTTGAAACCTAACACTGTCTACTTTCAAGGTTAACATACTTACTTTTTGTTCAAGCGTATGCCAATGCATTACTGTCTCTTAACAGATTCGGCGAATGCAAGAACTTGAAAACCGCCGAATGCATGAAATCGCTTATGTTCGCTTGCTTTTTACACGCTCAGAACTCAGCACCACACGTAGCTTCATTTCTGACAATCAGTGGATAGATTTTTGCTCGCTTCGAATTATTTTAGAGCTAGAAATTACGTGACTTCGTTAATATTTGAAGAAGTAAGGCCGCTGTTAGTCATCCAAAACGGGAAAATCCATTGTAGTGTTCAGTTTTATCCGACGCCAAGATTTGTCATTTCGGTTACTAATCACGACTGAACACTTCGAAAACGTGTATTTAACAGATTTTGACCCCTAAGATTCTCCGTTTTATAACGCAGTTCTCTTGAGGGCCTCTCTAGCACAAATGGTCTCAATGCGCTGTAACAGATCTAATCTTACTGTAAATATCAATCTCGCAAAGCTCTGTGTTTTTGCCCACCTCTAGGGTCCTTGTGCTCACAATCAGCTTTGCCATTCCTCCATTTTTACAGCTTGGACTTTTCCCTTGTTGATGTGCACAGCTTTGGATCCGCCTGTTTGCTCAAGCTCCCATATTTTTTAAGTTATTGCCAACCGCAATCTCACCGTATTGTTTCGATAATGGGTCTAGCCCGAAGCATTCTCAAGTTACCATTTGTTGGTAAAAAACCTCTCTTGAAATGCTTAATTCTTCTGCAATGATTTTTTCATGTTTACTTATCAGGGCAAAAATCTTGTCAGCGAGAAAATAACGGTTAGTTTTCCTTTTAATAAAAATTATTTTCCTTGTGTTGAGTCAACTAACTTGTATTGACCATTGTTTCAGATGACGAGGGGATTGCTGAATCTGGAATGTAGCGGATAGTTACCATGTCGTTGTCAATTGGTTAGCTGTGAAACGTCGTCTTATTTTTCTACAAGTTTTGTAACAATGTTATTTATCATCGATGTTTGTCGGTGGAATCCTGGAAAGAACTGCCTTGCGCAATGTCGCAAGTCACAGTAAAAAGTGATTCATGTTGTGAAAATTTATTACAAGCAAGAAAATTAAGTCGTCTTGGTTTTCGCACGCGTTTGGAACAGTTTAACAATGAGGACCGCATGGAGACGAGCTTTATTTTATTTTAGTTTGTTTTCCGTCCAGGGGCTATTTTGTCAGGGAGCTTATTGAAAAGGGGTTATTTTTTGCCGCGAACGCCTTAATCCGTCCAAGTATTAGTTCCAATGTACGCATTTATTCGTTACCAACCTGTTCATTTCATTGACGAAACACTTTTTCCCTTGGAAGTTCTCATATCTAAGGCATCTGATGAAGGAAGACTACTGACTTTCCATTCTTTTTCGGGATGTAAGGAGTTCTTCTGTGTTAAACTATTTTTTTCCTTCACCGAAGAGTTGCTCCTGAAATACTCTACTGTGGTTTTACATGAGATAAAAATTCCTCCTGTTACTTTACAAACTGCATGTACTGTTGTGCCTTTGGAAGGCGAAAATACCATATGAATGGTAAAGTTTTGCTGTGAACTTCCGAACAGGCCTCGTGTAGAGGCCATTTCATAATTTTAACTTTACATGACATAACTAACAAACTAGGTATTAAGAAATATATTACGCTTGTGGGCCGATGTGGTGGTCGCTGAGATAATGCTTCTCAGTGGTGGTACTTACCTCGTCCCATCTCGAGATAAATATATGTTAACGAAACTTCGTCCCTGCTCTTCGACAATATGTAAAGTTTTATTTTTATTATCTTCAATTATTGATAATTTTGGATTGATGAGGTTCTTTGTTAAAATTAAGCTGAAGAGTAAATTTGGACACTTTGTAAAGTATTGACGTCTTATGCTAAGCAAGCGCACACAAGTAATATTCATGAATGTGCCATCACAATCAATTTTCAGGATGCATATTGTATGCGAGTATCATGCCGTGAACATAGATTTAGTACTTATTTTCTGCAATTATTTTCAGAAAGCTTATTTATTTTCTGGAATTCTTTTTACAGTTTCTTCGAAGTGGTATGAATTAATAATGGTTCTATTGAACTGAAAAGCACGTATTTCCTATCAGACCGCGCTTGTGC
>Ga0058701_10003274_pt1 | contig 12756 bp, 9 predicted proteins | sample AgamicOrMae_FD_97039 | JGI IMG/M metagenome (GOLD analysis project Ga0058701, IMG submission 97039) | Agave microbial communities from Guanajuato, Mexico - Or.Ma.e | ecosystem: Host-associated > Plants > Phyllosphere > Phylloplane/Leaf | place: Guanajuato, Mexico | collected 2012-06-04
GCAGCGCTCTGTGGGCGCCCATTTGTGCGACCAAATGAGACTGTCCACGTGGGTGGGACTGCATCGAACTGTTGGCCTGTTGAGTATCACAATAGATTAGCTGCACTGGTCCATTTTGCCGTTCGGTGGCGGCCCATTTGGAGAGGAAGTTGGGCGGAAGTTGCGGCGAAACGCGAGGCATCTGTTAGTCCAAATGGGTCAGTGTATAGCTAGAAGGCGGAGCTGATAATTCGGCCTAATCTGGTTACTTTGTTTCGTTGTTATTTGTTGCGATCTGGTGGACGCACGCAGATATTCTGACAGATATTCGTGCACAATTGTGCATGGCGAGCGGCGCTAATGGTCTCTGCTGGCCAATTGTCGCCTGTTTGACCACACTTGTCCAAGTGGCTGGCCGAGAAGAAAGCGGAAGAGAAGGCGCCAAGGCAGAAGAGAGACAGACTTGCGGCCGCAACAGGTTTTCGGATCAAGTTTCAGCCACAGGATGGAAGAAAATAGAGATATTTTGGCTTAATGAAAAGATGGAAAACGATCGAGCTTCTTCCGGCCACCTTTCGGCCTGCCAGAGAGTGTCTTACGAGTTGGATTGGACCAAATGGTGCACACCAGTGAAAATGCGCTCGCTTTTTTCAGGACAACTCGCTTTTTTTTGGACGCACCAGCCGAAATGTGAGCCACCAAGCAAGCTGGAAAAGCCGCCTCCTAAGGCCAATCGGCCATGCTAATCTAAATTGCGTGCCGACTTCCAATTTGTCGGCCCAATTTGGCTCCGCTAACACTCTTTCGGGCGGCCACCACAAAGCCCTGATCTTGATCATCGTTGTTTAGAAGAATCTCGTCCGCTTTTCAGCTTTCGGGGCCGGCAAATTCGAGAGAAAAACTGCAGAGAAATTGAGCTCCCAATTTCAAGCCAGGCTCATCACAGGAGCAGCGGAAGTTCTAAGCAACGAGAGCTTAGGTAGAGATTCTAAAGAGGAAGTCCCACTCAGCCTCAGCTCGCCAATGGGCCACACGAGAGGCCAGAGCGAGCACTCAATTAGGATCAATTTGGAGATTGGAAGTTGGGCAATTTTTGTGAAATTTTCTGAATTTGAAAATGTGGAAAAATGTGAAAAGTTGTAAAAATTGCATAACGAGACAGTGTGAGAGAAAAATGAGATAGACCTTAGGCCGAATGGTGGCCAAGACTAAGGGTTGCAAGATGCATGTGCGACTTTGGACGCCACCACGAGCCTCAAACGACTCTTTTGCGGCCAACTTTGGCTGTTGACACTTGAACTTGCCAATTGGCCGCCCGAAAGCTCACAAGTGTCAGTTATGCACAAAGTGCTGAAAGAATCGAGTCGAGTTGCTCAAAATGAGGGATAAAAGTCCTTTCCTTAGGTAAAATGTGGATTTTTTAGCCTCTTCTTGGTCGAACTGTTACCTCTTCTTGGCCAGTGTCTAGCCCTCATCATTGGCCATCAAATTTGGTTGCGCAATTTCGGCTGATATCTAGCCCAAATAGAGTCCAAATAGAGCCACATTTTCGCGAACTTGAATGTATCTTTATTTATCGCCATGATTATGCTAAAACAAGATCGCCAATCCGTCTCCCAATCTGTTGGGCCACTTTGATGGGAGACAAAACTCACACACAAACGAGCAGAGTTGCTTTGCTTAGGCAATGAGAATGAGATGAAAGGGGCGAAGAAAAGATCTTCTGAATAGAGTGAGAGACTTTTGCTGGGAGGGAAATAGGCAAGAGAGTTTCCAAAAGAGCATAAACAGCAAACCGCAATCCAATTGGACTGCGAGCTGGCCACTCAATTCGGACATTAGACGCAAGGAGTGATCATTAGTGGCCACTGTTGGAGGAGGAGGCGGCGCTCGAGTTCAGGCGAGAGACTAGAGACAGTGGATGGGAAACAAACGGGCGATCATTTTTGTTTGTTCTAATCAATTTTACGACCCCTTTTTTTACGATTCATTCGTTTGTTTGCTCGCTTGGCAGCTCACTCGCTTGCCAAGAAGCCGCCCAACTGGTGCCAGAAAAAGCCGCCAGAAAAAGCTGGCTGCCGACCACTGGCTTGCACAATGCCCGATTGTTTGGCTCAAATCAATGGATGGTCTCGAGAAGCAAATGAGCAATTCTAAATTTGGACTCCAAATTCGTCCATTTTATTTGCTCGACTTTCCCATTCGCCTCCAGGAGGCCAAATAAGACCAAGACTGCCTCTTGTTCTGATTTCCTCCTAGAGACAGATGTCTGATTATTTTATCGTTCACCTTCGGGCGCCCCAAAGGGAAGAGAACAAATCTGATAGCCACTTGTTGTTGTTGTTTGTCTGCCGTTGCTTTTGATCAATTAATATTCTCCCCCCGCCAATCAAATGCACTGTTGGCGCTGGCCAAGAACCAACATTTCCAGCCCCAGTCTCTGTCTCTGTCTCTCTGTCTCTCTCTCTCTCTCTCTCAGTCTATCTCTCTCTTTCGCTCGCCATTCATTCATTGTTTTGCACTCTCATTTCAAAGCAAATGAGACGCAAACAAAAGTCCACCAAATCCGCCCCGAACTCACTTCCACTTCCACCTTCAAGCATTGCAACATTGCTTGCATTGGACTGCGCTGCAATCGATCAAAATTTCGCCTCCGAACTGGAGCCAAAAGAGATTCATACAAATGCGAAGTTTGGCCAGAGATTAGGCTGGATTTTTCCGTTGCTTATGACTCGGCCGATTGCATAAGTTTGGATTGCGGGAGCAAAAATGCATCAATCAGGGCAAAAAAGAGCATTCTGGCCGAACGAGAGAAATCTCCCTCCAGCTTTTCAGAGCTTCTCTACGGACAGTCTACAGCTCTCAACCTGCTTCAGCCTTGAATGGACGAAAATTCTCATCTGAATGCAGAGTTTAGATAACATTTTGAGAGACAAAACGAGTATTGGATGATTATCCAATACTCTTTTTGCGATATTCTGCAATCTAAAGATTTCATTCTGCATTCCAGAATGAAATCAACGAGTGACCAAAGCACAAAAGGTAAACAAACCTACCTGCTTGCCCGATCGACTCGATGGACAAATCACCCTGGGCGACAAGTGGCCGCTCCTCGTCTGTTGGAGTTTCAAAGGTTCAAGCGTTTTCAACTGGAACTACTTCCGTCTAGCTTGCTGTCTGTCTTCCGCTGTCTTGGCACTTTGACTCTGGTGACAGTCTCTGACAACAATTCTGGCAGTCTTGCTGGATTGAAATCCTGAGCTGCTTGCTGCTATCAGTTGCTTGCTGCAAGTGTTTGCGACTTCTCACTTCATGTGCTCGTTTGTCTTTTCGGTTTTCGCATTTATCAGCTCACAGTTTGACTGCTGAAATCTTCCTACTTAGCTCTTCAACTCTTGCTTCTGCTTTGCTTCTCTCGAGCGGCTGGCTTCCACTGACAATGACTGGCCCTGGTTGCGCGTTTCCACCATTTGCCTAATTGAATTCTAGTGTCGAATGGGGCGCTCTCGATCTTGAACACAGTCTGGCAGTTTCTGCTTCTGGCGATCTCTGCTAATAAAAACTGGCACGACTAATAATAATACTTGCAGTTGCAGCGAGTTGGCTCTCTGTATTGGCTGGCTATGTGATGTGACTGGAACTGTTGTTGTGCTGTGAAGCTTGAGAGTGGGCCAGCTAGTCTGACGGGCCAGTAACAGTTGGCGGCAGTGTGCAATGATCGCGGAGGAAGAGGGTCGGCCCGTTGGGAGGAAGTGAGCGGCGAGAGTGAGAGGAAGGCAGAGGTGAGAGAGAGAGGCAGTAAAAGGGTGGGGGAGAAAGTGAAAGTGAAGAGTGAGAGTAAGACTGAGAGAGGCGGCTTGGAAGAGTGTATCAGTGGCCAGCTATTTTGCATGGGCTCGTTGGGCCGAGTTTGCGCACTTGGCACCCACTCAACGCAGGGCACAGAGCGCCAAGCAGACGGGCGCCAAAAGTGTGCGCTTGTGTTTATGTTTTTCAGGGGGCGTGTCAGCCAGTTTGCATTGCTTTGCCTTGGAGCGCGCGTGCGAGACTGTGGCAGAAAAGAGCGGCCGGCTGGCGGCAGTCCAACTCCCTGCAGGTTGGAGTCCGCCTTTTGCTCATGCTTGCTTAGCGGCCGTCCGTTTTGCCTCGAGAACCATTCCATCAGAGCCGAGTGCTGGAGAGACAGCTGCAAGGAAGCCGCCCGAAGAAGGACCAGGGCCAATCGGCTGGCAATTGACCGCGAAAGATGATCGATTGACACTTGTCTCCCATGTGAGCTGCCCAAGTGAGCGAGTGGGCCGCCGCCACATGGATTTGAGAGACAGAGAGAGAGAGAGAGAGAGACACTCTCTCAGGTGCTGTACCTGATCCTCGCTAAGCAGCTAAGCTAAGCCAACTTGTAAGTGTGTGCTGCTGCTCCACAGCCAACTATTGCAGGCCACCAGTTGCTCTTTGCAGCCCTTTTTGCCTTTTTTCTTCCACCAAATCGATCACACGAGCGCCTGGAATAAATGTTAATTAGACAGTCCTTTTACATACAGTTCCAGTCTACGCCAAGACGTGTGTGTGTTTGGGCTCTTTTTGTCGCAATCTTGTCTGAGAGAGAGAGAAATTGAAAGAAAAAAATTCACTTGACCAACTTGGAACAGCCCGAGAACAGCTTTTGAACAAAATTCAGCCACACGCAGTCCCACTTGCTCTGCTTGGCACTTTTGCCCTACCACCACCGCTTCTGACACTCTCTCAAGGCAACAACAAAATGGATAACGAGACCAGATTAAACTAATTACAGCCACATGCCATCCACGCAGCCCCTCCTGCTCCCACTCGGGCTGCCTGCCTTTCCGTTTCGCGTCTCCTCCGCCTGGGCAGTCCATCGATCTGGCGGCATTATTCTTTTATCGCCCAAAAGGGTGAGAGATAGTCGCGCTCGCAAAGACGCCCTCTGGGCTAGTGTGGCGCCCAGCCAGCCCAGTGTGGAGCCAGTGGCTGGCAGTTGGCGAGCACTTGCATGCAATGGTGCTCTTCTCTTTCGGCTCTGGTGAGTTACTGTGTGTTGCTTTCGGTGTGCTGCTTTCGTTTTCAGTTTCAGTTTCAGTTTCGTTCCTCTGCTTTAGCTTGATCTTGAGGGCGGCCCTTTGCCACCACGCACCAGACCATAGCCCCGGCCGATTGAATATCCGAGAGCCCCTCAGCGTGACTGGCCGCCACTTGGCCAGCAACAAGCTACGAGGAAGGAAGAGGAACTCGGCGGAAGAGCAAGAAGCGCGAGGGGGCGGCTCTCCTCTGGACGTGCGCGCCTTGAGCTCGCCAATTGGCCTTTTCTGCCCGTGAAGTTTGCCTTCTCGTTGCTCTTTTGACAGTCGCATGGGTGGGCATCGGCACTTAGAGAGGGGCGATACAGTATGTAGTTGCTGAGCATGCTGAAAAAGGCACACAGACCACAGAGACGATCTCTCTCTCTCTCTCTCTCTCTCTCTCTTTCTCGTCCAGAGAAAGAGAGGCTGCCGCCTGTTGCCTGGTTGCCAGTTGCTCCATTGATGAGGAGCAGTATCACCAAGCGCCAAGTGGCAGCAATTTGGTCAAGGTGAAGGTGGAGATTGGGCAAGAGCGCGAGAGCAGAGCGGGCGCAGAATTGGAGGGCAGAGAGGCGGAGGGAGAAAAGGAGAGAGAAGAGAAGAGAAGAGTGAGGAGAAGAGTGAAGAGAAGAGCTTCCTCTTCTCTGAAGGGACAAAAAGAAGGAGAGAATGTTGGAAAAAGTTAACTAACTAACTTGGAATTGCGAAACGGAGCTCGTCGAGTTGGCTGGTTTCTGGAAACTAGTTTGCACGAAACTTGAACCGCCTTTTAGGCTAGCCATTGGGCTGAAGAACACTCTTGGCCCATTCACAGCAGAGAATGAAGCCCGTAGAGCAGAGCAAAAAGAGGAGCTTCCTCTTTTTGTTGGGAAAATAAATAAATAAATAATCGACTGCTCGTCTCCCTCGCTCTCTCATCTGGCGTTCTAACTGGCACGTTCCCCAAGGAGCCGGAGCTTGAATTGCGCTCTGGATGCGTGATTAATTTTTCCGATTTTCCCAACTTGGCTGGCCAGCTAGTCCAGCTGATCGAGACTCTCTCTCTTTCTGGATGCTCAGAGCTCAGATGAAGGAGCTCGCACGCGGCACACTATCTGGAGGGCCACCTTTGTTGGCAAAAAGGAGTTTGTTGCAAACTGCTTTCCTTCGGCACGCGAGCTCGCCCGCCAGCCCAAAGCAAAGGGCCACTTGATGGCCAAAAGGGGTTAATGATGACAACAATGGTTCTTGTCTAATTGTTCTGTCAGCGAAAAATGGCCGCCCTGCCAAGTGTGTGTGTGAGAGATAGAGAGAGAGAGAGAGTTTGAGACTGTCTACGAGCCAAGTGCACGCCACCCACACCTTTGGGCAAGCTCGCCGGCCCAAAGGTGGTTGGTTCCTCATGATCGGGCGCGAAATCGAGCCCGAAAGAGTGGACACGGCGCCTTGCAGACACGGCTTGGCCGCCCACTGGCTGCCCTCAGTGCGCAACACTGCCTCTTTTGCTGCTGCTGCTCTTGACCAGCTCGAACGGGCGCTCACTCGCCACACTGAAACGCGCCAACTGCACTCGGAAAGTGGACGCCAAGTGGACGCCAAATGGACTAGGCACGCCGGCTCACCTTAGCCATAATGGAGCTCTCGTTTCCGCGCTCGCCTCCTGCCTCTTGGCGGCCCTTTCTTGCGATCCATTTCAACGCATTCATTGGGCCTATTTTGTCGCCCAATGAATGCCCTCAGCGCCTGCCAGCTCGGCTCCATTGGTGCAGCTTGGCGAGCTCGACAAGCCAGCTTGGCCGCTGGCTCGCCGGAATGTGATCTCGATGGCGCAAATGATTAATGTCGATCGATTTGCGTGCCCGTGCAGGTGTCTGGCGCGCCTGAGTCTGTGTCTGCCCCCATGCGTTGGGGAATTCAATATCACTCGGCGCCGACTAATGGCCTCACCTAAGGCACCGTGGGCGATCTGCGCCACTCTCTCTCTCTCTCACTTTCTTGAGCCAGTGGATGCGGGCGAAAAAAGCTGCACAAGTGGCCGCCTTTCACTCGCTTTTGGGCCGCCTTCTGGCCACTGGCCGGCAGTGAAAGTGTTGCGTCAGGAAAAAGCGGCCAGCCAAGCCGACAGACAAGCCTCCTGCTCCAGAGCCCAAATCTCCCGCTTCCGAGCGTCCAAATGCGCGCCCACAACTCCACACAAGCTCCAGGGCGCAACTTCCTGGCCGGCCGAGGCTAAGCCGGCGAATCGGAGCCTGGCCGGCCAAAGGGCAACAAGTGGCCAAATGGCGCCGCCAACTGCTGCACGTGGCCTTGCGTCATGGTGTTGCGCGCCCTTCTTTTGCCCAACTGGAGCCGCTTGGCGTGAAGTCTCAATCAAGCTCGCCGCCTAGCCCACAAACCATTGTTCACTCTGCTCTTTGTCTGTCGGCGCGTCTCAGCTCGCCTCTCAGCCTCTCGCCTCTTGCCAGCCGTCTTGGCAGCCCTTTGGAGTCTTGACAGGGCTGCAAACACTCACAGGGCCGCTGCACAGGCCAGAAAGGCTGCATCCTCGAGCCGTTTTTCTGCAAATTTGCCAACATGCTGCCCCAATGCACTGAGCGAACGGACGCCTAAATGCTAAAGCGTGCCACCGGCATGACTAATTTGAATAGCATCATACAAATACACACCCCCAATTGGCTGCATGCATCTTAGACTAGGACAAATGGCTCACACTGGTCGCATCCTGCGAGACTTGTGTGGACCTGTGCAGGACTGTCTCGCGCAAGCCTCCACTGCAAGATGAACAATATGCCAGCCAAGGGCCGCTCCTTAGCTCTGCAAGCACTTGCTGGCCTACACCTAAGCTCCGACGAACTGGCCACACCATTCCAGTGGGCGCCATTTCGGCTCCACTCCACTGCAGCGACGCCAAACACTGCACTTCGGCCGTCTACTAGCTGCCCGAGTGCAAAGGATGCACAGAAAGCGCCAAGACCGACTGGCAAGACCGACTGGCAAGACCGGCTGGCAAGACTGAGCGGCAAGAGCGAGTGCAAAGGAAGCACAGAGAGCGGCTGGCCCTCAGATTGGCCGAGTCATTATACACCGATCGTGGTGTAATATTAGCCTCCAGTTTTCGGCGCGCCACAAGTGCCGCTTCGGGCCGAGACTGTGCAAAGTGCTGCCTGTTACAGTGCTCTGGCCAGCAACGTTCGCCCTCATTGGACGGACCAACTCGGGCAGCTTGGCGCGCCGGAACACAGCTCGCCGAGTGGATCTGGAGAGGACCTGTTGTTTTGCGACCACCAGGACGAGCTGGGCTGCACAGCGAGAGCCTCCGCTCTCGCTGAGGGGCGGCTCTGGAGGAGAAGTCGAGCGTTGCGTTCGGCTCAACGGCGCGTCCAGCTGAAATGGGTGCCCTGGAGGAGCCACAACAACACTTAGCGCGGCTTTGGGCCGGCCGGGAGCCAGCTGGCGGCCAGAATGTGAGTGAATTGGAACGGATTGAAAGAGCTAAGGAGCGCCGAGGGGAAGAGGCAGGAAATGGATGCTCAAGTATCGACAGGCCAGAGGAGCTTCCCGCGGCGCTCAACATTGGCCGCCATCATTTATATTGATGATGATGATTTGCATAGTAGCAACTTGCAACGGACACACACAAATGGACACAAGCTCCAGCGGACACACAAACAGACACTCGCGCGAGCCACAACCTTGTTTGGGCCTCGCGCAGTGCTGTACTGGCGGCTCTTGGCGGAGATTATCCGAACAACAGGTAGCCGCTAAGGAGGCGCAAGCTCGCCAAGCTTATCTGCCTGGCGCCACTTTGAATCCTGGTCCAGCTTTGGCTTTCACTGGCTCGCTCAGAGAAGATATATAATAGGAAGCAAACTCAAACAGAAGCTGCAGAGATGTGGCTAATTTTATGCACTTCCGCTTGCGCTCAATCATCCTTGTGGGCCGAGAATTCTGGCACCCAATTGTTCTTCCTTCTTGGCCCTCTTCGCTCTTCATTACTGTCAGGCCGAAGGGAGAGAGTGAGAATGGCAAAAATAAATACAAATCCCACCACTGCTCATCCCTGTTGCCAAAGTAAAATCAATGTTCAATAAAGTAAGGCTTAAATTTCATTCTCCTTCCGAGTGCAGCTTTACCTGCACTTTCCCTTTCCTCTCGACAAGTCCAACTCTGCACTTCGACTTCTTTTTGCCAAGGGAAAAAGGCAAAAAACAGTCCGAAGCCAAACTTAAGTGGCCTTTGTGTTCGAATTGTGCTTGCCTCCCTCTTTCGTTTTCCCAGCCATGGACTATCCTTCCACTTCTTCGCCACCATTGCAATTGCAAAAACATGAGCACAGGCCAGAAACTAATTACACCCCTGCCTCCGCTATCGATTTCAAAAATCTATCTATTCCACATCGCCCACCTCTCGTCACTTGTGCTCCCCTCCCAGACCTCATGTGTTCCTCTTTTTGTTCTCCAACTTCGAGTGGGCGTCTAATGATGTCTGACGTAGCACAATCGCCGCCACCACGTACACTTCTGTCTCATCTCGACACGGATTCTCCCCGAATATCTTACCATTTTCGTGATTAACTGCTCTCACTGATGACTAACTTCTACCAAAGTGCCAGAGGGAGCCGTCCTGCGGAACTGGATCAATATTGGGAGTTATGATTATCGCTCTCTCTCTCTCTCTCTCTCTTTGTCTGGCTTGCAGTATCTGGCACCCATACAATGAACCACCTTCAGCAGACTGGGCGAGATTACCGGATCACGTCAGTCATCAGTCCCACTCACAGTTCATACGAATCGCACCTCTAGGATATCAAGTTGATGCTATGATAGGTTGGGCTCTAGATTGAGTGGGCAAAGAGGACTCCAGAAACTTGTGGATACTGCTGAAGTCCAATGGTCTGTTTGCGTCATTCTCGTGCGCAATCGCGCACTCGCCAACATGTGGCTTCATGTCTGACACGCGTTTGTTTACATTGTCATCATGATGAAAATGTAGTGGCGGCTTCCAAATAGATCTACAATATTACCTCTTAGTCATTATTATTATTTCCCTAGTACAACCACACCTTTACCTTTCAGTTCTTTTTATGCATGGCACACTCCAACGCCTAGCGCCACCAATAGTAGGTTTCAATTATTTACCTAATTGGAATAGACTATCTGTCCACTCAAAGGTCTACATTGTTCTCCACTCCAATCATTAATTGTTCTTATTTTACACAGAATCAATTGATAAACCCATAGGTAAACCTGCGCACATGATCATTTTTAGAGCTCGGGGGTATTCTAGTGAAATCTTTAAGTACTTTACCTCCAGTAAGTGCCTATGATGATAAGCATTCTCAAAACCCTTTCCAAAATACTTTAACATTCACCTCGAGAGCCATCTACTGCTTGGTAGAATATTTATTATTAGATAAGGAGAGATCTTGCCTCGTCAGACTGTTTTATGTGCAAAACTAGGTTGTCAAGGGAACGATAGCCAATCAACTATGGAATTTGCTGAGATTATAAAGAAGCCCAAGGTCGATGAAGTTGTCCTGAGACGTCCACTTCTCAAACCTACAGAGGTTGTATTGTGCATCACCGGGCACCATATCATCCTATCGTCCAGAACCGATAACGATGATGAATTGTGGATACTACATGCGATGGTCGATTCGACTGAAATTAGGCAGAACAACAAACAAAACTCCCTTATTATTAAGTGCAAAAACTTTCGAGTGATACAACTAGATATGAAAAGTCCAGAGGATTTGAGATCCGTTGCTGATTCTATTGATTTCTTATCCAATCTAGGTGATCCGCGCCTAATGTATCCATTCTATTACTGTCGCAATTTCAATATCATAGAAGATGGGTGGCAAACATTCGAACTGGAGAGAGAGTATATGAAGATCTTACAATCAACTGATGACTGGCGTATATCAAGTGCCAATAAAGATTACAAACTGTGTTCAACTTATCCACAGAAAGTAATAGTCCCGAAAACAATTACCGATGAAAGCCTAGTCAAGGTAGCACAATTTAGATGCTTAGGCCGCTTTCCTATATTAAGTTATTTACATAAGCCTAACCGAGCCGTGATTGTTCGCTCCGGACAACCTATGGTTGGTCCAGGCAACAAACGTTGCAAAGAGGACGAAAGATTGCTTACCACTATAATCGGAAATCAGCGGGGACATATCATTGATACAAGGCATGAAAACATATCAGAGCTAGCGAAGAAAAAAGGAGGCGGCCATGAGCCCGAAATGCACTACCCTCTATTGAGGCGTTCCCACAAGCCAATAGTCAGATATAACACTTTGATAGATTCATTACAAAAATTGATTGAAGGATGTCAGGATAAACAATTGACTACAGAGAAATGGATCTCAACACTGGAAGATTCCAACTGGTTTGGACACCTTCAAAGTGTTCTAGATTGTGCCTGCGTTGTTGCCCAGTGTATAGATCACGAAGGTGCCTCAGTTCTTGTTCATGGCTCTGAAGGAATGGACTCGACTCTGTTAGTCTGCTCACTATCCCAGATAATATTAGATCCCGATTGTCGGACCGTTCAAGGTTTCGAAGCTCTGATTGAACGTGAATGGCTACAGGCTGGACATCCTTATGCCACCCGTTGCAGCCATTCAGCCTACGCACCCATGAAATCTAGTGGTCTTGACAAACGCGAGCACAGTCCGGTATTTTTACTGTTCCTCGATTGTGTTTGGCAAATAATGCAACAGTTTCAATGCTCGTTCGAGTTCAACGAAGACTTCCTCATCTTGTTGTTAGATCATGCTTACGGTTCCGAGTTTGGCACTTTTTTAGGTAACAGCCCCAAAGAAATGGACCAACTAGGATTCGCCCAGAAAACCACTTCATTGTGGTCTTACACAAACAGACCGGAAGTGCTGGAGGAGTGCATGAACCCAGTCTATGAGCCGAACGAAAAGGTAATATGGCCATCGGTCGCGCCTCAAAGTCTAGAACTCTGGGAAAGTGTTTATCTAAGATGGACGGTAGATATGCGATTCAAGGAAAAGGCTAAAGAGCGACTGAAGTTCATCAGGAACGAGCAGAAAAGGCTGAGGGCAGAAGAGGAACAACTTAGACTCAGACTGGAGGGCCCATTAGACTTGAACGGGGGTGTTAGAGCCTGATTGACCGTCAGGAGAAAGATTGTAGATGCTGGTTTGATGGTGTCGATTGATTTAGAAGTGTTGATGTTCCCTTAGACGGCGAATATAAAATGATAAAATACTTGTTAATCAAATATGATTTAAGTTTAATCTCACGCCAAGAAATTCAAGTCGAGGCGGGAGCTTTCTTTGCCGGACTGCCGCCGACCGCGGGCTTTGACTTGAAAGGTCTGAATTTGAAACCATTTTCAAACCTACGGTGCACCTTCTTCAGGTATCTCATACGACCGGTGCCTGTTGTGTGTCTCCTCTTAGCCTTCATGCTCCAGTTATACCTTCTCATCTTTTTCTCCGGATAGCCACATGATGCACATTTGGACTTTTGGATATGGTAAGAGCTTCGACCACATCGACGACATAATGTGTGCGTCTTATTGTGGCGTTTACCAAATGACGAGGTACCTTTTGTCTGTTTTCAGTTGAGAGGGCGACAATTGGTTAGGACCGGAATCTATTCCTGTAGGGTAAGCACTATCATGAGATAGAGCTAATATCAGACGCACCCAGTAAGGCCATCATTTGTGTCAAAGACAC
>Ga0058701_10003275_pt1 | contig 12755 bp, 7 predicted proteins | sample AgamicOrMae_FD_97039 | JGI IMG/M metagenome (GOLD analysis project Ga0058701, IMG submission 97039) | Agave microbial communities from Guanajuato, Mexico - Or.Ma.e | ecosystem: Host-associated > Plants > Phyllosphere > Phylloplane/Leaf | place: Guanajuato, Mexico | collected 2012-06-04
AAAGAACAGAAAAAAAGAGATATAGAAAAAGTTGCAGTACCGCGGTTCGACTCATCGCCACTCGCGCGACACTATTTTTCGGCTGGCGGACGTCGCGGACCGCTCGGCAGATTTGACTCAATGTAAATTTGCAGCCTGGGTGTGTTAGGAATCACCGTCGCTACTCTCGTTCCCCCACCGTTTTATTCACATATTTGTATGCTTTGACTCGTTAGTTTTTAATTAGCACATTTTTCTTTCCTTAAAGTACGTAATCATAATCCGTCAAGTACAAGCAGATCTACACCATATATCATGGCTAGAGCCCTTATTAATAAACGTCGTATATTAATTAAAGGGCCCTTATCATGGATAACTGAACCACTGCCGGCTAGCACTAGTGCATTTCATTTTGTGAGATTTAATGTTCAGCACTAAGTGCCTCTGTCAAAAACCATTATTTTCTATTCTAAACAAATCACGTGAAGTAATTTTGAACAAGGTGTGAAAACAGTTTCTTTTAAGCAAATAGCTTTTTTGTCAAGAAAATGTTCCCGAAAATATCTATAATACCTCACAGCAGGCTAAATACCTATTACTATTTATCATATACTTATTTTGTAGAGCTATATAAATACAGAACAATTTTCTCGGTCGCATCCACCGCCGCTGCAGTCACTACACGCCCGCCGTGGGGTATCGGCAGCAGAGCTGTCCATCTATACTCCTGACATCAAGCGGGAGAGAAACCGTTGAATAAAAAATCTTTGAAATTGCATTTGCAGTCGTCGGTCTACGAACTATTTCGCGAGATTGAATTGGCATCTTAAAACCCCAGTACACACCACAAGGTACTTTTTCCCCGTTATGTGCTAATTAAAAACTAACGAGTCAAAGCATACAAATATGTGAAGAAAACGGTGGGGGAACGAGAGTAGCGACGGTGATTCCTTACACACACAGGCTGCAAATTTACATTGGGTCAAATCAGCCGAGCGGTCCGCGACGTCCGCCAGCCGAAAAATAGTGTCGCGCGAGTGGCGATGAGTCGAACCGCGGTACTGCAACTTTTTCTATATCTCTTTTTTTCTGTTCTTTGCTATGTTGGGCAGTGAGTTACTAGGAAATCAATTTAATCGACTTTAAAGTGTTCCGATAGAAGTCTGCGAGAAGTTTCTTGGAAAAAAGTACAACCCCGCAGTCGAATCTACGAGTACGTTATTGCGTATGGGGATTCGTCCAGTCATGAGGTGCAGCCAATGATACAATTGCTAAACCACCTAAGTTACAGGTTTTGTCTGAAGCCCTTTTTCCTTCTTGCTCAGCCTCATTGACTTAAGAGGCCCTCTAACTTAAGCCACAGAGGAAGAGGGGCGTCTGCTTGGGAACAAGAACAGAGCGTCTGGGAATTCGTGCTGAAGTGTAGTTAGTATTGCAGTGCTGGCGGGATATTAAGATTTCTCGGGTTGTGTAGCAGCACAAATTCTGGGATATGGTGGGATCGACAGCACAAATTCAGCACGAAATATTGGGCCAGGTCCGAGAATTTGTGCTGTTGTGGGCGGTGCTGGCGGAACGGGCGTCTTGCTGAGCGAGGCAAGACGGACCTAATGTAACCTAACTTAACCTAGTCTAACAAAACGATCGATTAGCTTGAAGTGTTTAAGTCTGTTGTTTCTCGGCGGCAGTTACTGCCACCGAATATATTAGAGGCGTCAGGCTTGTCAAAGCGGAGTGGTAGAAAGAGTGGCACGTGACATAATTTTGGTTAACCTAACCTTCCCAGTTGTTTTACATGACATCTATGCGATGATATTTTGTTTAGGGTGTTGCTATAGACCCGGCAAGCATTAATTTAGGGAGACTTGAACGTACGTAACCAAACAAATGCATATTAAATGGAAGGTGACTTTAAACGCACGGAACCCAACCTAACACATTTAAAATGGGGCAGTCGGGTCAATAGACACTCCCTTTTGTTTATTGTAGTGCCGACTAATCACAGGACCTCTCTTCGCTTGCATCGCTGCTAACCTTCCGGCTGTGGCTTGCACAAATGGTACAGGAACTTTGAGTAGGTTTAGGAACTGCGTGAACTCCGATTTGGCCCTGTAAACTTTTGTTTCAAAAATCCCTTATGGTAATTAATTTATCTCTTACATTATACCTTATCATACGTAAATTTAATTTGTCTACCGGTACTTTTCAGTCACTCTTTACAAATCCTCTAATATTTAAATAGAGAGTCTATATTTTCATGAACTGTATCAGTGCATTCTTTGGCAATGTTTTACGTTATCGGTGGCGTTCGTAGGTGAAGTGCAATGCCGTACTGTAGAAAAGTAACAGGGCCAGGAGACGAAGAAATATGCGCTGAGCATTGGTAACTTTATATTCATTTCTCAGTTACATTATGTCGAGCATTGTCGGGCATGTTACATGCATTACAACCGCTGCATTATAATGATACGTACAGCTGTTCTGTCAAAACAAAAAGAAAAGTAAACGAAAGTGAAAACATCACTAACAACACAAATATGAAAGTTTAAGAGGCTGATTATTCACCAGTAGGAAAAAGTTTCAGGAGTATAATAAATATTTTGAAAACGCAAGCGCACATTTATATAAAAATTGTGCCAAAAAATCAGAGGCTTTTTCTGATGCCTTTGTGTGTAAACTAGGTGCAGATACGAAAAGCTCTATAGAGGAAGTTTAAATAACCACACTGAATTCACACATATTTTTTGATTCTTGGAAAATCACAGTCACCATACAGAAATAAGAGAAGAATTCACAAATTGAGCGATCAAACATTCATTTGGGTAAATTAACAACATTAATAAGAGTCGAAACATTCAAAACAAAATGCTTCAAGAAAACATTTGTTCATTCTTTATGTAATATACAGTATTTTCTCCCGGTCGAATTAAGTTCTTGTCTTTTATTGTAAAAATTAAAAAACGTTTTGTGATACAATCAGTTTTTGGGAAAAGTCATTTAGGACAATATTTCTTATCTGTAATTGAAGTTTGGGTGTTTTTCCAGGTCTGTCAAGTCCAGTCACAAAAATCCACATACTTTCCCCCAAATGCTATCGATAGTTATAAGAAGTACTACAAACGACGTTGTGTAAGATATTCTTTTGATTTCTTTTTTATGCATAGAATACGTTCGGTGTGCGTACTTACAATCGTTCGAAATTCTCCAAGAAGACGATCATTTCTACTTGTAATTCTATTTCTGCAGTGATGTTGTTACATTTCAGATTTTTTTCTGCAGTACTTATTTCTTAAACTATCAATTTTGTCAATTTAACTTTTTCATTGAGAATGTAACTCGGGGTCATAAGTCGCCAGCCATTGATCTGTGCCAAGCTTCTATGTTGTGAAACCTTGGGACGCTTTAGATACGCATAAATAACGCGGACTAAATATGAATAATAATAATAAAATAACTTAATCATGGTCTCGTTTAGGTGCGATTTTCTTATTCGTTTCAAGCATTTTATCAATTTCTTTTATTACAAAATTAGACCATGTAATAAGAGAAACATGAGTAATAAACTTCCTTCTTGAATGATTTTCTTTCTCTTTACATCAAAACTTCACAACAAATGAAAATTTAGAGGCAGAATCCAAGTACCACGCTGCAGATTTTAAAGCTTGCACATCCTGCTGTTTTTTTGTGGTTTACCTTTCGTTGCTAAAAATAGCGCAGGGACAGCGGAGCAAGACATCGAGCACCCAATCTATCGTGCGCCACACCGCTTATTTTTGGCGGAAAAATTCAATTATGTTTCGTTTCCTTTGCGTCGCTTCGCTGTCGTTCCTTCCGTGTCCCCAACCCAGGTGCCGCTTTGCAGAAGTTCACGCTGGCTTTGCGACAAAAAGTGGGACACAAAAGGTAGAAAATGCAAGTTTTAAAGCTTGGAGTACATCCCGTGCAAAACCAAGTGTCTATTGTCAAGCGTGCTAAAAAAGTTAAAACGTACAGAGAGTCTTGAAAGTAGGCACTTGTCTTTGCGAGGGACTTTACTACTATTCCCTAGGGTAAATTAGCGAAGGTAACGATGAACAACCCACGAGCTACCTTAATGAAAAGCCTAGTGGAATAGCAAGGCTACGGTCATAAAACACTCAAACAACCACGGAACAGAAGAGTTCGCTGCAAAACTTACGTAGCAGCACACTTAAAGTTAAAACAGTACATGTAGTTATAGTATCACAGTCTGAGGGGAATCGGCATTAGAATTAGGGTTCTTTCCATGCTACGGCGCGTAAGATAAGAACTTTAAACAGGTACAGTGTACAATGGGCAGGAATAACTTACGCGAATAGTAAATAAAATAATAATTACTACTTAATCTCTTACTAAAGATAAGAGAATGCCACTTAGTACTGGTGCAGCACGAGTATCGCAATTCTTCCTGATGTATGTCAGCTCCTTCTAAAAGAGAGCAGTTTACGAGAAGTGGCAGAACAACACGAGACAGGTCTAAAATAAATTTTTTAGAGAGAAATATTCTTTTTCAAAACGCCATGCAGTACTTGTTAGCGGTTGGTTGCCGTAAATACTTTGTACTGTACTTGTATACAATTCGTTCCTCTTTTTAGACCTGCTCCACTTTAATAACCTATACCTTTGTTCTGCCAAAACAACGCCTTCTTCAGTGTTGCCACATTTCGTGATAACGCAAAATTTAACCGTGGTTCACTCGAAAACAATGAGAGATAACTTAGCATCTTTGGTATGTTATGGATCGCTCTTGAGCTGAGCGTTCCAAAAATGGGACTGATCAGCAGGATGTCCCTAATATTTGAATAGTTAGCTTGTTTGAAAGTGGAGGAGTCCCGAAATCGTGCAACACTGGGCCTGTAAACTGTTCCGTGATTTTCGGCACTCTGCATCACTTCTTTCGCTTAAGTAAGTAAGAAAAAAAACAAACAACAAAAAAACAAAAAAAAGTGTGTACTGTTCAGCAGTCCCGCCAATGGTGTGAAATCGTAGTTTCATAGTTACGGACCATTGGCTCCTTAACCAATCAGAAACACGGAATTATCGAACCTGTGAACGACCTACTGTCGAATGTCCAAAAATGTGAAAGTCATTCCTTCCCGCTTTCCTTTAACCTAAATCCGCTAAAGTACCTCAATACCGTGTGCCTCTAGCCGCTTTTTGACAATGTTGTTCTTCGGATCTGCATTTTTTACGATATGGAAGTTTTCTTACTTTCCGTTTTTCATCATCTTAGGGTGGCGACTTTTTTGGTGAATGAAGGTAGTTGAAAAGCCTTTTTTTAAATGAATATAAAATCAGCTAGAGAACAGCTGCTTGTGATATGATTTCCTTTTAGTGTTGCCACATTCCACGACTCGGCCATTTTCAATCGCGATTAACTTTTTGAGCGAAAAGATAATCAAGTGTTCAATACCTTTTTTCGATTTCTTAAGTCGATATCGATCCAAAACATACCGGACATGTTAGGTTATCTCTAATGATTCTGAAGTTAATCGCGGTTTAATGTTTAAAGAATCTCGAAATCCAGCATTGTTTCTTTGATTGGGTTAGGTATAAGAAAATATTGAAGTGAAAAAAATCCGAAAAATTTAGCAACCCTGTTTTAGAGCGGCTTTTGGTGACTTGATTGATGCGCAGGAAAAACAAAATGTATTATTTTGATAAGTTACAAAATTACCAGAGTTTCTGGACACACTAAGTCAGTATACACCTGTCTGTAGATTGTCCTGCACGCTTTGATTACGAAGAAGCGCAGATGTCGGTGGAAACAAGCCCTAGCGACGTGACTAAAAGTATAAATCACAGCCAAACGATAAACCTTTAAGTAGTGTAGCTATGTCGGTTCTGAGCTACCTATGACGTCAGCAAGCAATGACGTCACCTGCGCCAGAAACGATGTGGCTCAACTGCTGCTCCAAACAAAAATTGCGAGGTTGGTATAGTGCGCTAACTCCAAATAATGCGAGCGGATATTGGACCATTTCCGGGTACCACACTGTCAGTCACTGGAGAAAACGAACTCGTGTTAGAGCTCAAGGAGTTTACCTTAGTGCGATCTATCCAAGACATGCTTAAGTGACACCGGTACAAACAAAGTCATCAGCCAAAAAAAAAAACAGTTCGACTATTGCGAGTAGATGGAGGGTAGCATTCAAGCAGAGGATGGCTAATACAAGTATGGAAATCTTATGGAAGGGATACACAATAATATTCTTATCGATAAATACACTTTGAAGCAAATGTACACAGTAATAAATAAACTGTAAAATCAGATGACTGCAATTAGGAACACCAGATTGTTCCACCTTTAAAAATTATTCGTAGCCTGCCCTTCTGAAACGATCTATTTCTTTTGTTCTAATCACAAAAGCATCAATATTTCCTGTACAAGAAACTGTACTAAAATCTATTCAACTAATACGTGATTAAGCTTAAAAACGTCACCGATAAAAAAATGTATAAACTTTACTCTCAAAGAAGAAAATTATCAAACACTACGAAATAAGATATCGATGTCATTTCAAACTTGACAACTAATTTGAACTTAATACTTGGTCGTTATGTGATCACTATTCGCGACCCTCGCTATTGATTTTTCCCAGTTAATTTTAAACTTCAGCCTCGCTACCTTAAAGAATTTTTGAGTTTTTCGTGTTTTTTCTTTGTGTTTTTATGGCCCTCCATTAGACATCGGAATTCATCTAACACTTGCACTCAATACAGAATTCAGAGTATTTGTGTTACTTGTCTTTTTGAGTCTCGAACGTGAAGTTTCGTGAACCTGATATCATAGAGATATGCTCTCAGCTGGACATTCTGTTCAAAAACTTTTTAGGTGCCAAAATTCTTGACACAAAGTTTGAGCAAGTCTGGCGGTATTCAAGAAAAGACCAATGAAACGATCCTGTGTTTTTTACGTTCTAACCGTGTTCGAAATATACTGAAGATTGTCCCACTAGACCACTAGTTTATGCGTCTGAGCATAAATCATAGGAGTGACTCTGAATACAAACTATTGAGTTCAAGTGATTTATTAGGCAGCTCATGTAGGTCTATCACTCACCATCACAGTTTGAACTGGACGAATTGATGCTAATAAGTTTCACAAAAGCACTTTCACCAAGGCATCCAAACTTGTGATCTGAGTTGCGACGTAGAACAGTCACGCCATCTACCGAGATTTTCCTAAAACGTCGAACGTTCATTGTTTGCTACTATAATAGGCTGTATATTTACCACAACTGTGAAGAATTCGTAGACCATGGAATAGACCTTAAAAAGAAAGTTACGATATGGCCTGACAGTTTAGGGTCAAAGTCACTGATTCGTAAGATTCACACTAGATGTCGCTCCACAGATATTGGAGGACGTCGGTTTAAACTTGACCGCGTTTAAACGCCCGTTTTGCTTCGGCAGACTCACAATCTCATCAGTACTTACATTAGCTGCGAGGCAGCGTTTACACACAGAGTAACGAGCTGTAGTAGAATGGACCCCGCACAACCATGAACATCGAACATTTATAAGTACACAACGATGGGATCGTCATTTGAAATCTTCAAAGGGATCGAGATATCGGCAGGAACGCGTTTAACCTCAAAATAAACGGTTCACCTCGAGCTGTAAGCGTCGCTTCTTGAACGTTGCGCGTAAACACACGTAAGCCTCAATCCAATGCGCAAGTTGCAAGAACTCACGACGCCGTCAAATATTCCGACGAGTTCAAAGCTCAAATCCCTTACTTACGGCAAATTTAACCCGTGATAATTTAGTCTTCAAATGGTTTTATTATGCAGCTCAAACAATTTTTGGGTGTTAGAGATTTATTTTTTCCCTCAAATCTAACGTGAGGCAATCTAAAAGTCTCGCAGACTGGTCGCATTTCAACTCCAGGAATTCCGAGATCCTTAAAATGCTCGATCCGATCAATTAAAGACTGTTCTCTGTGGGAAATGTACATTAAAACTCCGTTCCTTGGAATTGAACTTTGAAACCGCAATATTCTTAAAAACAATGAAATTCCAACTTGCGGTGAGGAAAATAATCCTATTATATCGCCTCGACAATTTTGACACCAATCCAGCTTTAGTATTCTTGTAAAAAGGCCTGGCCATCTCTCTTCTCGAAAACATCTTCAGGTGGGCTTTATCGAATAGAAAGCGGAGACATAGCCTTGGCTGGAGAGAGCCCGCCACAAAAGAACCACGAAGCCCCGAGGGGTTCCGTTATAACGCCCAAAAATATGTGGGAAGGAAAATCTCGTCGCTTTATAAGGTATGTTCAAATATATATTCGGCAGTGACGCACTGCTTTGCAGGATCAAAATGACTTTCTTTCGCAAAATTGTTGAAGTCAAATCTACGGCTATCTCAAAGCTATTTGTAGTTTAACAAAATATGTTTGTCTCAACTTCAACAATAAAGCTACTTGATGTCGCGAATGCCTTGAGTAATGTCCCCCAACAGCCTCAGAAAGAAAGAAGGCGGTGGAAGCGACATTTCAGAAACATGTAAATTCTCAACGAGAACATGTGTTTGTTTCTGACCGAGATCATAAGCCGTGGACCGTAAAGTATTCCGAGCGCTGGTTGATTTTTGAGGTTCAACTTTGCTTCTCTGCATCCGATCCACGCATTGTTGTCAGTTGAAACTATTTCTGCATCTTGAAGCAGAAGAATGCAGTTTCCCCGACAACTTTCATCACACAGTCCGACTTGAAGCTTCCAACGTAGATCAGTCCTTCATCCGAATCCAAACAACCTCATCCTGAAGCAAAAAACCGAGGCAGAAAAACAGGCAACCTCGCACAGAGGCCGCAGATGAAATTTCAAGCACAGCATTCGATTCACCCGTTCAAATTCGAACCATGTTCGGATTGTACATCCTGTTATTGATCATGAGAAGTTCACGGGTTTCCGAAGGTGTTCCAGGACTGACGCTGGAACCTGTTGAGGCATATTCTCTGTTGAGGCGTTCCATGGCACGGCAGTCATCTTCCCCCTTTTCGGAGCTCTCCTCCTCCAGGATCTTCTCCAGATCGGTGTGGAGGTGGTGATGAGGGGGAGGGGAAATGGGCTGGGGAATCCCGGGGCTTTCGAGAGGGGAAGGGGACGCGTCCAGGGCCAGGGCATCCCCACTGCCCATCCGATCCAGGTCGGGGTTGGAGTTGTAGCCGTTGTGCCTCGAAGACCCGGTGTCGGATCGTGGTCGGTGCGAGTGTTTGGTGGTCAGTCCTCCGGTTTCTACGTCCCTGACGAGCATGTGACCGGAGCGGGAGCGAGTCAGCTGCCGCTGAACGTACTCCGTGAGGTCGTCCTCTTCCTGCTTCGAAACGATTCGGTTTAGCACGACTAGGAAAATGCCGATGACCACGGCGCATCTGTAACAGAAACAGGTGTTGTTGCATAGTTCGTCTAGGCATATCCGGTTTCGTTACCAGTGTTGCTAGATTTCACAGGGCCAACTTTAACCGCGGTTTATTCCAGAACGATAAGAGATAACCTATCATTTAGCATATGTTTTGGATCGCTCTCGAGCTGAACAGTTCGAAAATGGGGATGATCACCCGTTTATATTCTCCGGTCGAAAAGTTAGCTGCGCTGAAAGTTGACGGTGTCGGGAAATCATTCGACACTGGTTGCAGCTTTACGCATTTCCGAAGATTTCCCAGCAATATTAAAATTAAATACTTTAGCTTTAGTTTTTATTTTTATTATTTTTAAAGAAACCTTCACGTAGTTAATCTTACTTAACCAATGAGTTGTTGTTAGCTAAGGCCAACCAACGAGTTCTTGGGATCTAACAAGTGAAAGTGGGAGAGGATATTCAGAGTTGGCAGCGAGGCTTCGCTCAGAGCCATCTACATCACGTGCTTGGTAATCGGCATCTCTTTTCAGGAATAGCTCACATAGGCCGAATGGAAGGAAGAATAACGAGTACTACTCTGCTGCCTTTTCATTGCTCTGATAACGAGATCCAAATTTGCTTTACTGCCCCAGAAACCAGCGTAAATCGAACACCAAATGATTCACTTGACACCCTTTAAAATTCTCAATGAATTAGAAGTTTTATAAAGGTGTTAAGATACTTACGTTCCTGCTATAGTTAGTTCGTTGCACCAGCCCCCGCCTGAAAGTTGTTCCCAGGAAACGAAGTCACTGGGAATTAAACCAGACACGAGAAGGAATCCTCCAAGAACAAGGAACACCACTCCGATGTGGAGCATTCCAATACTGGTTACAACCTGTTAAACAAAAGCAGCTTAGGAAGACATAGCAGCTGAGATAAAACAAAGTAGCCCTGTCCCCCTTTCGGAGCTAATATACGGTTATGTCATTTGCAGACATCCCAGAATGGCATAGGGCTTTTCTCCTCTAGATGTCACCCGACCACCGACGGCTCGAGGGTAGTTACAAACAGGAACTGCCGAGCAAGTAGAACTCAGTGGCAAAGCTAATGCTAACCTTTAGTATTAATAATATAAGCTTGATCTTATTCCTGTCCTATACGATAGGTAGAAGATCAAGCTTCAAGGTTAAAAGCTATAGCTTTTAACCTATCGTGAGCTTCAGGCTCGCTTGTGCGACTTTATAAGCCCATCTCCTTTCGGAGAAGGGCTTTATAGTTTCGTGCGAGTCCGTTTGTTTGTATGTATCCTGTCGTCTCGAAGATACTGGTCAAAAAGTAACGTTCAGTACATGAAACCGACGTGAAATTGTCCCCTGATGACGATTGGGTGGTAGCACATCTTGTAAATCATCGTTATTTTGAGTTATTCAAGAAAATGTGATTGAATAAGTAGAGTTGCAGAGTACACCACCACTTTTTGATCTATTGAAATACTCTCTCGGGTTACTCAGGCGGGCTTTTTACTTTTTAATTGAAGTCTCAACTTCGTTTAGTTTAATTGAGAAGCTTGCAAAAATAAGTAGCAATATTTTAAGGCAATATCACTTCCATGTGGACCCATTCTTCAAAACGACCATAGACACCTCAAGAAATGCCAACAAAAAGAAATCGGGCGGGCACGCCCGATTTTTACTCTTTTCGTTAATGCACCTTGTAGGCGCCTAAAAGTTCTAACCCAAGAGGAATTAAATGGGACTAAACCAACCGTTCAAAGTCACTTCCCTTATCAGCCTAACGCATTTAATCCCGAGCTGCTCTCTTCCCCTCTGAAAAATCTTCTTATCGAAGAAACTCCACCCGTTATTCGTGTATTTAAAGCTAAAATGTGACGTCAACTTTACCTATATAAAAAATGAGGAAGATTATTAGGTCCACTAGTTCGCCAGCGGCCGCTTGGAGCGCCGCTGGGATATAACCCAAAGCCTTCTAGATTCCTCAGTAGGGCAAGGGGGGGAGGAAAGGGCGGAGGGAAGGACCCTTCCCCCCTCCCCTTTCCTTCCCCCCTTGCCCTACTGAGGAAACTAGAAGGCTTTGGGTTATATCCCAGCGACACTCAAAGCGCGCTCGCTGGCCGAACTAGTGGACCGTAAGCTTCCTCATCCAACCATAACCAATCAAGGAATTTTTCCGATTTCAAGAAATTTTTCGCGGGTCCCTTTTTTTTAAAAAAAAATAATTGTAGTATTTTGGGCAGAAATCATTGTTTACCTTGGAGTCTATGGATTCTGAGGGCTCCCCGCGGTGGCCGCGGCGCGCGCGCTCGCGAATAGACGCCCGCGGCGACATGAAGCTGGACTGGCTCTCGCCCAGGCCGCTCTCGTTGGACTGCTGCGAGAAGCGGCGCTCTTTAGCTCGCCGCTGCTCATCTCGCCGCTTCCGCTGCCGCTTGATGGCCAGCGCCGAGTGCAGGCCCATGGAATGCATTGCGCCGATCTGCCCAAACAGACATACAGTCAAAATCATCGCCCAGACACCAAACTCAAAAGAACCACCACCAGTCAAAAACGAAGAGTATCGAACTTAAAAAGGGTTAAGGGTTTTCACTTATTAGAACTATGGTTTGAGTGATCGTCTACCGGTTTTGAGTCGAGCGGTAAAAACGAAACACCTGTGCCAGGGAGTTCTTACATGTTTTGTGAAAGTAAAACGGGGTAGTGCGTACAGTATTTTGGTAATTTTTCGAGATAGATGTTCAGCCATATGTTTAAATAGGTCTCGGCGAGAGCTTTCGATTGATGTGTCTGAACAAACGTTTTTCTTGAAAAATTATCAAATTTGATCATTGTTACTGTGGTAATACGTATTTTGGCAATTTTTCAAGATAGGCCTATGTTCAGCCACATAATTCAAAGGGTCTCGACGAGAACTTTCCATTGATGTGGTCGAATATACAGTAGTAGATCTATCTTGAAAATGGTCAAACTACGTGGTACTCGCGTGTTTTACACATTTAAAAGAGGTAGGGAACAGGTGCTTCGTGTTTTGGTGTGCGGGAGTCGCGGAGAAAAAGAAAATCTGAACGGCAAGCCTATATTTTTGATCGAACTTCTGAAATCAGAATTGGCTTACTAATCCTACCGGTGACCAAGCTATATTTAGCGGAGAAAAACCAACAAAAAACCAAGGAAAGTCGCACGTGTGCATATCTCGCGAAAAAAAATATTTCAAATTCGCGCGTAAGCCCGGCACTGTAATTTTTTAAAGTAGCATTTTCAACCTTTTGGTTTAAATTTGGTGCTACCCTCCGTCGTCAAGCCGAGCGGAGCGATAGCGAAGCGAGGCACAAGGCACCTAACCTAACTTAACCTAGGGTTACCCAACTAAAGGGTCGCCAAGCCTGATGCCGCTTAC
>Ga0058701_10003276_pt1 | contig 12754 bp, 5 predicted proteins | sample AgamicOrMae_FD_97039 | JGI IMG/M metagenome (GOLD analysis project Ga0058701, IMG submission 97039) | Agave microbial communities from Guanajuato, Mexico - Or.Ma.e | ecosystem: Host-associated > Plants > Phyllosphere > Phylloplane/Leaf | place: Guanajuato, Mexico | collected 2012-06-04
AATCTAACCTATACGAGCTTTGGCGTTTGCGACTTTTCTCGTTTGGCGGTTACGGACTGGCGCTTGCGGCGTTGGCGCTTGTGGTTTTTGGCGCTATCGAATGCCCCCCAATTCACTTATACTTTCGTAATTGTACCCTCAACGAGCGACGATTTCGATAAATGCTGAAATATTTTCTGGCGAAATAAAGATATAAGGACTACGAAAAACAAAATTCGTGCAGTGACTTCGGGGATGAACATTGCAAAATTGAAAAGTTGAGTTTTCACTCAACATTTCACACCTCTCATCGCCAGCCCAGCTACCGATAAGCATTAGGAAAATGAAGACTAAAATGTCCGCACTTTCGTCAAACTGAAGTGAAATTAATATGGTCCGACTAATTTTTGCCGAGAATAAAAAATTATCGCCAGAACAGCTTATTTAGCTGACACTGCTGTGACAGCAAAACGCGCAGCACTGACGGCATTCCATTTCCGTCCGAAATAGGACTTGTTTTGACCTCAAAAATTTTAATACAGAAAGGACCCATTTTCCAAAAGCCATCTCCAATTTTATCGCTCATTTTTATGGGGGAAAAGCCTTTTTTTACAGTCAGAAATTCCGATTTAATCCTATCTCGGGCGAAATGCTTTCGTCATCATACCAGAATGAATAATAAAGAGTAGGTCCGTTTTAACTTGGGAATGTTCCATGACAATAGTTGGCCGCCGTCTAGGTGGTCCTTGCAGGCAGCTCCTAGGGGGATCAGGGGGGGGGGTAACTATTACCCTCCCTTTCCCGTGTCGTACAAGTTGACAACTACCACAGACGGGCCTCATTTTCTCGATGCAAATGCCTTGCGGCTTTATTAACCTATCATGAAATTCGGCTAAGGTACGAGACATCAGCCGAATTAGACAGCGTAATTCGAAATAAATTTGTTTCACAGTTTGACGCTTTGTCTCGTAATTCAATTTCCAAAACCAGGCGTCGGATTAATTTTGTACTTTGGTACGTAGTTTTGAAGCACAGTTATTTTTGAGGATTAAAGAAAATACCATTGTTTTTTAAGTATGAAACACGGTGATTCTATATATGAAGTATGAAATAAGGTTTGTTGACAAGAAATAAAAAAAGTGAAATTTAATCAGGTCAACTTAAAAGAGCTTGACAAAAGAACTTGGGTAGCTAAGGTAGTCTATTCAATTTCCTTCCGCTTTAAACCCGTGTTTGGAATATACTGTTAGGTGTAACTAGCTCAAGTTTAGAGAGAGTTCAAGTAAAAATGAATACCTTTCTGAAGTATGTCACAGAACGTCCCTAATTTTCTCCGGTGTCATCAAAAATAGCAAAAAACTTCTTTTTCCACGTACTACTTCTTTTTTTTAAAACGCAAAAACCCTTGAGTTAACTAAGATAATACGGATTTCCCAATACCTTCTGAGAGCAAGATTCACAAAAGTATCAAAAACAAAGCAAAAAAAATGTTAGCCTGTCTTTGACAAAATTTGGGCCAAGGAGATGAATACAACTTGCAATGCATCATTATCGATTCAATGCGACTTCCCAAACAGAATCAAACCAATGGCAAACGAGCAATAACCTTTCCCACTAAACCCAAAAACAATAACCAGAAAAAAAGAGAGGGAAAATTATGGGTTGGTCTAACCGCGACTCGGACTTACTTCAAAGAAACCGACCGCGTCACACATCCAACTTTCTACCAACGTATGGTGACTGAACACCATCTGCTCTAATTTGAGATTGTCCCATCGTTGCCCATTGACGCATTTACTCAGAAACTGTACTCAAGGCCCCGCTTTATTCGTAGCATACAAAGCCGCCAAAACGCATCATTATCTTTTCTTTTTTTTTGCAGAACATCAATCACAAAAATATACTAAATGGTTTGGCATTACCCACTATAAGTGCCGCTCCTACCCCTCTGCTTCCACCCCCCTCTCCAAAAAATATATTTTTAAAAAATAAAGACACAAGAATACAAATTGGGGAATAATGCGTAAAACGAGATTCGAACCCACAAACTCCTACACTACGAGCGAGGAGTTTAACCACTGGACTAATGCATGAATCAGCGCATACATAAGAAATTCGTACGATTGATTCATTTTCATGGCGAGAAGGCCCAATTTGCATCGAGCAATGACGTTATCGAAATGACTCAAACAAAAATGGACTTGTTTAAAATGCGGTGCGGAAACGAGAGAAAGGCCGTTCATTGTAGTTTGTATAGAAGTAGAGCAGCATTACGGTTTACAGTCCACAGATTCTTGACATCGATTGAGGGTGGCTACGCAGGTAAATCATCAATTAAGGATAGAAATGAAGCATATCGCACGAGCAGCCAGCCTTCCGCACGCACGACGACCGAAACGCTAGCTGGTTCCCTATGTGACCCCACTCGGAATGTTTGTTTTGGGGGCCCCATGTGGAGTAATAAGATATTTGCTCTGCACTCGGCGGAGCTCCGCGGCTATCTACCTACCATAGCCGACCCGGCCAGGCCAGTCGTACAGTCGTAGCCGGCTCGTTGGCCAGCTACAAACAAATTACTTCACGGGGAGCGAAATCGGAGGGCAGATATCATTCCAAGGGTGGATTTTAATCAAAAAAGGTCGAGGCAAAGAAAACATTCGCTCTGCTTCGGCGAGAAACGACTTGCTTTCAGAAATGCCAATTTTTTCGTGCTAAGGGATGTGGACAGACCTGAAATGAGATATTTACGTAATTTTTCAACAACGACATGCAACGCTTTCGAAAATGTTCGATGAGAATAACACGAAGACTTTCAGGAGTGTACACTTCTCGGATCCTCATTTCGAATATAAGCCAACATTTCTGGTAACAACAAAGCGCTCGAGTTGGTACACTACCCAGTGACAAGTTTTTAAATTTATTTTTTTCTGAGTTGTTAGCGTAGATGAAAGTCAGGATTTCGTGAGTTTCTCGATGTTGTTGCTTAGGGTACCTTTCTCTGAGCCTCTGATGGCAGTCAGCAAACCACGAGTACCAACCTGCAAAAAAAAGAGAAATAGATCAGTATATAGTCAAAAAATGACATTCACTTGTGCCCTTGACATCTCGAGACGGATTCAACGCAACAGACAAAAGACGGATGGAAGAGCGTGGGACAGATTTAACTACGAATCCCACAATCTATTTAAGACGACTGTCACCGCACTAGCGTACACATCGTTCAATATTTCGAACACAACAAACTTGCAGATCAGATGCCCGACCAATAATACGAAAGTTTGGTTAGGTTTTCCGGTCCACATCCCACGTGTAACCCTCGACTGAAAAAAAAAATAATGAAAATAACTTCAAAAAATAAAAAAAAGAGAAAATAAAAACCCAAATTTTTATACCAAAATTTTAGAGCTGCAAACGGATTTTGAGCTTTTTTAATTTTTTTTAAAGGTTAGTAATTTGAAACTTTGATTTCGAGGTTTTCTTTTTATTTTCGGTTAGAAAGTATTTGCGCCGCTCGACCTTAACATGAGATAGCTCGCCCTTGTCTAATAACACTTGTGACGGTCGAATGATGAGTGCTAAATTTTTTCGTTAAGGCTAAAACATAAAATTACAAGGACTTAAGCTAAAAATAACGGGTCTAGGTATCTACTACGCTGTGACCCAGCTCATTCGTTCACAAACTCAGCAATAAACAGGAAGTAACAGTGGTTTGTCTAGACTCTGCTTCTGGCAACCCGTTCCTATTCCTATGCATGTTTACAAATCTGTCGTTAGGATTTTTCAATTGGCCTTCCTCACGATCGACGTGCTAAAATCCGCTTTTATTTCATGGTTTGAATAACCCGCGAAAAAAAGCTACTAGTAAAAGGACATGCAGCACAGGAGCTGGAATAAGCCCAAAAAGTAGTTTAACATGAATGTCAATTTTTTCAGACGGTAAAATTTTATAAGGTTTAAACTCACAATATAAAATTGAAGCTGCATTTTCTGCCTCAACATTTCACAGTTAAAATAAAGTACTCGTCTTAGTGAATGCTTTACATGTTTTGGGTGTGAATAAACCTAAAATAGGATCAGCACGTATTTTGGTTATTTTTCAAGATAGGCCCCTATCCACTCATATCATTCAAAAGATCTCAGAGAGAGCTTTTAACTGATGTGGCTGAACATAGGTCTATGTTGTAATTACCAAAAGACATACTACCCCCGTTTTAATTTCACCTATAATAGGTATAACATTCCCTAAAACGGGCGTTTTTTTACTGTTTTATTTTTCGGCACCTAGTTATAGTAAAACAACGCTACCGTAAGCTAACCTAAAAGGTGGGCCTAATTGCTGTGTGTGAAAAGGAAACGGCATAGGGCTTGACAGCAGATGAGCGGAGGAACATTGAAGCGAGGCACATGGCAACAAAGCTATCGCGGTTCTGTGTCGTTCATGCCCATACTAGTGAAAATTCGAAACAAGTAATAACACATAATATCCCAAAAAGAAATAGTTAAATAAACGTCTTTTTAGGAATCTCTGAGGCAATTATAGAAGCGGTTAAACGCATGCATTTATGCTAAATTGAAAAGCGGGTTTTATTTGGGTGCCTTACATTAAAGCGAGGAATGTTTAAGATTTTAGCAGCACGAAAGTTTAAAAGGAGATGTTATGAAATAGCCATAAAAATAGAGTAAACGCTTAGGTCAGTGGACTACAGCACGCAGAGCTATCTTGAAGGAAAAAAACGACCACGCGAAGCTCTAAATGTATTTAACGTTCTGCGCCTCAAACATCCCTCCAAACCAACGAAGTTTCCATGTTTTGTACAAATTAAGACACGCGGCTTGTACCAACAAAGCTCAGTTTGTAAATACATTTCGCCTCCATTAAAAATAGATCTGTTGACGAAAATGTCTGGTTGTGACAGCTATGATTGCCTGGAGTCTTAAACAATTTCTTCGTAAAACTAAGGTGCATAGTTTCCCCCCATTCTTCCGCGGGAAAAAAAGGTTGTCTTATATCTATGGGTCATGCACGCCCTTAGTCCTTGGGTTGAACAGCGATGTATTAAATGCATACTTGCACGCATTGATAAAAAGTTCCTAAAAAGGGATGAGCTTCAATGAGGACATCAAAAGAATGTCAGTTTGAGTTTAAATCTTTGACCTCTTAGGATGCACCATTCGACGCTCACAATAATCGTTAAGTGCGAGGCTTAGGGCATGTTACCTAACCTTAGATACCGGAGTTCATTGCCATAATGAGGAAGATTAAATCAGGGTGAAGCACCAAACGATCAGAGAATTTATCACAAAAATCCAGTGTACACAAATACAAAATCAGCCTACGTTATATGAATACCTCTTACGACCCTTTTAAAAGCTGTAGGTTATTATTTACCGTATCGAGAATGGCATAAAAACAATATTAGCAACTTCTTCACGCCCTGTTGTCTTTCACAGCCCTGAAGCGACCTTAAAACTGACAATGTTGCGAAAGTCTTTAACATATATGGTTGGAAATCTAATTCTAACTAGAATACACGGATCATAAACGAGAGAACAGATATCAGCTGTTGCATTTGCACTTCGGCTCAATCAGCGGTAAATCGCACGCATAAAAACTATTAAGAAATCGTTGTTTTTTCCCTGAATAAATTTGGCTTACATTAGGGCGCAAGCGTTTGTATAAATAACAACCAAATAAATCAGCAACAGCGACCTCTGTTTTCACGGCCCAAGAAGCACGAGAATTTCTAATGTTTCTCAAAGTAGGTCTTTTGGTTGCAAAGGCCTGTCTCACGAGTCACCTCGTATATTTTTGGCCACAGTTAGCTACTGTACAAGATTAGTACATTTGTGGAATAGTTTAAACGCCAGTATTTTCGGCTTCGCAGCCACTTCATCTCGTTTTCTTTTCTTCTTTCTTTTTTAACAAATTTACCTTCTTTTTTTTGGAAAAGGAAAAAAAAAGTGAAATGTCTCAGAACATACGTTCAAAACCCATCTCACAGTTTAATGTCTGATATAGTTAGGGAACGATGTTCATGATTAGACCCAATGTACGCTGTGTACTTATAATTTTTTTAAAGGAGGGGGGGGGCGTAGTGGGTCTACTTCATCCTATTTCAAGAAAAAGTGCTGTTTAAAACATGTTTTAGTAAAAAAAAGAACACTGACAAAAATATCTAGGAATAAAAGAAAACATCAAAAGAAGAGCACTTATCCCCAAATATTTTTTAGGTCTTTTTGAGCATAAAGTAAGGATGCCAGCACGCTAAATGCCTGGGATTTTCTTACGCGGTAAAGAAGAATCGGAAGTTATGGAAAATGTAACTTTGTGAATGAATTTGTTTACTTTTTTAAAGTTTTTCGCGCTTTTATGGTAACGTTACGTTATTTAAACGTCACCGTTCAAACAACATTAAGAGCGTTCCACGAGAAGGCTGTAACTTGAGATATACTCATCATCAAAGGCGATGACATCCCTCGATCATCCATTTTTTCCCCTTGAATAATCTGAATATATTTTGCTCTGCCTCATTTCAAAACTTTTTTCTAAATCGAAAAATATTAATGAAAGTAAGATTGATCCGAGTAAATCCGAATTTCCTTCCATAAAATGTTACTTATCTGGGATTACTCGCGCATGTTGGTATCCGTGGATTGATGGAGGAAGGGGGATGTGAATCTTCCTCAGCTGTCGAGAGCACCCCCCCCTCCGCGCCCCCCATCGATGTATTGATTTGACCTCTGCAATCGTGGCTTAGAGTTCATTCAAATGGGATAGATATGTTAGTGTGGCTTTAATGCGCTGACGACAGCCGCTTTTCAAACAAAGTTGTAAGCGCGCAGAGAATAATCAACCTGTAATCGGTGCAACGTCACCTGAGCGGTCGCTGTACCTGTATCGAACCCCCCCCCTTTCCCACCTCCCCTTCGGCTCGGCAAACGGATGAAAGCCCATCGCTGATTGGTTGAATTTTAGACTACGCTGAATAAGGGCGTTATTAATAACGTATTCAATATTGCTTTAAGTCAATTATATCAACCTTTTTTTTCACACTTTACGCGAACAACATAACAAAGTCGTAAATTAGAATACCTTTAAACTTATTTATTCACTCTAGCTGTTAAAAAACGCAACTTAATCAGTTGTAAAAGACAACAAAAAACATTAAAGATCAACATCTTACTATGTTTTCTCTAATTTAATTCGATTTTTCTGCAGAAATTTCAATTTTATCTCAACACGTCAACACACGAAAAATTTCGGCCATATGTTTGCAATTGCTTTTTTTTTCTTTCAAATAACAATCAACTACGTGAAAATACACGTTTCTAATAAACGTGTCTATTTGAGGATATTTGTTCTTCAGAACTGCAGCTGGTCAATTTTTTCGACGCGCAGTTAAGCGTGTATGAGTCTCATTTTGAATAGGAACTGATTTCAACCCCATAAGCGATGTTTTTCACGGGGCATACATCTTCCAAGCTGGTTACAGTTAGATTTCGAGGTTAAAGTAAGCTGGTAAGTAAAAGTACATTCTCAATAAATGGGTTACGGACGTATAGATTGGGCGTAAGGCCGCATCTAATCAAAGTTTAAAAAGGCACCGACCCGGTACATCGGACTACTAAGCGTCGGACTTCGCACGATGACAAGCGTTAAGTCACCGAAAGATGCGCCATATGTGGGACAAGTGGTACACGAAGCGGGACAAGGGAAATGCATTCGGTCACCGCGGTAAGGTATTCAAAATGTATCCCTTGGCCTTGCTCCGCGAATAACCAGGGCGAGCTTAGCGATTCGTTTTTCTTTTTTAAGTTGGCATTAATTGTGCGTCCGAGCCGCTTGCTGCTTCCCGGCCCGGATGCGGAAACAACGCCTTCAAGATGTCCTTGGATGCACTAAGCGAACATCCTCTGCTTCGCTTAAAATTCAAATAGTCTACGCGTTTATTTTGAGCCCGTTAGTGTTTTACGCGCCGCTGCCACCGCTGCCGACAACCGGGAAAACAATGTTTAATTTAAGCGGACTCAGCTATGTCAAAGCGACGTAGAAACAACATTTTTTCGCTGATAAACACAATACCTGCTTAGAGTAGTAGTCCACCGTATACAGTCAAAAGCATAAATGGCTGATAAGTTTTTTTTCTTCCGATTTGTGTAGGTACTACTAATGTATTTAGATAGGGAGTTGCTCCCGCGTTTCAGTCGATTTTAATTGTGTTGCCAACCTAAATACGAAATCACTTATATCATGACTGTACGGGGGCATTCGATAGCGCCAAAAACCGCAAGCGCAGATGCCGCAAGCGCCAGTTCAAAACCACCAAATGAGAAAAGTCGCCAACGCCAAAGTTCTTATAAGTAAGGTTAGGTCAAGTTAGGTTAAGTTACGTTAGGCTAAGTTAGGTTAGGTTAAGCTACGTTAGGTTAGGTAAGGTTAGTATTGCGGTTAAGACCTTTGGCGTTTGCGACTTTTCTCGTTTGGCGGTTACGGATTGGCGCTTGTGGTTTTTGGCGCTTATGACAGCTACCCATGACTGTACACTTGTAACAGGAATTTTCCATTTTCATCCCCAGCCAATACAGGTAGGCAGAAGGCGCGTGGTGTAACCTTACTTAACCTAACAGTCGCTAAGCCTAATGTCGCTTACTCCACGGTGGGAATTATTTCCGTGAGCGGCATCCGGCTTGGCGGCGGTCGAGCAACGTGACGCACGAACTGACTTCCAAGCTAATCTATTGCGGTTGTTCCAGTGACTGCATTATAAATAAAACATTTTAGATCAAAAGAGTCTTCTACGCTAAGACTCTCCTTTGGAAAGGAATGGTTACCTTCAAAGTCTCACTAAGCACAAGGAATAACTGGAGGGCTCAGAAGGTTAATCACCTTCAAATATTCATGACGATAACTTTTCGGCAGTTCGTATCGAGCGGGACTCGCTGTTCCATGATTTCATCGAAATGATAGCATCTCCCATTCCAACATGCACAGTAAAAGGTTAAATTTCCCGGCTTTTGGGTTCGACCCTTTGGTTGCCAAGCTCGTTGAAAAAGAGCGAGGCACACTGCACAACGAAATTTTGGCGGTGTCATGAAGTAATCAAAGGTGGAAAATCCGACCATTAAAAGCAAGTGTGTATATCCAGGTCCATGCTCCGTCCCCCACCACTACTGCCCGGCCCGGGCACTGTGTACAGTACAGGAGCGCGTCGACCACTGACCCTTCATGAAAACGCCACGCCGTCCAAAAACTAACATGGCACGCTCGTGAGGGGGGGGGGGAGTCATCCCCCTCCCTTCAGGAGAAGCAAGGGGTGGATTAGAAAAGCGATTAGGTGTTGTTTAGTCGGAATTAGAGAGGGGATCAGATAGAGTACCTGTTGTTAGGCTTGTGGTTGAGGTTATTCAAAGGTTACCATGGATGGAAAGTTTATCTAAATTTCCGGTATGAAACTTTTTTTCTTCCTTTTTTTGTGTGGGAGAAGTAGCATGGTAAAAGTTGGGTGAAACAATTTTACGGTAACACAGTTTTTCATTGTTAAAAAAGGAAAAAAAAAGAAGAAGAAAAAGGGGAATCTTTGATTATTTAGAAAAACTTCAAAAACGACGCATATGGTTCAGAGCTTAACAGCCCAAAAGATTTGGAGTGAAATTCAGCTGAGGAGAAATTGAAAGGACATTTTCCTTTAAAATACGCAATTCTATGCTTTGGAAAATGCCTAAATAATTAAATTTCAGGCTTCCAGAGGGGTGATATTTTTATAATTGTGACAATACTGAACCGAGAAGATCCTCTGAAATAAGTGTTTCTGTTTCCGAAGGGTATTGCTGGGCGGTAGTTGGTTAAGCTAAACATCATACAACGAGTACTTTCAAAAGCTTGGGTTCGTCCATCAAGTTATGTGGTCATGACGCGCTGAACCGTAATGCCCTGTGATGGCAGTTCAAGAACCATTGTTTTTCGTCGTCCTAGCACCCATTTCCGTAGGTGAAACCCGACTACTCAAATTTTGACAGAAACCAGAAACTTGAGTGCGTGACTGTACGTCAAAGCTGTCAGTTGTTGTAGCGTTACCTCATCTATTAACCTTACACGAATCTAAAAGCCCATGCATATCCATGAACTGGGCTGTGTTCTCTACACACTAGACACGTAATTACGTGGTGTACGGCTAGAACGAAAACGAGAAAAAAGATGGGAAAACGGCGGGGGAGGAGAGAGAAGAACGACCGTTCGCGAAACGTTAACGCAGGCTCCTTTTTGCGGGGGACTGTGCTCGCAGTCCGCGAGGAAATTCACACTAATTTACTCATTTCGTTAAATTGTTTTCTGGAGTTCACAGCGATTATCGTCGCGGTTATCGGCCTCACGTACAGTGCCCACGAAAAATATCACTTAATCCATACTCGCTAAAAACCCTCGAGTGAAATTCGCTCGTCATTCCAAAACTTTGTGTGGTGAGTTTTCGGTGAAGAGTGAAATCATTCGAGTGGATTTTGACTTCAATATAATTAGTAAGCTTTATGTCACCCAATGAAGTAACATACAAACTTATCCGTAAACTGAAAAAAAAACTAACAATACCCCAATGTGGATGAGGTTTTAGTAGTTAGCCCACCATCGCCCAGCAATGCCGTTCAGAAACAGAAAATTTTATTTCAGAGGTTCTTTTTAGTTCAGTATTGTTACAATTTAAAATATATCACCCCTCTGGAAACCAGAAATTTAATAATTTAGGTATTTTCCAAAGCTTAAAATTCCGTACTTTACTTGAAAAAATCCTTCGAATTTCTCTTAAGCTAAATTTTACTCCAAATACTGCGGGCTGTTACAGGTTAATGTTTCACCACCAAAGTTTGACAAACTATCCCCACTCCCCACACCTCCTCCTTAACCGATTCGAATTTTTTGAGAATCATACACTTACCGGCCGTAAACTAAATTCAGCTAGCCCTTACGTAATTATCCGGCAACAGGCAACTGACTCAAACGTTTTCAAATTTTTTGCCCACTTAAAATGGGCATTTAAAAAAAGGGGTTATTTATTATTTTTTTTAGTTAAAAGACAACCTAAAACTATTTCTCACAAATTTACACAAACTGCACTGAACCACGTAACTTAAAATCACTTTTTGATATCACAAAGCAAACCACAGGAATCTCGACCTTTCAGCCCAATTGCCCAACACTGATGCTACAAATTAGGTGTAAGAACTCGAAAAGGTCAATTTTTGTTGGCGGCGGCTTTATGGTCTTAAAGGCCGTCGGAAATTTCGGAGCGATTGACAGTGGAAGCGATCGTGTTGCACATCAAATTTTATTGCAAGTTTAGCAGATCCGCTGGCCGTTTAAACGTCCGGGGCGCAGCCATGGGCGGCAAGGGCCGTTTCACTAGGCCATCCAGATGGGTAAATTACGGCTGAGCCAGATGGATTTATGAAGGCTGCGTGTTAGGCGCTGGGCTGCGGCGGGGCGTAAGGCGCAGGGGCGTAAGGCGCCGGGGCGTAAGGCGCCGGGGCAGGCGAAGGCGCCAAGGCGCTGCTCCACCTCGCTGGGCCGGCCGCGAGCCGCTCGAGGCAAAATGTTTGGGCAACCATTATTTTACAACAATCGGATAAACTGCGTACCGGGAAACGACCTCGATGAGTTTAGCGAACAGACTTACAAAATTAATGCTTAATTAAGGGTAGCCGGAAATGTTCACTTCTCAGGAGAAACAGCATTCTTTCTTTTTGTTATTTAAGATATCGCCGCATTCTTTTTCCCTCCCATCAACCTGGTTTTACTTGGCCGATCCAAACCAATAACTTAGGTAGTGGAAGATACCCTGATTATAACTAACTTCTGAATAAAAAGAGATTCTTAAATTCAGATGCAACAAAAGTCAAGGCCTGCAAAAAAAAAATCCAATTACTGGATTTTGGACATACTGTTTTTAATTTCTATGAAATTCTTGTTTTAAGAACGATTTAACTAAAAAACAGTAAATACGTATTTGGACTGAATTTCTTCAGACCAGTGATTTGACCATTGTTGCATCTGAAATGAAGATTCTGTTTTTACAATGTTTGCTCGAACATACCATTTTCACCTCAGCGTTTTTTAAGTGACTGATAGGAAGGCATAACCTCAACTCTACAAACATGAAACGGCGCAACCACCATACATAGTAAAAACTTAACAACCCCTTCAAAAAATAAATAAAAATAAAAAAATGCTATATCTGAGTAAACTAAAACAGGGGTAGTGCGTATTTTGGTTGATTTTCAAGGTACCAATGTTCAACCCCATCACTGAAAAGCTCTCGCCGAGACCTTTTAAATGATATGGCTGAACATACCTCTATCTTGAAAAATATCCAAAATATACGTACTACCCCACTTCGTGATTCACACCAAAAACAGATGTAGAACTCCCTAAAACAGGAGTTCTGTTTTACTGGGTACAATCCCAACAACTTTAAGTATCACTTCTACAATTAGACGCCCAAACCTCATCCCGCACCAAGTTGTGTCTTAAATTTAAACAAAGGCGGTGGTGATTAAGAAATAGTCACTCCCAAAATTATGTGATCACGCTTTGACCATCGCGCCGCCGGCGTCGGCGCGCAGCTCGTGGAGCTCGCGTTGCGCCGCGCGGTGAACGCAGAGTTAGATGTCCGCTCTGAAGGTCGGTACCCCGAAGAGGGCCTTCCCCTCTCATCGCCCCCCACCCCCTCCCCAGCCCTCGCCCCTCGCACTGCGCCGGCTCCCGCCCGCCCCCCACTTGCAATCC
>Ga0058701_10003277_pt1 | contig 12753 bp, 4 predicted proteins | sample AgamicOrMae_FD_97039 | JGI IMG/M metagenome (GOLD analysis project Ga0058701, IMG submission 97039) | Agave microbial communities from Guanajuato, Mexico - Or.Ma.e | ecosystem: Host-associated > Plants > Phyllosphere > Phylloplane/Leaf | place: Guanajuato, Mexico | collected 2012-06-04
ATCCATGCATGGACACTTAGATACCCGTGGTAATCTACATGGCTATTCATGAATCTGAGCAGGGTATCCACGGACAACTGTTTAGGCTAATCTGTGAATCCCTAATGATAATCATCGATAGTTACAAACGCAGGCATAACGTAGGTACCGGTATACTGAAACGGGTGTCCTAGTATGGATATTCCTATGTGCTATTTACGGATAGATATCAACACTGGATTTCCGTTAAAACATCCGTGTATGGATGACCACACTTCTGCGAGTATTCATGAATGTAGAGACTAGAGACAAAAAAGTCCAATATTTGGCAAGCATATATGTCATGGATACCCATGGGCGGATAAAACACAAGATATTTACTCGATGGTTATAAGATTCCACTCTATACCTCCACTTTTGGACAAAGTTTGACGATTTCAGACAATAAGACGTACCGATATCCCGATATTGTATTGGAGGCTGTTGTGATGTTTTTTTTTCAATAAAAAATATCACCTCTTCAGGTAAATCAGCAATCAGCAACCAAAAAAATTAGAAATCAAAAATCGTCCCGGTATTTCTATACTAGCGCATTTTCGAAGAAAATAAAGTGGCAACAACATTAATCGAGGTAAAAGTTTTTTTTTTAAAAAAAAGAAAGTAAAGCGGTCTCAAGTTAGTTATCGGTATATTCACAGTCCGGACTGGACAGGACTTGTGTTTTTAAGCACTTTAGGAATGTTTTGGCCTCATACCTGCTGGAGAATCTTCCATAATATCATCCATATCCGCGTCGTTATAACACAAAACAGCGTGACTTTTCGTCTCCTGTCCTCACTCTCGAGGCACAAGCAGAAAACTGAGCCTACGGAGACTGACTGACCGCACCGCACAAGAAAAGCCCAATCATTCCCTCTCACACCTAACCTGCTCCATCCACCCCGACCTTCTTTTCTTCCTCTTTCATCCCTTGACCAGAACAAAGCGAGCCTACCTGCTCCGACGGACCAGCCTGCATTGGATACCTAGCGTTGCGCAAAAAAGCGAGTGGCAAATTGGCAACAAAGCCCACCACTTTTCGCTGGTAAATAACCGAGTCGTTGGAATAAAAACGTTCATCTAGGAGCAGATAATGCTCAGAAATATAAACATCAGCCCTGGTCCGAGAATCCATAGCAAATCCATATATGGATACCCAAAAATCCACGGTTATCCATACGGATATCCATGATTTTTGGAACATGGGTATTGGGTATCCATAACGGTGAACGTTTATGCGGTAACGTGGAACGGTTTATTTTTACTTATTTTTTTATTTTTTTACCAACGTTAGGTCTCATTTAATTGCATCTGTCCTAATCAATAATAATAATCATTCATGAATCCGACCGTAAACATCTAGGTCCGTAAAAACAAGCATATGTACTATCATAATAAAGTGCCTCCCTGCAACCATCTAGACACCGGTGTGTTGCGGTTGCCTACATCCGCCCAGAATCAGGCAGGTGATTGGCTGAAGCCGAGCCAAGGTAGGCAGCCACAACATATCCGTTAGTTTGTATGGCTGTAGGCGGTTGCTGAGGAGGGGGTACATTTAAACGATTGTAAATTTAGCTTTTTCTGTAAAACCATCTTTTTTCGCAGTTTTACATTTAGCAAGAACTGTCTAGGAAGATTGGTCGGAAAATAATCCGGTGAACATTATTAGCGTCGGCACATGCGGTAATCGGTTATTGTTGCGGTTAAATGTATGTCGTACAACGGTAATGCTTAGTTCATACCTACTTTTGCGGCAACTGAGGGTTTTTTTTTCTGCAAAGGCAGTGGGAAAGAAGTGGTGACATTTGGTCGTGCTCTAATTATGACCGCGAGTGTGTCGGGTTGATGCAGTGGACGCACGCAGAGTGGCGCTGCCTGGTCGAGCTGCGGCGGCGGCGCGGCGGAGTGGCCATCAACAGGCTGGCCAACCTTGACCGCCCTCTCCTCTCGGTTGGGGCAAAGGCCTTAAATCTGGTCTGACCATGGCTGACGCATGATTTACAGGAGAACCCCGATAATTCGACTGTCTCTCAAGAGTAAATATTGGTGTTCCAATATGCGAGCAGGCATGATTAACTCTAATGGGGGTGTGCCGCTCGGGGTGTGCATTATCTTTGATTTATTCTGGTTCCCTGGTCATAGGATCCATACACGGATATCCACATGGATATCCATGAGTTTTAATGGATATCAACATGGATATCCTCACAGATATCCTCAGTGGATACACTCATATTATGAACATCCATAGGATATCCATGAGTTCTACGAATAATTGGACATGGATATTTATTAGACTATGGATAATTATAAATGAATCATGGATGACCATATAAATATTCATACATTGTTAGCAATTAAAGAGATTTTGACATTAATATCCATAGTTAGTACGGTCATCCATATGGGTATCCATACATATGGATACCTACATGGATAATTCGGCCTAGGTTTCTGATGATGAATTATGTTCCGAATAAGCATGGTTTCGAATAAGCGAGATTGCGATAGGCCAGGTTCCAAATAAGCGAGGTTAAGCAAGGTTCCGAATAAGCGAGGCTCCGAATTTAAGCAAGGTTCCGGATAAGATAGGTTTGGCACAAGCAAAGTTTCGCAAAAGCCAGGTCTGCTTCTTAAGACTCCGAGGAAAAACGGAAAACTTCTAATAACCAAGGCTTATTTTTACTGCGGTTTTTGGTTTGTCAGGAATTATTAGCAGCGATTGGAGTAAGGTTTGGGAGGAGCGACATTTCGAATGGGGAGGTTACCTGTCAGCAAGGTCGCAGTAGATAATCTGATGCGTAATGACTCTTTACCAAACGGTACATGGTAAATTCTGAATGTAACTATTGGAATTAACGGACTTTAGCATTTACAAAAGTTTCCGAGGCGCCGCATGCTGTATTAACTAAGAAAAAAAAAGATGTTCCTCAAATCTTTATCTATTAGGATTCGATTGATTCGATAGATTCGAGACAGGTTGCGACTTATCAAGGATTCAGATGAGAGGGGTTCATAATGACTGAAAGGCAAGCAGCTAGTCTAAATCGAAAGTCTTACTCTGTAATCGAAAAAACAACAACAAAAAAACCGAAGAACTAATTGAGTAACATGAAATATATTAAAAAAGTTAATTCTAAATCAACAAAATTATAAAACAATCTACGTTTGAAATATGTTTTGGGTAGCCGAAATTCGTACATCAGATAAGTCTACAAATACCGTTCGACCGAGCTAGGTCGCAGTTAACGACCTGAATAAACGTCTTTTAGTGCCACCAACACAATATCTTGTTTTGAATGTCAGTCAAATCAGAGTTCATTTTTTGACACCAGCCGCCAGCCTCCCCAGCCTTGCGCGGAGTCGCACCGCTTTGGTGCATCTACAAGGGCGCCATTATTTCCGATTTTCAAGGCTGCTCTAGCGGACGCCGTTGGTCTGTTGGGCCTGGCAGGTCTATGGGTCTCGCAGACTGCTCTATAGGATACCACAGAGCAAGTGTATAGTATAGCTATGGACGGGTCAGGGTCAACTTGACTCACTCCACCATTAAATAATTACTCCTTCATTACTGGTCTATCGTCGCCCAACTTCGCTAAATCCTTTATAATCCGTTCCTGATCATATCCCTCCGAACACTAGGTTGACCCACTCCGAGCAGTAGGCCCTTCAGAAACTGCGTTTGACCCGCATCCAAGCCCTTTCAGAAACTGCGTCTTGACCCGCATGTGATTTTCAGCCCCTTCAGAAAACTGCGTTTGACCCGCGTCGCAAGCCCTTTCAGAAATTGCGTCTTGACCCTCATGTGATTGTCAGCCCATTCGGAAAACTGCGTTTGACCCGCATTCGAGCCCTTTCAGAAACTGCGTCTTGACCCACATCCGAGCCTAATACCTCAACCTCTAAGAAAGGTTAATAATTACCTATTTAAGGAGACTTTACAAATGTTTAAAAGTGGGAAAGAAACAGTATTTTTTGCGAGTTCTTTAGCTCCAGACAGGCAGCTCCCTCCCCGAAATAAAAACATTAATCTTCCCTGAAAACCGTTACCGTAATAAAATTTTCTTCTCAAAGTGAGGGGAAAATTGGTGAAAAATTGGTACCGAACTTATTTTACGACAGAACAAAAATATTCCCAGAAAAAAGCTAAGGAGATAGTAATAAAGTTTTGTGATCCCTTTCAAACTTGTTTGGACGGGCGATACTCCGTCCTTAAACCCCTGCGAATTTTCAGAAATGGCGGTGCAACCTGCTCGACACGAGTGCCACGCGTGTTGCCAACTACCAGCTGAAATCGCTTGCCGAGAGGCAAGCGGCACCACTAGATTTGATGACGATAGGTTGGGTGCCCTGTACCTCGCCCCGAAACTGCCCCTATTCGCGACGGAAGTTCGAACATAAGAGGAAATAAATAAGCAACTTTTAAATTTAAGCGTCACAAAATGTTATATCGGCAACAAATGGGTGGAAAATCAGTTAATGCTGTAGCTGGATTAGTGGATGATTCGCCTTAATCCACTCATCATTCCGTTATCATCAATGACTGAGGACAGTTGGGGCGTTCCCAGCGCACTGCAGCGCGCCGCCGCGCCGCGCCGTGCGGCGTCAAGTCCGAAAGGCCGCCCGGTTCCGGCCGATCCGCGCCCGTCCGATGCAAGCCCGCTCGGCAAACTCTATAGAGAGAGATAGACTGCGCATTGCTTTTATGATCTCTGAAGTGGTCTATCACTTGAATAGCCCCTTTTGCGTCTTTTTAGTCCGGTCCCCAAGATTACTTACACCATAAATGCTAATGCTAAATACAGTTTTAACGTTCTCGGCGGGAAATGCTAATCTGGAACCGGCAAAGACCAAACAAGTACGTTGAGAATACCCAAAAGTACCCCGATTCGGTCATTAGGATATTCTGTCGGTGAGAACGAAGGAGTTTTGATGGTGACTGTGCACCCGTGAAGTAAGAAATACGATCAACAGATAACAGCTTAATGAATCGGTTTTACAGTCCCTGGTCGAACTGTCCGTAGCGCGGATAATTTGACACAGACATCAGTACGGATATCCTTGTAGATATCCACGTAAATCTCCAGAAAGTGTGGACATCCGTACGAATATCTTTGTTTTTTGACCATTTACTCGGATATCCATTTGGATATCCGTGCGGATGTCCGTGTCGAGTTATCCGTGCTAAGGACAGTTCAACTAGGGTAGGCATTAGACCTATGACTACTTGTAGATCTGCGGTAGTAGTATTAAAGTAGATCTGACAATGAGACAACTTACATAAAAAAAAAAAATGTTGGACAATATTCCACCCACTTTTAAAAACCCATTTGAATTGATTGTGTTTTTTTTATTTTTTTTAACAATTAATTTTTAAAAATTGGTACAGTTCGCTTCACTGTTACAGTAGGTGTCCGAAACAGGCGAGAGCAATGTAAACATTTTTTTTTACGTTCTTAACTTAGAATGTTAGAAAAATCCTTAGCCAACTTCCTGAATAAAACGATTCCAATTTTTTAAAATCGATTTAGTTTTTATGCCAAGGTATTTTCTATGTATGTTGAAATTTCCGCGTAGATGCAACTCAAATTTAAAGGTCCCCAAATACTCAAAGTACAGGCATGAATAAACCTTTAACCTTCTTTACAGCGCATGAATGGACACATGTCTTTAATTTAGGCCACTTTCCTGACCTACAACTCTTCCAAAGCCGCTATTATTGCTCTGCCCAATATATTAAATAATCATTTCAAAAAATACCATGGTTCAATTCGCCTGCCCTTGAGAAAATGGTCACTTTTGTTCGCGCGCCCTTGACAAGCACGCATTGTATGGGAAGACTTTAACGCAAGTCGAGAAGGGCATCGCAAAGCATTTTGAAGTGAAGTTTGCGTGCGAATATGCACTCAAAGATACGATGAAACTAGACCGATTTCTAAGTTGACTTAAAACTATTAAAAACCCGAGGAAAATAGTAAAAATTTCTAGCCTAATAATTCCCCACCCAACCAAACCCAATGCCACTTAACCCAATATAGCCCAACTTACAAGGTCTAGTCTAACTTAACCACACTATAAAACTTCTCGTATCTCCGCCAGAAATCACAGTTATTAATTAATTAAAGCACTGGTTGATCATACGGGTACTCTACATTTCATGTACTACTACCGGTATAGAAACACGCAGCTCTCTGTCGGAAATGCAGGTCAGCTGGCTGACCTGCATTTTCGACAAGTGAAGGTCAAAGATTAAAATTAAGTAAGGACCGGATTGAGTGGAAGGGTAGGATAATAGCAAATCGTATTACTAAGAAAATAAGGCTAGCTTCAAGTTTTTATTTCGAATGAATAATAAATTAGCTTCAATCAAGGCTCATGCAGCGCAACCTTCATACGTCGGATAAATTTTAATCAGGACGCGAGCGAGTAAAAGTAATAAATCGACGAAAAATGTTTAAAGCTCAACTCATTAGGTAAATGAAAGTTACATTGTTGAGGTGCGATACTGTCAAATGACCCGGACGCCTTTTAAGTCAGCAAAAAAGGTCGCCATCGTAAATAAGCGTTAGACAGTGACCGCTAACTATCTCCAGCCCGTAATTTGTAGTGTAACATTCTACGCTTGTCGTTCGGTCGGATATTTTCTTTCATCGAACTATCCGATTGCTATGGTTTGTCCGTGTAGAATCGCAAACGCTGCCTTTGATTAATGGCATTGGCTGTCGTATAACTAAAAAGATTCCAACGCGAGAAATTTTCCCCCGATTCGTGCGTGATTAGAAAATATTCTCTACTCTATTACTTCTCACAAATAGCTTCATTTTTTTTCAACTATCACAAATAGCTCATTTTTTTCCAAAAAATAAATTATGTGAAATGGAATTACTAATGGGATTCGTGCTTCATAAAATATGAATTTCGAAGTGGCCATCCGCACACCTGCCCCATATGTATTAGGTTGGGTTCCGTGCGGTCAAGTCAGCTCCCATTTAAAATGTATTAGGTTGGTTTACGTTCGGTAGGGAATCTCCTGAAGGGCCGCAAGTTCTTGGACGTCAGAAAACATTTAGAAAGTGCGCTGATATATGTGAACGTATTTTGTGCTCGATTTTGTGTGTGTTATGCTTCGGATCGTAACGAGCTCTTACAGGTGCAGCGTTGGGACAGTAAATCATTGTCAAATAAAACCGTAGGCTGGACTATACTCAATTGATACGTTGCTCAGGTCGAGAACGGCGATTATTCCAACTCGCATAGTTACTGATAAAAGAATCGAATTAGCCCAAGGAATGTTTCAGATACCGTACAGAATACTTTTTGGGGGGGGGTGAGAGGTATTTTCTGACCACCCTTTAACAAAGGGCTGCGCCCCCCTCTTCCCCAATTGTTTCGAGGCCTTTTACCCCCCTCCAAGTCCAGTTCGTTTAATCACGCTCATGAAGTAACATTGAATAGCGTAATTTCATATTTTGATATGAACTACAGTGCACACAGACTACAAGGTTTGACTGAACGGAATACCTCCAAGAAAATATTATAACCTATAGTAACAACTTGCCTAACCACATCTAAACCATTATCATTCCAGCCTCAAAACAAACATAAAATCACCCATAAGCACACAACCCGAATATCTTCGTCTCAATTTCGTCTAGACCCAAACCAATCTTATAGGAGCGTCCCGTGGAAAAATAACCATGTCCTAAGGGATATCACTGGGACTTCGTCACCAAACTAGTCACAATAATGTCACGCGTAATGTCAAGAAATAGCAAAAAGAATCGAGGAAAAAATGCAACGTTCGTATATCTTCGCAATCGTAGCTGGAAACGTTTGTAATGAGGGACCATTCGACTATCCCTGATAAATGTCGGAGTCATCTTGTCTCATAAAATAACACCTGGATTATACATAGCAAAAGAACGCAATGCAGTGCAGTAAAACGACGCTTAACGATTTTAAACCTGCCATAAAGTGGGACTAAAAAACGTCTTGCATAGAAACATAACCTCAAAATTCAGTCTGAGTCTAAAAAGGAAAGACGACCCATTTGAAGCCATTGCTATGCGCGCCAAAAACAATAATCCTTCAGCGTCATTATAATAGACCGTTTTAAGTAGCGTTCCGAGGCATTTACGCCAAAATTAAACCTTTTTTGAATTTTTCCCATTTTACACTTTTATTGCTTTGGTCGAAAAATATAAGAGCATGAGCTTTGATATGGGATTCATTTCTGAAATAAAAAGGGCAGCGCGCGGGGACAAAACCCATTGCAAACTTTGGCCAAAATTCTACGCAAATTTGCTGTTTTGTCGAAGCTTTGCTTTGCAGTCCTCCCCCCCGACATTCCTACTTTCCAAGAGAGACCCCTCCGTGCGTTGCGGTTGCCTACCTTAGCTTGGAATCAGGCAGGTGATTGGCTGATGCCGAGCTAAGGTAGGCAACCGCAACGCACCGATGTCCAGGTGGTTGCAAGGGGGTGGGGAGTTCTATGATAGTACCGCTACCTATTATAATAAGAACATTTCTTTCTCAAGTGTACCCCCGGACACTTCTACAAGCCAAGCGGCCCCAAAAATGCTATGATTGTTAAGAATTGGTTACTGTTTCTAACACGGACTGAAGGCTTAACCGCGCATTTCACATTAAATATACCGTTTCTGTTACGAGGAGAAAAAGGACGCGTCACTTTCAGAATGATACGGTGGGTCTGCCGAAATCATCGAAACGAAATAATTTATGCTATTTTTGGAAAAACGTCTCCCCTCAATTTTCGGAGTTAAATCGTAATTTTAGACATTGATTTGACCGACTGTCCATTTAAAATACAATCAAGACTTTTTACGTGCGTTGAAGTCTCCCCAACTGCGTTCCTGTTATTTGCCGAGCGTTGAAGTCTCTCACTGTAAATGCATTCCGGGTCAATAGCAACACCCTTGATTTAGAACCCGCGATTTCCATCAGTAATATATGGTATTTCGCGAAACATTCACATCTTTAAACCGTGCCAGCCTGAAAACTCGATTCCGCCAATTCGTTCTAGGTTTACCGGTATTAATGATTTGCGATAGCTGTACCACAAAACGATGAAATTATTCCCATTTTGTGTAGTGCAAGTATGTTGACAAATCGTTTTGTTGCGACAGCAGATCTTCCTTTTTTTATGTTAACAGGGATCCTTAGATCCTTTTTGCGCAGCGCAGTCGATACCCTTCGCGAAGGTGTTGCAACGTTCCCTGCGTGTCTCAACTGCGTCCACGATGTTTATGCAGACCTCTCAGTAATAATTCATACTGCGCGCTTTGGGTCGTACCGAAATATTATGGAGCTTCCCAACTAGGGCACGTTGATGCGTTGCGAGAGCCCATGTTATGGTCTTCCCGATTTCAGAAAAAAAAACATTATTTTGTACTTCCCAAGGTCAAAGGAAACGCTTTTAAGCGACAGGAACACTCTAATAATCCCCGCTTGGGATAAGCTTAAACGCCTGCCTATTTTAGGTAGTTTTCGAAATGGACCTATCGACAGCCTTGTCACTGGAAAGCTCTCGTTGACTAGGCCCTTTGGTTGGATGTGGTTCATTGACGCTACATAAAAAATGCATATTACCAGTTTAACATTCATTCTCAAAACAGGATGGGACTATCCAAACCAACCATCATTTTTATCCATGAGGTGAAAACCAGAACCGGAAGTCTTTTCACAACCTATCTGGCATGGGAAACTATAACTCTATATCAATCCTGATGCTACTGTAAAGCTTTGTAAAAATCGCTGCGAATCAATGAGCCTCTAGCCGTTCCTTCTAAAAAGCGTGTCATTTTTTTAATCACTTGTCGTCCACCAGTCTAAAACTTCCGGTATCGGTCGGTAGTTTGAGACAAATCCCAAAAGTAAAAGGGTTCTTACAGCAAATCAATGGTAGTTTTCGGTCCCTTTAAGTTGAACTAGATAATTTTTCTGTATACTGAGTATTGTGTATTGTTTACTTTACACCGTCAAATGGGACTTGCTTAAGTGTCATCTAATTCTCCGTCTTAAAATACAGCTAGACTAACACATAGTACCAGGCAAGGTAGACCTTATCACGGGTCTGCCAGCTATCATCTCATTATTCATGCCGTTTGTCATCGTTTTTTGGGTCGGGGAGCGTTTTTAGTCACGCCACCTAAGCGAAAACAAACGACAAACGGAATGAAAGAGACAAGTTTCATTTCATGACACACACCATAACCTCCAAGAGAATTTACTTACCTATGGCAACCAAACAATCGAATGGGTCTCGCATTTCGAATCACTGACACAACCTGCAACTTCCCAAGCGCACAACTGTCACAAACTGAAACTGCAGGGCTGCAACCAGGCTGCAACGGCCAACAAAACGTCTCAACCGCACCCTGGCGGCGGTTCATCAAAAGTATCGAGGCGGTCTTTTTGAAAGGCACATCAGTTAATACAGTGTGTTTATTATGAACAAATCGATGAATATGAAGCATGAATATGAGTTACAACAAGATCATCCTGATATTTGGTAAACTGGCACCATTGAAGATATCAGAATTATAACCGGTAGAGAAATCTTACAAACTAACCGAGGCTTTGACCCTCAAAGTCGTCTTCACCGTGAACAACCATCTAAACTAGAGCTAGGTAAGTACATGAAAAATACTTTAAAAGGCACTTCATACGAACCGCATTTTATATGCACTTCGAAGTTCTCGGAGTGGAATCCATCCAAAAGCAGACTGAGTTTCTTTACCTAATTCTCGGTAAGCCTATAGAGAGTATGAGTACGATTTCTTGTCCTTAATCCTTCAAGTAGTTAATTTTCATTCGAATTTCGCTATTCAGGATCGAATTTCACTCCCAAAACTTGGCCCATTTATGCACAGGTAAGACGTTTTGAGCTCATGATGATATCATTTATAGGGCAATGATAAACCCTCTAGAATCTTGAAAAAAATCAAGCCACTATGAAAAGGCTTACAACCATTTTTGACGCAATTTTTTCTTTAATTCTATTTCAGGAGCATTTTCACAGAGTCCTCTGAGCAGAAATGGTTTACGTAGAATCTGTTATAAGATGATCGTAATGGACAAAATAAAGGGGACACTCTTATATACGCTCATCTTAAAAAGACGATAGAATTACGGAAATGTGACTCATCAGATTTTTTGGCCTTTGTTTTTACGAAAAGAACGATTTAAAGTGAGAACGGCGTCTAAACTTAAGCTAACACACGTCCGATATATTGACAATATTTTGTGTGATGTAGGTCTGATTGTGAGTTAATTTTGAAACAGGAGCATTAAAAAGTGTCCCCTCTTTTTTTAAAATAACAGTTCTCAAAACATCTCGTAAGCACAAAACAACGACTGGATGTTATAACAACAGCCAAGCACCGGAAATAACGTACTGGTAACTTCCGTTTTAACTAAACCTAAGGCGATATTGATCTCTAGAATGAGGTTCATCAAAAGGAACTGAATAAGAGTAACGATACACAAACTGCGAAATTCGAAGCCTTCGTTCATCTTCGTTGAAGATCGTAGGTTAAACGGAAGTAATCTGCTTTATTTAAACACTTGCAGCGGCAATGGGGAAAAAATCTATCCCAGGCAACTGCCGCAAAAGGTCGACAGATTTCAGAGGTACCAGTAACAACGTCCTAATGTACGGCCATCAAGGTCTTCCGGACGTGATCTTAAAAGTAAAATGTGATTGCATGAATACAGGGAACGCAAAACATTAAAAACACAATGAGCGCGATTTTTTTTCTCTACCGAAGAAATGTTTTTTTGTTTAATAAAACATCAACTGGTATGTACAACAACATATCAATAAACAAATAAACCGTCGAACGGAAAAGATAAACGAAACCTTTGATGAAAAGGTATAGATACAAAAAATATGTACCAACGTGGAGAAAAACATAAAACAAAAAAAGTTAATGCACCAGATGTGTGGGGCACATGTATAAAATCACCTTTAAAACAGGGTGTCGACATCTAATACTGTAAAAAAAGTTACAGTAGTGAATAAAATTAGCGGGTAACTAAACCATAGCGTTACACCTCTACCAAGATAAATTATTAAGCCTGCGGAAATAATACCGACATTTCAACCCACAAAAGCCCAAAATATTCCAAGAGAAATTTAGCTTATGAGAAATTCGAAGGATTTTCCCCATAAAATTACGCAATTTTAAGCTTTGGAAAATGCCTAAATTATTAAAGTTAAGGTTTCCAGAGGGGTGATATTTTTTAAAATGTGACAATACTGAACTAAAAAGATATCCTCTAAAACATTTTTTTCTGTTTCCGAACGGCATCACTGGGCGGTATTGGGTTAATGTCAGGAACAGAAAAAAAAAAGAACAGCTGAACCTAAAAAAAAGTAAAATTCTACCCCTACTTAGTCGAACTACAACACTGGAAAAAAAAGGGCTTTGGAGGATAAATCAAAAACATCGTATGATGGCGTATTTCAAACATCCCAGACACCTGACTCATACTAAAGCACCTGCGGCATAATCGTTTTAAGAGATGTTTGAGGCATCACAATATGATGTTTAAGATCATTAAAAAAACACCTGTTTTGGTAGTCCTATGCCCCTTGATATGTGAACATCACAGTAAAACAGGTATAGGACTAACAAATACAGACATCCTTTTTATCAGTGATGCTTTATATAAAATATGTCAGACCTCTTAAATGACTAACATATCGTGTGG
>Ga0058701_10003278_pt1 | contig 12750 bp, 12 predicted proteins | sample AgamicOrMae_FD_97039 | JGI IMG/M metagenome (GOLD analysis project Ga0058701, IMG submission 97039) | Agave microbial communities from Guanajuato, Mexico - Or.Ma.e | ecosystem: Host-associated > Plants > Phyllosphere > Phylloplane/Leaf | place: Guanajuato, Mexico | collected 2012-06-04
CAGTAGGTTAAGGTTTTTTCCCGCAAAAACATTTCGGTCAGTATCACTAACAAACACGTAGTTAATCGAATTCCTTCATCTGAGCGGTTTTAAATGTTGTAATTTATATTGCCTGAGCACAAATAAAAATACCAACACTCCTTGTGAACTATCTTAAAATCCGCAAAAAGGTACACTTGTAACACGTAAGCAACTTAAGTAGTAGCCATGTACACCAATGTGTAAAACTAATACCTACCGGTCGGTTTCGATACTTTGAAGGGTTCTTCCGACTCGAGGGGCTCACTGAGTCCGACTTCATTTCGGGCAAAAATTCGGATCAAATATTCGTGATTCTCCTGAAAGAAAAAATAATTTTTAAAAAATTGATTGTTTTCCGCACGAGTGAATAAAACTCTTTTGAAACAGTAAAAATACCTGTAGATCCTTAATGTTGAGCTTCTGTACGTCCGCGTTGACGCGGCCGACCTCCATCCACATCGTCTTCCTGGTGTCCCGGATGGCAATCGTGTAACCGGTGAGGGGGGAACCGCCGTCGGATTCGGGGATGCCCCACTCGATAGTGACGGCGTAAGGTCCGACGGCCAATACCTCCAAAGGCGCCGTCGGTGGCGATGGTACAGCTGCGAACAGAACCAGTTTGTCACCATCTCTACTCTAACAAGTGCGCCCTCCTGGGCCCATAACCTGTCCTGCTTGTGCGACATTTGACTTACTTGCGTGAGTCTTGAGGCTGACTCGGTCAGTTGTCGCCGGCGGGCCGACTCCAACTGCGTTCTCAGCAAGGACTCTGAATACGAGCTGAGCTCCGTCCTTGAGGTTCTCGAAACAATACTGCAGCACGTTAGGTTCGAGGGTCGCGATCTTGGTCCATTTCTGGGTACCGGCGTCCTGACGTTCTACAATGTAGCCTTTCGAAATCAAAGAAAAAATGTGATCAGAAAACGTTCATCGCACTAGACAAAGAAAAAAAAAGGAAGTATCCTTCAGTGCATATTCAGCTGGAATCTGAAGATGAACTCTTTCCATATTGTATTTTGAACTGAATTTCCGTGGTCGAAGCAAAAAATAAAAGCCAAGAATACAAAATAGATTTATTTACAAGCTCGAAGAAGAAAGTAATTTGGCTATACCTGTAAGCTCTGCACCTCCCAGATCTTCTGGAGGTCCCCATTGTATCGTCACGCTTCGACTTGTGACGTCTAGTACGGTAAGTTTGGTGGGCGCTGATGGACAAGCTGAAAGACGAAAAGTAAAGTTAAATACGAATACAGCTCGGAAGCAGAGATATTAATTAGAAGCAAAACAGGTTAAAGCCACGCGATAAGCGTTACGGTTATTCTCACTCTTAGAAGGCGTTGCTGACGGTGCTGGCGGCGAAAATTGCTTTGGTTTAGGAGGCGGTGAGGCCCGCTTTGTTTTAGGAGGCGGTGAAGCCTTTTTTAGTTTTGGTTGAGCTTTGGGGACTGTTCTGACTTCAGACTCGCCCCTTGAGACGCTCCGCCGACTAACAGGGGAACTTGGAGGCGCAGTGGACCCTCCGCTTAAACTTAGTATTTTGCCTTCACTGCCCCCCACAGGAAAAATAGTCAAAATCGTTCTGAGATCTTCTTTGGAAATATTCCGGATTCTCGTCGAGTCGATGGCAGCCGTTGATGACCTGCGGCGTCGCTGTTCGTAAGCTTGTGCAAACGAATCTTTTCGGCTTTCAATGATCAAGTAAGACGGAGATAGTTCGGTAGTGATAAGTTCTGTTGTGACGGTGGTTTCGTTAGAAATGTGGCCGAAATCTATGATGGTAGAGCCTTTGCGGGTGGAGTAGTCGACAGAGTGGGAGATGGAGTGGCGAGGAGAGAGCGGTTCTGGAGTTAGAGAGCGGGGAGAGCGGCCGGGAGAGCTATCTTTTCCCTCATCAGTGGGAGTCGCGGACGTGACTGAGAGGAAAGGGCTGTCTGCTCGCGCCTCTCCCGCAACACTCGGTTTAAATTGGGGAGGCATCCTCCTCGGTTTGGGAGAAGGGAGCGTGACGGTTGGAACTTCTTCTTCCTCTTCCTGAGAACCGCCTTCGACGAAAGCTACCTTCTGTAGCTTCAAGACGACGTCAACACCTGTGAGCGTTAAAAAGCCGGGAGAAAGCGTTATAAGAAGCAAAGGTAAGTAAGCAGATCTCCGAAAACGTTAGGCGTGGTTAAAGCGTTGCATGCATTAAACTACCACTAAAAAACGAGAGGAGGAAATGCTGCCATGTGGTGATTCTACTCGTGGAACAGTTTCGACTTACGACTTCAAATTTACAAAGACGATAATTGGAATGCCTCGACTTCAAATGAAGCGTAATTATCTTCGTATGACAAACGCAAACTTTAGAGAGAACAAACAAAAAGCTGTTCCTGGAGCTTTCAAGTTCTCCACGAGTCGAAAAACCGCCAAATAACTGCATTAGTTTACGAACTCGAGTGCCAACCCATCCCATTCCTTGCCTCCAATCCCCTTTATATTCATTTCAATCTCCTGAATTTTAGCTCAAGCTGGTAAATCCTACGACAAATCCTCTAAAATTTCATCTCAAGTAGAATTAATGATTTTTTTTTGGGCCACAAATCATGTAGGAACTTGAACGACAGTAGATTCTACAAAATCGCTCCGTAGAATCCAATATCGGCAACTTTAATGGTACCATCAGTGGCAAAGGTAATGCTCCCTCCTATTTTTTTTCAAACCTTCATAACTTGGGAACGGATAGAGATACAACAAACTAGCACGAAATGAATTCGATAGATATTTGCATTATCTATCGATCTAACAGAGTGCTTGTTTGTCGTATGTCTTTCCGTTTTCAAGTTAGAGAGGTTAAAAAAATGTGAGAAGGAGCAATACTTTTGCCATTAATAGTACTATCATAGACAGAAAAAAACTTCCCCCCCTGCAACCACCTGGACATCCGTGCGTTGCGGTTGCCTACCTTAGCTCGGAATCAGGCAGTTGATTAGCTGATGCCGAGCTAAGCTAGGCAACCGCAACACACCGATGTCCAGGTGGTTGCAGGGGGGGGGACGTTTTTTGTCTATGATAGTACCTACGTAGAAGGTGGGAATATAGTACTAGAATGTAGGTATATAGTACTGGAATATCACAGAAAAAGGAGGTTGGGATGCACTTCACACGTTGTTCGTAAACACTACAAAGGCTCGTTTTAAAGACCGTAATAACTAAAAAAACGGTTCTTGTACTTACTTGCTGTTTTTCCTGGAGTGATGGGTTCTTCAGGAGCGTAAGGTTTACTACTTCCGACCATGTTCGTCGCAGTCACTCGGAAGTGATAAGGTGTGTTCACTCTCAGTCCAGTAACGTTGATGTATGTTGCCTGACCTGACGTTGTGCCCACCTACAACAACAGTGATCGTTGGTACCGATCGAAATGTGCAACACTGGCCCACTGCCCAAGTTTATAAGAGTAGTGATTAAAAATACCTTTTGCCAAGCCCTCTTTCCGACCTCTCGCCTCTCGAGCAAGTACTCAGTAAGAGGGGTACCTCCGTCAGTCTCAGGAGGCTGCCATTGGAGAGTGAACGAAGTTTCAGTCATACTCGAGACATCTAACGGACCACGTGGCGGTGAAGGTACCTCTGCAAAAACAGATTCACTATCAGTAACTTCTCACTCTTAAATTAACCCTACAACTTTCCTGATTTTATGAAGAAGTTGTGACTCAAACCTCTGATTCAGACTAGTTTATACTTCACACATCGCGTACACATATATTCTGAAATCTGAAATCCATGTTCCGATCTTATTTTTGAATAACCTGATTAAATCTAGTTTAACCTAAGATGGCCGTTACTGTAACTCAAGGTAACTTAACCCCCAATAAATGAACAAAAAGTGAATGGTAAGGAGTAAAATCGACTGCTGGAAAATCTGATAAAAAAACAAACTAGAACACAGTTCCGGCATGAAATGGGTGAGTATTTGTGAGCTGGTTTTGTATGAGAAGAGCTACGTCCAAAATAATCGGAACGCAGGCAGCTTAAGGATAAGCCCTTAAAGTTGATCGGGCTAAAGTCTTACCCTGCTTGAGCAATGAATTAACCTTGAAATCGGTAGGCTGCTCTCAAACCCATGAAAATATTTTCTCAACTGAATTTTTTTTGGCGTAATTCAAATATTTTAAGAAAAACTGTGAGCGCAATTTTACCTGAATCAAGATTTTGATCAATTTCAAAACAGCACTTAAAAAAATGTAATAAGTTTCACCGTTTATTTTTCACTAAAATTTCTCAAGCATTCGCCGGGCATCGATTAATTTAATGTAGTAACCACGATAAGAACTTCAGACATTTTATCTGAAAAAAGGTTTCAATTACCACTGTATTTAGGATTGTTTGCGCTTGTGAACTTACCGAACGTAGTTCGCGGTGTGACCGGCGGACTCTCAACTGGTTCTGAGAGACCTACGGGGTTCTGAGCGTAAACCCTAAACATGTATTCCGCATCTTCTTGTAACCTTTGGATGACGTAAGTAGTGACATCCTTGGCTACGTCCGCGACCTTAGTCCATGTCATCTTCTTGGTCTCGCATTTTTCGATGGAATACTTGGAAAGTTCGATGCCACCATCGTCCTTCGGTGGCTGCCAGGTAATTGTGACAGACTCGCTACCAACATCCTTGATGTCCAGGGATTCAGGTGGGCTGGGCTTATCTGGAAATTAGAGATACGATTTTGGTATCTTTTCATGCATGATACACGTGAGAGGTCCCATCCAAAACAAAAGAAGGATCACAAAAGCTGTCCGATTCTTGCAAATGGTCATGCAATCCCAGACGTAATCCGGGAACTAAGAAAATGGGTACCTCTGAGTATATATTCCATCCGAAATATACATGGGATTTCAAGGGATCACGTAAAGCGATCACAGTGCTTACAAAAAACATGCATTAGGCCTATATTACGGTTTCCCGAACTGATTTTTATCACGGAAACAGACCATGCTGTAGTTACCCGAAAAAAGTCTTCAAACGCTGTCGCACTTTAAAAAAATTAGATTCCAAAAATTGAGTATACCACTTCATTTGAAAAAAAAAATTATCAATGAAATTGAGTATGTGTATGAGTGTGATTAACTGATCGAGTATACAATTATTTTACAATTCATCAAAAACCGTTGAATTGGCATTTGAGCAGTGACTCACGACGATCAAGTTTCAATCATACTTCCTACACTCCTAAAGCTCCATAAATAAATACCTTTCTCTAACCTAGAAATGTTTTCATTTTTGTCGTACAATTTTAGTTGTTGGCATTTCTACAATATTTGTTGAGAATTGAAGACAAGCATTTTTGAGTCCTCTCTTCAACATATGACATTTTAAGCTCCGTCGAATGGGACAGAACAGTGAAATCGGTGGCGTTGCATGAATGAGTATGTCTTCGTTTTTTGTTGAAATGCTCTGAATCGTCCATTTCCCTGAATAAATCAAACTTCGCTGACCTAAGTTCCTCCACTTCACTTTTGCACGGAATAATAGAAAAATGCTCAGACTCGTCAATTTTTTCTTTTGAAAAAATTAGACAGACAACTTGGTGAACAGAACTAATGAAGTCTTTTCCTCAAAGCTTTAAACTTACCGACAACGTCAAGTCTGAGATCTTTCTTGACGGTTCCAGCATCGTTAGTAGCAGTCACAGTGTAGTTCCCACTCTGCGTTCGGATTACCGACGACACAGTGATGGTGGAATAGAATTCTTCGTTCTTAACTTCGTAGGACCTGTCCACCGGCTCGCCTTCCTTGGTCCAAGTGATTTTGGGACGCGGATAACCCGTGAACCGGGCCACCACCTTCCACTTATCCTTGAGGTGTAGTCTCTGTTTGACTTGTGGTTCGTCCACTTCGATAGTAGGAGCATCTAGAAGTTAATAGTGTTGGTTAAGCTGATATAAGTACTCACATTAAGTCGTAAAGATTCGATAGAAAGTGCATCATTGAAGATTCAACAAAAGGTGCATCACTTTATAAATCGGGTTCGAAGCATGAATTTTTCATACCTTGGACACGCAGTTGGCAGCTTGTCTCCACGGTGCCAGCCTCATTTTTAGCCTGGCATGTGTATTTTCCCGCTGATGTTTCGGTTGTTTCGGAAATAGTGTACTTAGCCACATGGTTTTCGTATGTGGTTGTTCTGCTCTTGAAAGTTGTTCCATCGCGTAGCCTGTCGAAATTCAAAGTGTTACTACCCGCCTAAATATATTTCTAAAAGCCGATAATGTTTCTCTGATTCAGTCATTTTGCACGTACCACATGATATCTGGTGTAGGTATTCCGGAAATAACACAGCTGAGCGACGTGGGTTGGCCGAGTCCACATGTCACGTCCTGGAGCGGTTCCAGCACAGATGGCGCCTCCGGTTTCGTCGGTTTCGCCACTCGGATGTATTGAGAAGGCGCCGACGGCGGCCCCTGGCCAATGTCGTTCACGGCGATCACCCGGCACGTGTACTCAGAATCCTTCTTCAAGTTGGTTATCACCTGAGTTGTTTCGGTTTTGTTGGTAGTTGTGGCTTGAGTCCATCTATAAAAAGAAAAATCAAGCTTTTAAAGTTCTCATCGAAAATAAATAGCCAGATTTTCGCCCTAAAAACCGATACTGTATTTTATGATAAAGTACTTTATTAACGATTAAAATATTTGTTTTGGACAACGACGAGGTAGTATCTTTATTTAACCCATAACAGCCCAAAGTATTGAGAGTGAAATTCAGCTTAAGAGAAATTTAAAAGATTTTCCCCATTAAATGGCGCTATTTTAAGCTTTGGAAAATCCCAATATTTTTAAATTTTAGGTCAACAGAGGGGTGGTATTTTTTTTTAATTGCGATAATACTGAACTAAAAAGATCCTCTAAAATAAAATTTTCTGTTTCCGAACGGCATCGCTGTGCGGTGGTGGATTAGAATACACAAATTTAGATGGGGTTTTCGTGTTTTAGTAAATATTTGCAGAAGATCGAGAATAGCCGATGGAAATCGGCTGAAACGATGTTTCTTGATTCAACAGCTTTCATCAGCTCGCTTCTACTAGACGAAGTCGTTATCTTTAGAAAAATTTGAATACGCAACAATATTTCCTTCACCAACAGACAGCAGGGGAATAATTTAGATTCTCGAGTCGAAGGCATAACTCTAACCAGAAACCATTCGAGTAGATGTCGAATGCCCCGGCGGCTGTCTTAAATTAACGGACGGACAGAGAAGGGGAGATCGTCTCTTTGACTAGCACGCTTCCAAGTTAGCGGTTAAAGGTCGGGCCAAAACACACTGCGTTTAGTTTAAACTTATAGCATATTGTTCCAGATGTTATTCTTACCGTGTAGTTGAGCGGTCGTGGTATTCAAGGATGTATTCAGTGATTGGAGAGTTTCCATCGCTATCCGGAGCCTTCCAGAACAACGTTAGACTGTCGTCGGTTGATTCCAGCAGTTCCGGGGTTCCGGGTTCGCTGGGAGGCTCTGTAAAAAATTAAAAAAAGGTTTCTCACTGGTCTTAACACACGTAAAATGAACTTTTTATGTCAATAAACTCACGTAATAAGATAAGTCGGAGCTGAGCTGACGCTTCTCCAACTTTGTTCTTTAGCTTGATTGTGTACTCTCCTTCATCTACGACCTCTGCTTTCTTAATAGTCAAACTGGCAGATTCCTCTGTCAGTTCTGGAATGACCTAAAAAAAAATAAACGGAATTAGTAATTGGTCGCTCTGAGGTTAAGCATTGTGATGTTTGAAGTTTCTAGAATGAATCGATTGAGTTCAAAGTAAACTTTTGTCGATTTATGCTGTAAGGAGCAACTTGAAAATTGATACACACTCCAAAAATTTTACTTACTCGTCTGGATTTTGGAACAACTTTTCCGGAGACAGACCATTCGTCCGTGGGAGCAGGAGTTGCGGTGAACTTCACTTCAATTGTGATGTCATCTCCCTTCTTTACCTTGTACTCGGGTTTAGGAACGTCTATCTTTGGAATGGTTTCTGAGACTATCAACCAAAAAGATAGATGAGTACAAAAGTCAATAAAAAAATGGATACGTGCCACATACATGTAGACAGTCTAAAAAGCCCATGCTCATCCCACATATACATATTCGGGAAACCATCACATATAAACGAAAGCTTTTAAAATTTTGACTAGCATGTAAGATGCATACCAGCAATGCATATTTGAACAAAGAACCAATGTCTTTTGGGACATATTATTCGACATAAAAAGGGAAATTCACGACAGTGTACTCACCCTCAACTGTAAGTTTGGTTGTGGTTTTGACGTTACTGAGAACACAACTGTATTCCGTTTGGTCCTCGGTGGTGACCTTCTTAATGACCAATTTTCTAGTAACGCCCTCTGAGAAAATGATGAACTTTTCGGATTCTGTAATATCCTTGTTTTTCCTGAAAAAGAGAATTCAAAATACAATACACGCTTTCGAGAGTAGTGTCCGACAGCATCGGGTAGGCAGGCCACTCAACACAAATGCAATGCAGGTTGCCTACGTATTACTTACTTCTGCCACTTCACCTCGGCGTCTGGCCGAGAAAGCTCGACGGTGAGCACCGCATCGCTGTTGACAGGTACCCTGGTTTCTTCAGGCAGCCTCAAGGTGAAGTTAACTGTTGGTTCTAGAGAGCAAAAACAAAGAAAATTAAAATCTTGCTCTAGATCTGTCCAGTCCTCGATTTTTAGCTCCATATTTTTTCGATTATCGTGTAGGGGTCGTGCGCCAATTTCGTAACGCTAAATATGCCTCTTTCTTACCCCCTTCCTCTCGTAACACTTCGTCCTTTACCTTACGTATGGCGCGAAACGCAAACGTACCCCCTCTGCCCACTTTAGAGCGTTACGTAATTTGCGAACGACCCATTCAAAGATTCTGTTAACGCTCATGCACAATTTTATTACTGGAAACCCAGTGCCATATTATCTCATTCTAAACTAACCTTCAACCGAGAGTTTCGCCTTAGAAGTTTGTTCTCCCACTTGGCACAAATAAACGCCGATATCTTCTTTCTGGGCGTTGTAGATCTTGAGTTTTTGACGTTTACCGTCAATGGCGAGCTGAACGTGCTCCGAGAACTGAAGTTCAACGTTGTCTTTGAACCAGCGAACCAGCGCATCTCCCTTCGAGAGCTCCACTTCTAAAGTAGCTCTGTCTCCTCTAGCGACGGTGGTGTCTTGCAGAGGTGAGATAATTTCTGGCGGGAGTTCTGGAGACCAAAAAAAAATGTTCAAGACAAATTTGTCTAGAAAATAGAAATGCGATTTTTAGATCACGATCTTTTACGAATACAACGCTTACCGACAACGGTGACTTCAGCTGAGCATTCTTGGTCACCCAACGCACAGGTATATTCTCCTTCATCATGAACTGAAGTACTCCTGATGAGAAGCCGTCTAACCGGACCTTTCTTCTCGATGATGAACTTATCGGGAACTTCCTTAACCTGTTCTCCATCCTGAAAATTCACAAAGATAAGACTGCAACTCTTTTCTACGTTGAAAACAAAGCCATTCAACAGATGGTATTAGTAAAGTAGCTATCCTAGTCTAAACATTAGACCGATAATCCGATAATAGTGGTAAAGTTGGTATAACTGGAAATGAGAAATTTTTATATCAAAATTATTCGACTCCAATACTCACTTTGTGCCATGTTACTTCCGCTGTATCTGACGATAATTCAACTTCTAGGATAGCTACTTCCCGTTCTTTCACCTCTATATCATCAACCTTACGAACGAAATCAGCCTTGGTTTCTGGAAAAAAAAAGCAAAATTAAGGATCATTAAAACACAACCGTAAACGTCTAAAAGTTATCCAGCAAGTGTCCGATCCAACGTTTCGTTCATACGTACCTTTGACAGTAACTTTGCACTCTGTGGTTTCCTTCTTGACCCGACAAGAGTAGGTACCAGTATCTGTTGTTTTTGATCTCTTCACAACAAGTTTATGAATTTTTCCGACATGAGTAATCTCATGATGGTCCATACCAGTGAGCTCTTTGTCGTTATGGTACCATCTTGTTGAGACTGTGTGCGAGGTCTCGCATTCCAGAGTGAACTGACAGTTCTCGTCAACTTCTACCGTCTTCTTAAGCTTGCGGACGAACGTTCTGCGAAGGGGAACGCGATTATAGATGCGATACAAGCATGTCAATCTAAAGAGACTACAAATAAAGTCTCTCCTACAAGATGAAATACAAAGGAGACTCCAGAAAAGACTTACACTTTGTCCACGTCAACAGCAACTTGAGCACCGTGAGACGCCTTGCCGATGGGATTAACTGCCACACATTTGTAGTCTCCCGCATCCTTCTCGGAATCCGCTTTGGTCACTTCAAGAGTGCAAGTCTTTCCGTCGAATGTTTGCTTGACCCGGTCGGATGGAGGAAGAACTTCGTTATTTCTAGACAAAATAAAGACAAGACTAAGTAACAAGTACAGGGAATCGTTTTACCGCGACACGGATGAAATATAATTTCCGAAAAAAAAGGAAATTTAACTCATAACACCCCAAAGTATTTACAGTGAAATTCAGCTTAAGAGAAATTGGGAGGATTTTTTCCATTAAAATACGCAATTACAAGTTTTGAAAAATGCTTAAATTATTAAATTTCAGGTTTTCATCGGGGTAATATTTTTTCAATTGTGACAATACTGAAATGAAAAGATCCTCTAAAATATTTTTTTTCTGTATCCGAACGGCATCGCTGAGAAGTAGCGGGTTAAAACGAAGCTCATAGCCAGTCATTAAAGTAGTTCTCAACAAATATTTGTACATATATTTTATTAATCTTAAGCGAACTGTTAAAAAATCTGAGTAGTATCGGTGTCTTAAAATTTGAGACGAAATTTATATTTTTGAGCTACCTAAACGACGGAACTTGTTTAACTGATACCCACCTGTACCATGTGATCTGTGGAACAGGATTACCAGTGACCTTGGCAACAAGTTTGAATGTTCCCTTATCTGGAACGTTGAGTTCGTTGAATCTCTCCGTGAAAAGAGGCGGCTCCGGACGAGGCATTTCTGAAAACACAAAAGGTTCGTTAAAATAGATAAACAAACTTGCTCTGCTTTGGTTAGTTGTGTCGAAGAATTAGTTCATAAAGGTGTCTACACTTAAAACTATCCACGAAATAGGATGAGATATCGGAAACTATACTCAATATCCCACAAATTTCTGGCTGAAAATTTTAAGGTTCGGAGTTTATTTTACTTAGGGTGAGTAGAAAAATTACCCTTCGGGCTGGAACCCCGTCGAGTGGGAAGCGGCGGTTTCTTGTCTGTGCACGCTGGAAGCAGTACAGCATTAGTTTTGTCAGCATTTTTTTTATCATTATTTTTGTGCAGTTGAAGAAAGTTAGCATAAGCTGCAGTAATAGAAATGAATAAAGGCGCAATGTTGATCCCGAATGCAATGACGGCTTCTTAATACAGAGCTAAAAGCCCTTATATTTTCCGAGTTGGATTAGAGTGGGCAGGATGGCAGTAAATCGAAGCAAAACAGGCGAAAAACGCTTTAACCCTTAAAATTTTACCTTCGACGGTTAGGGTTCCCGTAGTTTCAGCCGTGCCCATTGGGTTGGTCGCCTTGACGGTGTATTGACCAGAGTCTGTAGGCTTGGGTTGGATAAGGGTTAGGGTATGGGTATCTCCTTCAGATTTGGTAGGTAATTTAGGAGCAGGTTTACCATCCTTAAGCCATGTGACCTGCAAAATATCAAGTCATAAAGTTGTTTAGTACACAATATACATAATAAACAAAAAAAAACAAGAAAAAGCAAACGTTTTTCTTTATTTTTCCCCTCACTTTTGGAGTTGGGTTGCCAACGATCTGGGTAGACATCACAACACTCTCCCCTTCGCAAATGGTGACGCTCTTAAGCGGCTCCAGAATTTGTGGTCCTTCCTTGTCGCCCGTTAGAACCTGAGAGAACGGAATATTATTATAGCCCAAGAATGCGGTCAATGGTAATAATTAACATGGCAAAGAATTTCAACAAATAAGTTGTGAGCTTCTTCGTCCCGAAATAAAGATAAAACAGAGCGTTCGTTTTCAGTAACGTATCCTCTAAGAGGTACCTCGATATCTGTCCGTTTCAGGATTACTGTGTTCATCAATGTAAATTGATGAATAGATCAAATGTAAATTGATTAAGAGATTCCTGACTTGTGGAGTCAACTACAGCACTACGTTCAATTACCTTCAGAGTAAGCGTCATGCTAGCGTCGCCTTCTCTGTTCTTAGCGATGATAGAGTAGCTGCCCTCTTGGTCACGGCGCGTTTTCTTGATCTTGACCGTGGTCGAATACATGTGCATATCCGAGTCAGTTTTGATGATAACGTTACCGGAAGTAGTCAAAGGCTTGCCGTTGAACAACCACGTGACATCCGGCTCAGGCACAGCAACTAGTCTGCATTCCAACTCAACGTCTTCGCCCTCGGAAACGCACCGTGCCTTCGGCTTCTTCGAGAAAGTTGGTGGGATTCCTTCCAATATGTCAGCCAGAGACGATTCCCTACACAAAACGATGTTTTTTAAAATGCAAAATCTCAAGAAACTATTCTGTACTATAAATTGGCAGGTATTCAATGGTAGCGCGCAAACGCTTTTTGAAGTCCTATCTGTGTACGTACGGTCTATTCAACCGACGGTACATTTAAAATAGATCCAAGCTTTTTTACGTGCGTTGAAACCTC
>Ga0058701_10003279_pt1 | contig 12748 bp, 9 predicted proteins | sample AgamicOrMae_FD_97039 | JGI IMG/M metagenome (GOLD analysis project Ga0058701, IMG submission 97039) | Agave microbial communities from Guanajuato, Mexico - Or.Ma.e | ecosystem: Host-associated > Plants > Phyllosphere > Phylloplane/Leaf | place: Guanajuato, Mexico | collected 2012-06-04
AGGTAACGTTATACATTGAAACGGAACTAGCCTGATAACGAGGGGTCTCGATACCGTCCCCCGAGAACGTTACCCAAGTGTTCCGTTCCGTTAGCGGGCCCTGCCCTAAAGGATTAGAGAAACTGACCCTAACCTAGTCAAATCAGGATTAAACCTCAGATGCTTTGGTGATTTCCTTAGATTACTTGACAGTGGAATAGGATTTCGTGTAGAACAATCACCGCAAAGTAATTGCGTATGAATAACAGCGTCGTATAGAAAAATAGTTAAACGTAGAGCTAAACATCACTAGCGGCGTAATAGTTACTCGAATAGGTAACGTCTCTAGTAAATCTACCCTACTCAGGAAGCTACACCGCGCTAGAACCATTAGTCAATGAGGTAATTAGGGGAGGTAATTAAATCGGTCGAGTAAGCTCTTAAGCGAGACTTCGCCAACAATTAGGAATCTCACTGATTTGATATTTAACTCCTCCGTGCTTCTTAATCGATTATCCACTCACCTCAATTGAATGGCTTGGCTGTAGCCTTAGAGTCAAGTTTTGTTTACCATTTACATGTCTGTTGTACGAGGCTTAATATAATCAAATGGCTAAGGGCACTTTAATTTACCTTAAACCCCTTAGAGGAGATGCAGTCATTCAGAGTCACAGTTGAACTTTTTATTGTTGCATATTTTCTGCCTCTTATGTTTCACTTTCCCCAGTCGACAGGAGCTTAAGCGGAGCCAGATACAGGGCACCTAACCTAACCTATTTAGTCATTATGCTTGATGCCTTGAACCTCATGGCAGCATCGTACCGACCAGAAGTAAGGGCAGCCTGGGGTATCGAAGATGTTGAAATTGTGACCCATAAAACTTACACGATCATATCAAATTTTGATACACAAAATTTAGACAAGTTTAACCATAGAACCAACGAAGAAAAAAATGGTTGCTTCAAATCAACTTTTATCGACCGATTCTCAAGCGTACTACATCTTTTAGTAAGTCCCATAATGACTTCGATAACAAGGTCCAATATAATCAGAAGCCAAACGCGCAGAGTTGTGGTGAATTATTATCGCTAACAACGCCCTTAAAGCGCATGAGGCCATCTCCAGATTTCGAGGAGAGTCCCCCCCCCAAGACAACCTTGACCCTTCCTGTAAACACGGCGCAGAAAGCTTGTTCAGAATCCACCCCCACCACGCCGCGCGTAATTTTTCATACCGTAAGTCTGTTGTCCCACGTCCTTGAAGCGCATCAGATATGCGGAATACATGAACCACAGGGTGTCACTTTAAAAGCAAAGATCGCTGTACTACCGGGGTTTTGCACGTATTTGGAGGGGGTAAATGATGTCGCGCGCCCACCTCAGGCGCCCAGCCTGCGGATTCGCGCGCAATTCACACTCCCCCTTCCCTCACCCTCTGATATCGCTGCCCCCCACAATCTGTTTTCCGCAACAATTGGTGTATGAGAAATTTGTCTCGTCGGTGAATTTGTTGTGAGCGCACATGTGGCAGCAGCAGTTTACCAACTGCACTGTTCTGCGATGGTTAGTGTACTGTAAATTTTAAAGGCTGCATTTTCTACGGCTTGTGTTGTATTCCTCGAGCCGACCGGAGCGAGTTTTAGAGCACTTAACCTTTATTGGTCGGGTTATCAATGTCGGACGACTAAAATTCCTCCTCAATAAATTTCTTTCATTTTAAGTTAAAGGCCGTTTAACTTCTCATGAACTAACAACCGAGCAGAAGAAACTGCATGATCAGGCTTGGCGATAGCTTAGGTCAAACTAGGTTAAGTTCAGATGCCTTTGCCCGCTCCTCTGCAATTCCGCTCGACTTGACCATGACAAGTGGAACTGGAAAACAAGAGCTAAAAAAATCTACCTTTGAATTTTTAGTATGGTATAATTCGAGAATCTAAACCACATCAGTATATTCCTGCGGTTTTGTTTAAGAACATTTCCACCGAAGTACCACCCACTTGTATCCTCATATACTCCGTGAGACCGGACACAGATCTATGGTCTTCGTTTACTCACCAGATATAATCACCCTTGCGTCTATTTGCTGGGAAAACACAGGTGATTAGGTGTAGAGTGTAGAGGGATGAGCTGAGCAGGTGTTCTTGAATCCCTAGACTCGTACAATTCCCGACTGGTTTCCTCTCGATTAAGTAAAGCAATACGCAATACCCTCGAGAGAGATAAATTCGCTTGTTTTCGCTAAAATGCCGTTTTCTTTTTTTTTCTTTTTTTTCGCAAACCTTGTTTACAGACTGTTTTCTGTTTCTTCACAAATGAAATCTTTGATTTAAAAAAATCAAAGTAGGCTATAATGCTTTTATCACTTGAAAATACGAGTAGAATTTCATACCAGTCTACATTTGACTTGATATTAATTTATTATCGGTCACCGGGAAGATATAAAGGTTGTGGTAGGGTCGTCGAGCACGAAAAGTAGAAAAGGCAATCGTTATAATTTAGATCAGATCCAACCCTGACTATAAAAAAAAAGTTGGAAAATGTTTTTTTTTATGAACGTTGGCGTGATAAATCGCCTTTAAAATGTTAAGTCACTGGCACATTATAAGTAGCCAAGTGTAACGGTAATATTTTAGAAGTATTTAGGCAGCTTTGGGACAGTGACGAATTTTTTGGCAATGCCTTTTATTACTCCTCGTATATGTTGGTGCTTAAAGACCTCGTGGATAGCCTACATGACATGCAAACAATCTGATGTTCAGTGTTGTCAGATTCCGCGACTCCGTCAAATTTAAAAGCGTCTAATTTTTTAACCGTCAAAGATAACATATGTTGAATCCTATTTTTGGAATGCTCACATGTCAGCTCGAGAGCGATCCGAAACATGCCCGACATGCTAGGTTATCTTTAATTGTTAAAAAGTTAGACGCGATTAAAATTTGCGGATTTGCGAAATCTGGCAATACTGCTGATGTTACTTTTACTTTTCCACCGATTTACATCGCTACTCAAAAAAAAGGAATGTATTTGCTGAATCAATTTTAACTTCTTCTGTAAGGACTGATTGCAAACCAAAATCAGTTAAAGTAAATTTTACAGGTGATATTAATACCTCATTAAATAGTTTTATTTCGTAAGGCATTCCATACTTTTCAGTAAGATCCGCTGTTAGATGAGATAGCCTACGTGGTCTTTGTTTTGTTGAAACGGACAAAATTAGTTTCAATTTAAAAAAAACTAATTAATAAATAAGGGTTACTTTTTTTTGCTCTGGTTATTTATAGTCGCTGTGGAACGGCGTGGTTGTTAGCGACTGTGAGGCGAATAGGGGAGTGATAGATGAATAGCGTGATGAAGGCGAAGGATGGGTAGGAGGAAGGTATACGGCGTGGCCGATTTGTAAAGGTACCACCCCGGTATTCACCTGGAGGGGGAAGGAAAACCACGGAAAACCTTCCCAAGGTGGCCGGCCTCGGGCGAGAATCGAACCCGGTCCTCCCGAATGAGAGGTGCGTAGGCTAACCACCGTACCACCACTCTCGGTAAGAAGGGTTATTAATCACCCATGAAATTTTGGTGTTACAATTCATGAAAACAACATAATACACGTAAAAACAATTGTTATCGTCGCTTTAAATCCGCATATTCCACGCGCATTTATCAAGTCTGCGTGTTCTTTAACAGCCATCATTTCCACATTATCGGTAGTTGAAGTACGCGTATAATCCTGGACACGTGGTAACGTCCAAGTAAAGCGACCCGTTCCTTATAGATTCATTGACTCTTTCCCAGGTTTGAAAAGAAGCTAATCGCAGATTAAAAAGAGATGAAACCATAAGCCTGCCTCAATGATAAGATAATACCGCACTGCCCACGGAATACAAAGTAGGGATAAAAAGTGTCAACTTTGTTTTATCAGTGCTTTATCACGAAAGAAATGATTTATTTTAAAGATGTAGTCAGCGCACTGCGCCCCCTTGGCTGTTTTTAGGTAGTCTCTGAGGTGTACGATTTTTTTTCTCGTCTTAAATGATTTATAGAATGTGGTGGACTTGTTATTCTCATAGAACGATCTCCGGAAAACACCGTAAAGATGACGTATCTTCTGCGCCGTAATTTTTAAACGTGGCATATTCCTATTCTTGTGTTCTACAATGGTTTAATTGTTTACCTTTTCGCAGGGTTAACTTTATACTACTGCGGAGGTTTATTTTAGGTTAACTTAGGTTAGGTCATGATAGTTTCTTTGCTCTTCGTTAGTGTTCCTTCCCACTGTCGCCAAGCCTCATCCCGCTTACTTTCCGGTGGCTTTTACTATTATCTAGGAGCTAATGATTGGCATACTTTATTACCTCTCATATGCATATTGCGCCCGAAATAAAATCTATTTTCTTTATCGCCAAGCTCGTGTACATAGTCAGTAATTATGTGCAGTGTCAACTGCGTAAGGGACTACAATTTGAGCAAGAACGCTCTCGTAGAACTTGTGCGCGGCCTTATTTACCCAACACTTCCTACGTCCAGGAGTTAACTTGTGGGTTGTCAACCCCAAGCGGAAGTTTATCTGAGAGTTATATTTATGCGCAGTTTATTTAACTAACAGAGAAAAATAAGCGCGATACTCTGACGCCCATCCGCATATTTTCGCTTTTATTAATTGCTTGGTCAATCGACCGCTTCCCTTTCCTCTAAAATTATAGGTTGAAAATCGATCGAATATCGGTGAGTTCTCAACAAATGTCAGCAATAAATGGTATAAGTCAAACGCGTGGAATATGATTCGCGTGTACCCACTATTTTTAGAAACGTCTCCACGAAAAGTAACGACTCACTAACGGTTCTTCGACTTCGGGAGAAGCTCATTAAAGTGTTGAGGTTTTCTATCAGAGTCGACCAATTTATTTATGTAGTCCTGTTATCAGTAACTCGACGTGTTGACGTCTGAAATTTCCCCTTTTGTTGCCGTGAGGACTATGACGCGGAACTAACCGGAGAAACGGCGGAAGAAGCCGATGCGCCTAACCCGTTAAAGTTCGCGCCTTCCCCCACCTTTGTCGTCTGGTTGTCATGGCATCCGTGGCTCGGAACCGCTCCGAGTTCAGCCGAAGCTATGACGAAAGCCGATTCTCCGCACTCGTGCAAAGTCGCACCCTCCCCCACCTTTGTCGTCACTGCTATGTAGTTGCCATGGTGACCGTGGCTCGAAAGTTACCCGAGTTTAGCCGAAACGATGCCGGAGGAAACCGATTAGCGCATTTTCAGTGATCCTTCCGTTTTCCCATCGCATGTCCTTTATTCGTCTTACTTTTTGTGAGCCGATTGGAGCAATATTATCCTGGCTTTTTGTAAAGATTAACGAATGCCGAAGGACAGTATCCTTGAGATAACAGAAAACTCTCATGTTAGTTGGTAACGAGCAGTAGTAATCGTTCCAGTGTACATTATTAGAGTAGAACCTCAATTCAATGCATCATATCAACAGTGCAACAGTACGTGAGTTTAAAGGCGTGCCTCGGGGGAGTGTCTGTTCGAAGTGAATCTTGGATTTTCATTCGCCAGTTCCCGTGAAATATCTCGGCGTTTAAAAACAAGTAAGTTTTCGCTTACTCCTGTGTCGAACGCACATGCGCGAATACATATTTCGTAAAAACTCTGAGTTTAGGATTTTGAGTTTCCTCAAGCTTGCAAGTTACCGATGGATCGAATAAGACTTTACGTAGTTTCGTATCTTACAATCAACTCACAAATCCGCTCATAATTCCGCATAGTTTATTTCAGCTCATAATTCGCGAACAAATTGAAAGAAATGTACCGACGTTAGGTTTCGATTTTTTTATGCATAATTAATTCTTTTCGCATGCATTTGCGTGAATATTAAAATAATCCCTATAATTTTGAAATTTTTTAAGTCTAGCTTGCTTACCCAAAACACCCACCCAATTCAGATTTTATCATTTTCAATTTGCGTCATAACCAAAAATATTGGCAGCGGTCTATTACAGCGCGGTCTGAATTTATTTGTAAAAGGGGGAGACTAAATTGAGGAAAAGTTGCGTTTAAAGTTTCCTTTTATTACGAAGTGGTGTCCCTTATCCGATCTCCACTGACGTAAGATTTGAGTTTTATTTCTCATTTTATAAGACTAGGAGATAATCCTTTGAGGATTGGAAATCGCCTTAAACGTAAACTCTGAACAAAGGCAAATATTTACTCCATTTTGAGCTTTTCGGGTAATCACTTCTTTAAAAATTATGTTGCATTGTTCAAACCTATATACTGTATTTGGCAAGGTAAGATAATCTATGGGAAGGTTATATGAGGTTAAATTAGATCTCAGTTTCAGATAAGTTGTTTCAGGTTAGGCTTATCTTAGGTTTTGAAGCTACCTTAGAGTACCTCAGGTTAGGTTATCTTTGAATATGGCGTTAGGGTACCTTCAGTTAGGTCACCTCCCTGTATACGTCATTTTCGGTTAATACAATCCTAGGAGTTTAGATTGCTTTAATCAGATCAGCCTATGAAGGATGAATTAGGGATGATGAGGCGGGGTTCGATGAGGGCATTCCGGTGAAAACCAAATTTTGAGTGCTGAAAGAACAAGCTACTTCAGAGTGCATGACTGATATCAGGTATTTATCAGCCACTTGTAGGAGAAATATAGGTAAAGGGAAAAGAATTCAAATAAGATGTTTACATTACATACACGACGTCTTCGACGTCTTTTAAATTTAGCGTGAGCTATTTTTAAGTTGAACGTTTTCCGGGAACAAAATAAAACGGATTTTTCCTCTTTTTTTCCGAAAAATATTCGCAAAATAAGAGATATTTCGTGAGTTTATTTTCCGCAGTAATATCTGTACATACGTGGTATTTTTTCCTGATTCAAAAACAAAATTCTCCAGAAAAAAAGAGGGCAAATAATTACATTATCATATGTTTTACTAGCACATAGTATAGAACAGTATTCTATCACCACCATGAACAAAACGACCTGTCTTTTATAAAATACAGCTCTATGGTTAAAAGTTTTCATTGGGAGTCGTGGTTTGAACCTTGAACGCAAGTTCCTCTTACTCGGTCTGTTTAACACCTGTTTTTAAGACTTGGGTTCATAGAAAATCCGCTTTGATTGATCAAGCACCGTTATATTTGCGTACCGCAGTTCTTTTAACGTTCGCAAATAAAAAATCACTGTCTGATTGCCATTATTGAGTTTTATTTCGTTCTACCTGCAATCTTCTCACTTTTCACTTTTGTTCACTCCTTCCTGTAGTGCTCAGTGCACCTTGAATTCTTAGCTCAGATCTCCGGCCGTCCAATCTGCTAAGCTGCATGTTTATTTCGAGTGTTGACTACTTTAAGCGATTGCTCAACTTTAGCCGTGTTCTTTCAGACTAAGAGATTGGACTAGCCTGCACTCCAAACCCGCAATACCTCTCCACGGAGAAAGTTAGGTCTATGTGGAACGGAGTGTAGACTTGTCGGGAAAGCTCAGGTGATGTCAAGGAGTGTAAAATTAAGCTGGTATAGGTTAACCTCCGGTTGGGATTGTTTGATTTCGGTAAATAGGGTTAGGTTAGCTTGAGTACCTACAACGAAGGGCTAAGTTAGTTTGATGGTCTAGGTCAGAAGATGAGGGTTGGACGTTTTCCGGGGTTTGGTCGAACAAGGTTAGGTTATATACCGGGTAAGTCAAGTTCAAAGTTTCGTTTTTCGGTTGGATAGAATGGTTAAAGTTGGGATTGGTTTTGATTCGTCTGGTTTGGCTGGCGGGTACGAGGTTACTGTAGGTCAGGTTTTGGAGGTACGTTAGGTTAAGGAGGGTTTAGTTGGTAGATTAGGTCAGATATAAAGGTTGATATCCCTGGATCGAGAGAGTCCATAGCAAGTCAATCCATGGATATACATAGAAATCCAAGGATATCCAAATGAATATCCATAAAATTATCGATAACTGAAGACTGATATCCATAAAAATATGGATATCCATTCATGGATATTCATTTTTACGAATATCTTTTTCAGAATGTCCTTGCATGGATATCCCTTCGTGTGGATTATTGAAGACTGACATCCACAAATCATGGATTTCCATGTTGATATCCGTGGATTTTTGGAAATCCATGTATGGATATGCTATGGATATTCCGATCAGGGATAGCAAGGTCATGCGAAGAGTGTTGAAGTTAGGCGATGATAGGTTAAGCCAAAGAGAGTGCTTCTAGGGTTGGTCTGGGTGTGGTAGCGATACTCACCTTATACAGGAAAAAATCTCTAAAAAATCTTATTCTTTCTTTGTTACAGGATCAGTCTTCCGGCCCTTCCGAGGTAAGCAACCCTCTTATTCACACATGTAGGCCAGAAAATGGCGCGATGTTCAAAAAGTGGCGCGATGTCCGAAAAATGTGGGAAATTTGAAAAGCGCGCCTTGACTTTTCATGTTGATTAAGTGTTACGGATGCGAGGCACGCTTAGTCCCAATCCATCTTCAGGCCTGTTTACGAGCTCGCCAAGGAGCAGGAGCGCAACCCAAAAATCAAATTATTCGAAACCCCTGTAAAGTAGGCCACGTGATCAACAAGTCTTTTCTTTGGCTTCATTATCTGTCACTTTCTGGATCTCTGGTCATTCTCTTTCTACGTTATCCGCAATTTTTGGAACATTCTCTCCGGATTTTTCCGAAGAACCTATAAAGTACTACCGTAAGCATCGTTTAAGTGGATACATATTATGAGATAGCTATACCACAGTATGGTGCTTCGGGTCAGTTTTTCGAGTTTTTCCTCTTTTTTTTCGACTGGCGTTTGTTGCGAGGAAGTGGAGGTCTTCCTTGATAGGGATACAAAATCACCCTTCGTGTCCAATAAACTCGAAATTCGCGACTCAAAAGGGAACGAAAGCCTTTATAGTGGTACTGAGGTTTGCGCAGTTTTCTTTTAAGCGTGTTTTATCGAGTCGAAAAGAATTTCAAGCCTGTTGCAGTGCCTTTTCAATAAGCGTTTTCACACTGAATCTCTATTATGCAGTTTTTGCCATTATTGGATCTTTTTTATTATTCCTATTAAAAGACGCGTTTCGAATGTGAAATGACAGTGGAACACTAGTTTCGATTGTTTGGAAAATTGTTTTTTATTGGATGCTACATGGCCTTTTATAAAAAACAATACTTAATATTGAAGGCAATAAACAAAGAGTTTTCGAGTCCAAAACACTATCAGAAACACATGCGTTTTGTCGTTTTGAATCTACGTTGTAACTTTGGAATACATTGTGACAGACATTTACGCAATTTTTCCAAATACAGAAAATCATTTTTAAGGGCAGCTTAAGTTATTGCTTCAAGCAAAAATATCTTACATAACCGCCGCATCCAGGGAACAAAACGACGCCTTTGTGCGATAACGGCGGATCTTTTTGTGCAGTGAGAATAACGGCGGATCTTTTTGCGCGAGTTGCGATGCCTATCTTTCAGGGCTTGTGGACGTTCCATATTTAAACTTGTGAGCGCTTTGATGGTTTTGGGTTGTAATTTTGAACTCCGTAAGAAAATCTTTTACTAAAGACCGCAAAATAATGATGAAACATGTAAATTTTAAGGAACGAAAAAAGGCTGTACAAATCGTGTCAAAAAAATCCGCCGTTATTGCACAAAGGTGTCGAAAAATTGCAGTATTACTTATTCCGGGTATTGGTTGCGTTCATAGAAGTAGTCTGAAGCCTTTAAATGACGTTAAAGAGGAACCATCCAATATATCCTCTTAGCTCCCCCTCCACTCGCCCTATGTCGGCTTAATTCGTACCCAGAGACATACTTATTAGCACCAGCAAATTTGCACATGAAAAAAAACAAGTTATTGACCTTGTTAAATTAATCGTCCTTTGACTGGTCTCACCATCCAGACTCTCTCAGTCATACTGGTTGACTATTTCGCATAAATAGAGATTTATTGCCAATTTTATTGCGATGGTCTGGAGCAGCGATGGAGTCACAGACCCTGTAACGACTCTTACCATAAATAAATAATAATGATACTTTTTATTAAGGCAATCAGAGAAGTCAGTCGCTTTGTGTGTCTATCTTGACTCCTATGTGACCTTTAACAGGTAGATGGTATCGCTTGAGGAAGTGACTAGTATTTTTTTGGAGGGTAGCCCGTAATGCCGGATGTGCCCGTACCCATATCGCTTGATCACTTGCTATCCTGTGGCAGCTTTGAACTTTGAGAATATTTGCTGTCGCGGTAATGAACTCCGTACAGCGTGAAAAAACGCGACCTACGTAACCTAACCTGACAACCTAGAACTCGTCCGACTTCATTACCGAAATCTATCTTCGAGATTCGGTGGAATAGCCAGAAATAGCCTTAATGTACACGAGATTGTCGTGGAACAGGCTTGTCGAGATTTTCAGTGGTAACCAAACGAAAATCTGCGCAAGAATTGGCGTAAAGATATATTTTTGCAATTTTATTTCATAATTATATAAAATTTTCCTGGATTTTGTTTTTAGTTTTGCCAGATTTTATTAATGGGAACGAATTTATTAGCCATTTACGCGCGATTAATAATAAAAAATAGAAATTCAAAGATGATTTGGTGTATTCTCTTGCAAGTCGTAAGTCTAAGAAAGTTTTTGGGATGTTTTAGTGTAATTCTGATTGTTAAATTTGTCACAGTGGTGATTTCCCGTTGTGTCCAATCGACATTCTATCAAAAGTTATCGGTCAGTATGTACTGTAATTATGGGGAGACTTAAGCGCACGTTAAAACATCACAATGTATTTGAAATGTGGAACGGAGTAGTTGCGCAAGGTCGAGTGCGAACATGGCGGACTCTCGTAAACCAATGCTTGGCCTTATCGAAGGGAGGATAAGGTACTGCCGAGTTCCACCATGTTTAGCCCGAATTCGCGTTAGTAGTCAAAAAAATAAGAAAAAAGAGAGAGAGAGAAGAAAGAAGGACTTAAGTGTGAATTTCGATTTTCTCCTTCCCCGCTCCAACTCAAGGTCCACTTTTCCCAACCGAACTTTTCTCCCAATCAGAGGTTTCGTGGGAAGGAGTTAGCTTGTGAGTGATTTAATTTTAGTTCCTCGCATTGGCTGGCACTCCGCAAACCGCACCAAACCATTTTAGCGTGGTGCGGCTTTTCCTGGAATCGAAATAATTGTTGCGATTCTGTCAAACGGCAAGAGTTGAATAATGTTATCGAGAGTGTAACTCAAGTTAGTATAACGGTCGAACAGTGCCAGTGTGCTTCCATTTTTTTTTTTTCAATTTTTAAGAAATATTTTAATTTTAATTTTTCAATATACTGCATTCTCAAACCGTTAAAAGTTACTATTGTAAGAACCAACTATTTTTTACTCTCTCTTTTTTTCTTTGTAAATTTGGTTTTTGCAAGTAGTTTTTCTCGAATAAAAAAAATAAAGAAATATACGAACTTTGAATAACAAGAGGTATGGGCTTATAGTAAGTACTAGATTTAACCCACTACCGCCCAGCGATCCCGTTCGGAAACAGAAAAATTTATTTCAGAGGATCTTTTCAGGTCAGTATTGTGACAATTAAAAAAATATCACCTCTCTGCATACCTGAAATTCAATAATTTAGGCATTTTTCAAAGCTTAAAATTTCGTATTTTAACGGAAAAAATCCTTTCAATTCCTGTTAAGCTGATTTTCACTCCAAATAATCTGGGCTGTTTTGAGTTAATTCACTGCCATTACTTTGTTACCCGTAAGGTTTTATAAGGATTTGGGAGGGGTGCTACCTTGTATATCGAGGTAAAGCGTGTTGATAGTCCCAATGGGTTTGTTGAGACACCTGAGGGACTCATTTGTTACAACCACTGTGTTTGGGTTCAAACATACTCAAGGGTGTTCTTTGACTGCTGTTTCAAGGCTGCTACTAATCACGAAGCCAGTTCGCTACAATGAGGAATGTTATTTCGTGTAGCGTACTACTATTCAATAACTATGAAATAAATGTAGAAAGCATGCACAAAATAATAAATTACATAAGCCTTTTACGTACACGATATTGAGTTCCATTTCTTAGACTGCTCCGGTTTCTGACCCGATAATATCTGATTCTGTTCAAAATATTGCAAAACAAAATGTGAACTATCTTATGCGTGTTTACTTTTACGTTTGAATTTGCGTTCTGGAATAGAAAAGTTTCAAAATTGGCCTTATTTTCTAATCCATAATTCAAATCAGTTGTAAAATAAACAAATGGCTAATTTCACATATGAAACCCTAGCTCAGAATTTGATCACTTAACAGACTTATGCCTTGATTTATGGGGAATCTATAAGCTTGGGTGCATTTTCATCGTTATGCGGTCTCCCCACACAAATGCTCATCTAATTCGGCATTTAAGCCGTTTCCATGAGTGGGCTGCATGACATAACACAAGCTTAGTGGCGATAACTGACATTGTTGACGTATCAAATCGGTGCCCGTAATGAAATACCAATTAGGCCTAAAATAGACAAACTTTGATTTGGGAGAGTCGTATCAGCATATACTGTAGTAATGCGAATGAGAAACAGTTTCTTTTTTTTCTTTTTTTTGAATGAATAGATGGTGTGTTTCTGGTTATGGATTTATGTAAGGGAGTGTCTAATGACCCGGCTAAACCTCATTTAAAATCGCTGGTCCCTAAAGAGACCATGGTATCTGACAGCGTCGGGACAAGACCCTGGTATCTCGCCGCGCTACGGAAAGACCAAGCTATCTCGCAGCCTGTTCCAAAACATGGTTTTCGGAGG
>Ga0058701_10003280_pt1 | contig 12746 bp, 8 predicted proteins | sample AgamicOrMae_FD_97039 | JGI IMG/M metagenome (GOLD analysis project Ga0058701, IMG submission 97039) | Agave microbial communities from Guanajuato, Mexico - Or.Ma.e | ecosystem: Host-associated > Plants > Phyllosphere > Phylloplane/Leaf | place: Guanajuato, Mexico | collected 2012-06-04
CGCCAAGCCTAGAGCCGCTTACTTCTCGGCGCCCCTGAGCGGGCGCCGAGAAGTAAGCGGCATCAGGCTTGGCGACCGTTTCGTTGGGTAACCCTATGTTAAGTTAAGTTAGGTTACGTGGCTTGTGCCTCGCTCCGCTATCGCTCCGCTCGGCTTGACGACGGAGGGTGGCACCAAATTTAAACTAAAAGGTTGAAAATGCTACCCTAAAAAATTACAGCATACCCTTGCATTCCTAAAATACTTATAATTATCGTTCTTTGCGATCATCCAATAATATCCGAGTAGCTCCGCCGATTTCCCAGAATTAAGTCGAATATGAGGATATTAATGTTTGCGGCTTAGAGACGCTGCAAGCTGTAAGACACATTGCAATATCTTTCGTTAGAGAGCCAAGCTGAGGGCCGAGTTTGCCCCTCTCCATCAACCTCATCCAGCCCAGAAAAACGCCCCTCCCCCTCCCCAAGTCCCCTCCGTCCAGCTACAGGGGGTTTAACCACCAGATCTCATCTCGAGGCTGCTTGTTCGTACCCCGTCCCCTACCCTTTCCTTTCCTTTCCTCGCTCCGCGTTGCGTATAGTGTCGGCCGCTACGAGCCTTCGCAACATTTGAGGCGGTTGAGGTTCTGTCCAGTTGATTCGGTCCGAAGGGTTGCTCGCCGCTCCACGACCCTTCCCTCCCAAATGCATATACATTTTTCTCTTTTTTACCGCCGAAAGATTCAAGGTTCGCTTTTCCCCCGGAAAACCCTATTTTTACATTTGTTTGAGAGAAAATAAAACTCGAGCCGCGATCTGCCTTTTTATGAAGCCGCTGGTCGCATTCAAATAAAATATTTCATCACCGTGAATGAATTCTGTCGGCAGTGACTTTCTGCTACGTTACTTTAAGCTCCCGTTTCCATGTAACGTAGAGCCGCTCATAAAAAAAGGGGAAAAAATTGTTACCCCTCAAATAAAAAAGTATAATTTATCTCAAATTCTGATTCTCCGAAAAAATAAGCTTCTCTAGACTGAATTAAAACAAATAAAATATAATGTCTTACCGTAAAAAGAGAATCTTAAATTCAGATGCTAAACAAGTCAAATCACTGATCTGAAAAAAAAATCAGTCCAATTACTTATTGAAATTCAGACATTCGTCTTTGATTGCTATACAATTCTTATTTTAAGAACGATATCATTGAAATTTAGTGAGTATTTGGACTGAAGTTTTTCTAGATCAGTGACTTGACTCTTCATGCATCTGAATTTAAGATTCTCTTTCCACAGTAAATAGAAGTCTTACCCAAGTTGTACATCTTATTGATTAAATCCTTGCGGCGTTGAGATAATGAGTGCTCAAGATTCTTTAACAATTAGGCTAAGGTTTATGGAACATGCTTTAATGAAAACAGCAGAGTTCAAGAATATTATTGTCCGGGAATAACGATAATATAACGTTTTGGGAATGGTACCTATACAACAAAGTTAGGTAGTCTAACGTTAAAAATACGCAACTCGTTTCCGACATACTACTTTAGTGAGGCCAGGAATGCAACACTAAATGCTCTTAAATTCCACTAAAATGCCTCTGGATCTATTTCCACTCATGGCGCTGCAGTTAATGAGTCATTTATTCTAACGTCAGAGTACACATCATCACATAAAACAGCGAGAGGACAACTGGACCGGCGATTCAAACGTCGTTATAAATCTCTCTTTTTTAGCAGAAAAAAACATAAGCAGATAATAAGAAACGAGTGTGGCGACCATATCCAAAACAAAAGTATCAACGCCAAAGCAACCGCTCTCGCTGAGCCATACAGACTTAATTCTTTTCGTCGGAAAAAATCTTTGGCCCGGCTGAAATTCAGCACTGAGCTCATGGAGATGTCTGGTCGACAATCGAGAACCAGGGAGGTGAAGTATAATAATTTTAGCCGTCAAAATGACAAACGCTGGTGTCGGGGCTGGGATGCGGCGCACCGCGCCACCTGGCGGACAGATGCCGCAATCGCAGTATGCTTTCCGCTTCCGCCTGCCACCGGAACCACCGCCTTCTAACACCGCATTCTCCCTGCGCTGTCCCCGGCCCGCCATTTTTCTTCTTATCTCGATAGTGCTAACTGAAGCGTCTATTTTGTTATAAAGACGCGGAATTAGCGCTTAACAAATGACCGAGTCCCACGATCGAAATTTTTTCAGAGTTATCTTGTGTGTGGTTCCGCAGCTGCGACATCGTTTCATATTTTATTATGAGAAAAAATGTTGATGATTTGAAAACTTTTCGCCCAACTCACGGTACTTTACCTCGTATTTAAAAGGTATGTATACAATTACACAATCAAAGGCCTACTCAAAACGGACATGAATTGAGCCTCTATATGAAAAATAAATAATGGGTTATTTTTAACCCGACAATATGGGGTGATTGAGATCCATTGAAATATATCGCGAGCAATCGCAAGCGATTGCAGACGATTGCAAGTGACCGCAAGTAGTGATAGCAAGCGACTGCACGCGATTGCAAGCGATTGCACGTGATCGCAAGCAATTGCAAACGACAGCAAACCGCTATTGCACATATGTTGCCACAGGTATTGCCCCCAGGGTGCAAGGCCTATTTTTAAACCCCATATTGTCAAACATCGATTTTTTTTGGGAACGATTCGAAAATTTTGCATTCAAACGTTAAACTTAACCATAAAACATGTTCAGAGACGAAAAAAATCTGATTTTCCCACGTTAAATGCATTTATTTAAGAGTGTTGGTATTGACCCGACATGCACTAATATAGGGAGCCTTGAGCGCATGGAACCCAACCTAATACATTTCACATGGGACAGTCGGGTCAATTGACACTCCTTTTATTTAGATGCCAGACCGCAAGGTGGAAATCCACTGCAAAATTTAGCGCTACGTTTACTACCTTAAGTCCTGCCTAACGTCGCAAAGCCGAGGTGAGTAATTATGAACGGGGCACAAGATCCTTATCCTCACGTAAGTTAACCTAACCGTCATCGAGCCTAATGCCGCTTAGATTGAGCGCCCTGTGCCTCGCTCCTTTATAGTTCAGCTGACACCAATCCTTATGCCGCTTACTCCTCCGCGGCGAACTGCGGCGAAGCGGTAAGCGAAGCGAGGTGGATAGCGCCTAAACTAAGCGGCAGCAGGCTTAGCAATTGTTAGGTTACAAGTTCACTTTAGGCGATGTTGTTACATTCTCCGATGTTGCTCTTTTGGGCTTGGCGATGGAAGGTAGAACACAAGAAGTAAAAGATGTAACGTTACTTGTATTTTCAGGGTAGACATCTTCCTAGAAAACCGTAACGAAAGCAACGCTACTGGTATCAAGTTGCGTCGGTTTCCGAAGGCTGTACAACTTCGCGCGGCGGAGACTCGCGGCCGGGTCAACCATGCCCAAACTCTGCCCTCTAAAACACCAAACGAAACAGGAAAGGCCAAAGAAAGAGGAAAACGAGCTTACAGCTGTGAGGGTACGCTTTCAAAAACGTGGCCAATATTACATGTCCTTAGACCAAACCAAAGCGAGAAAAAAAAAGTTTCCCTCAGAAAATAATTGGTACTAAAATGTACCACACCCAAGAGAGGAAACTCAGAGTACGGTTGAAATCTTGGGCCGTGTCGCCTTAGAATCTGGCGAACTTTAGTTGTTGGAAAGAGTGGGTACTCATACATTTAAATTTGAGAGACTTCGCGCACGGTCAGCTCATTTCAATATTGCCAACACAAATTTCTAGTAACAAAATGTCACTAGGTTTGAATGTGGCTCCAGTAAACATTCAACAGGTATAATTTTCGATTTCTTGCGTAATGCCTTTAGTCGGCAAGCCCGGCAAAGCGAGTCATAAGATATTTAGTTTGACCTCTAACCTAACGTTTCCTAGTCTAGTATACGTTTACGATTGACACATCTGATGCCGCTAACTTCTCTTGTCAGTGGCAGTTACTGTCGCCAGGAAGTAAACTGCATGAAGCCTGGCGATAATTCGTTAAGTTGGGTCGAATGCCCTCGTTCTGCGCCATTCAATACTCGCCTTTCTCTCTGTCTAGATACGATAAATATTACAAAATAAGCCAGGAATATAAAATGCTATGTTAAAACTTTTATTTGTATACCTTGAGTACGTCAAAAAGTCACACTAGGACAACCAATTATGTATTCTCAACTAGCTACTGTATAGGCCTCGTTAATTTCAAGGATTATGCAAGTAGAGTGACGAAAATTTTCTTTATTCAAATAGCTACTGTTTATAAAAATACAAAAAAGATAAAACAAGTCAAGATGTTTTCTAACAAACCACTCCGAATCAGGGTATAAAAAACGTCATTCATCAACGATGCTTACCTTCATTTCTATTACAGATTTTCATATTATGAAAGCCTGTTTAAAAATCTTGGAAGCATACAAAGTACCGTAAATAAGATCCATGCGGTATAATAATGCGATTGTTGGGAGAATTTCAGGGGAAAATTTAACATCGCCGAGAACGGATAAATTAATTGAGATCGTTTATTTTTCAAGGAATTCAAACGCTTTTGATATTAATGGGACTTTGATTTCTAGGGAAACGTATAAGCTACACCTTAAATTATAAAATAGAACTTAAATATTGAATATCAACAACACGCAATTTGTACACAACCTTCAAACTTATGATTACTTCGACACGAAGCTCGTATTAAAGCAGTAGCTAATAATTTCGGATGACCAGTAAATTCCAAGATGGCGGGTGTGAAATAAAATTCGCTGAATTGAAATTTACTAATTAAAAAGCTTTTAATAGGTAAAATCTGCAACAATATCTCGACACGAAGCTCGTATCAAAGCAGTAGCAAATAGTTTCGGGTGACTAGTAAATTACAAGGTGGCGGGTATGAAATGAAATTCGGTGAATTGAAATTGACTAACTAAAAAACTTTTAATAAATAAAATCTGCAACAAAGCACCGAAATTACCAGTCGAGAGCACCATGCTAGAACAAGCACCAAATTGACGTATAAAAGTACAAATAAAGTGGTTCGGCGCATAGATTGCCGGGAAGAAATAACACAATTGAAAACGTGAGTCCACTTGTAGAAAAATTTATGGTGGCAGCTTGCAAAGCAACTCTTAGTGGTCTTTGAAAATTACATTTTCCTTCCGAAATAAACAATCTCCGAAATAAACAATTTTGCCTCTTGAAAACATCAACCTAGACTGGACGTTTGATCGAGTATTTGGCATTTTAACGAGAGAAAAAAAGGAAAAAAGTTTCCTTTTTTTGTGTTGGTAAGTTGGATGTTGCAGATAAATAGCGTACATCATTTTCGCTTTTGCTGTCTGAACTCGCTGCATCAATCGGTTTACATATTTTTTAAATGCATTTTTAAGATAGGACATATTTGCGTGATTTTTTTTGATACGAGACGAGGTCGACGTGCTCGCCAAAGTATACAAGAACGCCTTGATAATAAATCTTATCCGTAGCGTTTGTTTATTGATACTGCATATTTAATGAACCCTACGAACCGTGCGATTATTCGTCCGTAAAAATAGTTAACACCTCGAATTAGTAACGTTGTAATCAGAAACCGGCTGATCTACAAAAGGCCCAGGTCTTCAATTGCGCTCAATTATCTCCTAGAACTATCTAAAAGGCCTGTGAATGTATATGAAACGCTTTCATACTTAAAAGTGAATCCAAAGCGAACTTAAGCTAAGCTTATAAATATTAGTTATGAGAAACTGTTGCTGTACAGCAAATAGTAGGTTCTCCCGGACAGACAGTCATCACATTTCCATCAAAATTACAAAAAAATTCTACGAAAACACTAACAAATTGAGTCGTTTTCATTAAGTTACTCGGAAGAGCGTCAGGCGATATACTGCAAACACACACGAACGAAGCACGTTGCTTTGGTGTTTCTTCCATACATTACATCGTAGCAAATGCACTATATATCAGGGGCAGTATATCCATTTCACGGAAGACGCAATGACGTGACATACCAAAAACGCAATAAAGGCAGAGAATATTAAAAAGGTACGTGGGTCGTAAAAAATAAACAAAGAGAACGCGCAAAAAGTTTGAAATGATCTCTCACCAGCACTGACCCAGCCCCTGTCAAAGAGAGGTTAGGCAACTGAAATTCGTACATGCCGTGCGTGTTGCCTATCAAGCCTACCTCGCCGCTCATACTAGCGGACTTTTTTAAGAACAGTTCGTAAAGTCAGTAATTGGATCATGCTCTAGTTTGTAATTCGAGCTCAATGAAGCTATGAAAATAATCCTAACTTGTTTTATGGCGAGAGAGAAGTTAATGCGAAAACTGAGGCAGCTCTGTAAAGTTTAAGTGACAATCGCCTTCTCTTTCGGTCAGGAGATTAGTTTTGTCGTAAATCAAAGCTCCTTTCATATCTTCGGGATAGTTATTTAAGAAACATATCCCTGAAGCATTTCTTCAAATTTATAAATGTTCTCTTAGCTGCGGAACCGGAGGATGAATGCGTGGAAATTTAAAACACATAACTGGTTCCATAACACGTGATATTTTTAAAAATTGTCCATGGAAAAAGTTTCAAACTAATACTCGATCGACGTTTGTCCGGTAGTCGAGGGCGCCAGGGAGCGCATACTGCGGGGCCGTTCGAACAGCGACGGGTCCGTGTAAATAGGCTCGCTGGGATCCTCGAAGGTGCCCCGCCGTCCGTGTGCACTGTCGGCGCTGACATCGCGGGGACTGGCCGGCGCTCGAGCCACACTCATTCCTCCCGACCTGAGCAACACCGTTTTCGCATCTTACTTACGACACTCTTCAAGATTTCAAACATGCGCACAGCCTCACTCCAAGGGGTGCTCATTGCGGCGTGCCGATAACAACGGAGTGCCGAGAATAGCGGAGTGCCGATATCAACGGAGTGCCGAGAAAAGCGGAGTGCCGATAACAACGGGGTGCCGATAATAGCGGAGTGCCTAAGTTATGTAGTACCAAGAATAGCGGAGTGCCGATGATGGCGGAGTGGCGATAAAGGCGGAGTGGCGATTATGGTGGAGTGCCGACAATAGTGACCGAAAATAGTGGAGTGCCGGTATTTGCAGAGTGCCGATAATAGCGGTATACCGATAATGGTGGGGTTCCGATGATGGCGGAGTGCCGATAATAGCGAAGTGCCTCAGTCGCGGTTGTAGAGTGCTGGGACAATATCGGCGTGTCCAAGGTGCGGAAATACAATGCCGAGAAAGCAGAGTGCCGAATAGTAGAAGGCTGAGGATAGACAAGTGCTGCGACTAGTGAGCGGCGAGCACATTGTCGCAAAGCGTAGAGAATAACAGAGTGCCAAAATAGCTGAGGTACGAGAGTAATAGAGTGCTAAGAAAAGCGGGAAACCAGGAGACTATCAACGTCTTTGAATGTCATGTTTTCGGAAATAGCGTTCGTTCTCTGCTGTGACAAAAGTGTGTCAATTCATCATAAAGTTTGCAAAAAGCAGAAGTAGAGGAAGGAAGACGCGAACACCGATATGAGTTATTGATAGTACTGTACAACAACGTGAGGCGAGGGCCACTATTACAATTGCAGAAAAGATCCACTTGTTATCATCCATATGGACGCCACTCGGAACAGAGATGATGGTTTAATAAAAATGGAAAGAGCTGAGGTGTAAAGTGGGGAATGCCTCTTACTAAATCAAAATTAAGTGCTGTAAGGGCCTTCCAGGAAACCATTATTTCATTCTTGTGCACATCGCAGCTGCGTTCTCACGCTGTCTAAACAATGGGGATTTCGACCCACAAGGCACAGTCCCCTTTCATATGAGTTTGCTTTCCTAATTCTTACGTTTTCACTTTTTTTCTTAAATAGAACCTTTTTTTCAGAAAAAAATCCTTTAAGTGAACAGAAAAAAGAACATTAAAAGCTACACGAAACAGAAATTTTATAAAGTTTTATAATATTCCCGAGCATGCTCAAAAAATCCGACAACTATCATTGAAAACGCAATGCAATCTGCCGAAGGACGAAATCCTTGAAAAAACCAGAACACATCCCTAGTAATTCGGAGGAAATATTTCGAAGATATTCAACGATTAGGGCCAAAGTAAAGGTCATCCAGGGTTGTATCCTAACCTGCGTGTGCGGTGTATCAAACTGTTTCGATGGATCTATCTCGCGTAAACTCCTTAAATAAGTGTATTACTCGTTGGTGTTGAATGATATTGGTAGGCAACCAATTAGAATTAAGGAAGCATAGATAGGCAACGAATATGCGGTTTTCCATAAGTAGGCAAACCTCTCTCCCCTCATGAAAATCCTACCTAAATCACTGTGTGCTAATATTTTGCTTCGTTCAATTAAAAGTCCTGTGAACAGTGTACCCAGATCTTACGATTATCCAAATATTAACCACGATAACTCGAGAAACATCATGGGATTGATCGTAAGGTTCGTGTAAAAATGACGGAGTCGCGAAGTCTGGCAACAGTGTTTGTGACTCGCACCACTGACACTGACAGAAAAGAAGAAATGCAACCATTAATGGCGGATGCAGGGCGAAAAGCGTGTAAAACGATCCGCCACCAGAACAATAATAATTGTCGTCATTCTTACCGTGAGATGGAAACTCTATTCGATAGAAACGCGGTGAGACCGCTGAGCTTCGGAAATGACGGATTCTGTTGGGGTTGGGAACACGCGCTCTCTGCACTCAGCTCATCTGCGTGTTTCAGCAACAGCGGACGGTAGCGCCTAAAATACCACAACCATAAATCAAACTCGAAACTCCAAACACTCTTAGTTCGCTGTTAGACCTACCTGTACGCCAGGCCAACTGCTATGGCTCCAGAAATCAGAAGCACAAGTAACAGTGCCAAAGAAGTGACGAGCGCGTAAAATTCGGCTGCGCTGAGAAGTACATCGCCTGACTCGAGAAGTGCTGCAAGTCGAGCAACGTCAGCTGATTTCCCTTCCGCCTGACCTCTGCTTAAATCTTCAGGCATGTCAAGTCGGCTTTCGAATACCTGAAACAGAAACCAAATTCGATTTTGTTTTATCAGTATTTAATGTATCTCTTTTTCCATTAGTAGCTGCAAAAAGGTCGATTCACGATTGGTTAATCAAGATTAAGTTAGGTTAACCTACATAAGGGTCACCTAGGTAGGGTCAAAAGTTAGTTTAAGCTAGGTTAGGTTAACCTAAATACGATCCATCTAAGTAAGGTTAATGCAAGGTTAATCTTGGTTAGGTTAACCCAGGTTAGGTTACGCGAGGTTAACCTAAGATTCTTTAAACTGCGATAGATTAAGCTAGATTAGGCTCACCAAATGTAAGTAAGGTCGGGGTAGATGATGTTACCCTAACTTTAAGTTGGTTAGGTGTCCTATGCATCGCTTCGCTGGACTACCACCAAATTTGATACCGCCTTGGCCACAACAAAAACAAAAAACAGCATCTAAAAGTGACGGACAGGTTACGGTTACAATGTTGCCAGATTTTGCGAATTTGTTGATTTTAACCGCGATTAAACCGTGAACCACAAGAGATAAATTAGCATGTCGGATATGTTTTTGCTTGCTCTTCGAGCGGAGCCATTCAAAGATGGAATTAACCAATTCGGATGTGCTTTTACCTGTTGAAAACTTAACCGCGTCTAAAAATGAGGGAGTCCCAAGGCAACACTGGTATAGGTTATGTTTAAGTAGGTTTAGTTAGGTTATGTGAGGTTAGGTTAAGTTTGGTTATATTAGTTAAAAAGCCTCGTGACACTCTTCACTTAGGTCGTCGACGGAAGCCGAGCATGCGATTCAACCTAAAACATCACCGCTGAGCAACTGACCTCGAGCATTTCGCGCACTTGCTCCATGTCCTCGGGCGCCGGCGCTTGGTCGGCCGCCGTTTTGTCCGCCGACGCTAACCCCAGCACCGCCTTCTTTTCTTGGACGACGTGAGCTGTTTCCATATCGTGTGTGTCATTGTCTGCGAGGCCTTCGATTGCCATGCTTGCCTGCTCCCGCTCCCGATCTGGGATGCCACGACGCCGCCTTCCGAACGACGGCTCGCTACGCCCCGAAGGCGCGCTGCAATACGCCTACATCACAAACAAAAACTTTTACGTCACTTTCGAGGAAAATACAAGTTTTTCAACCATCCTTGCAGAGTAAAACATGAAATAAATATTCGTGGGAGATAAAAAAAATTGGGATTGGAACAGAAGCAGGAGTACTAATTTCTATGACTTTTCAGGGACCTTTTAAAATTGTAACCAGGAACAAAAAGCTTTGATATCGTTGTGAAAGATTTTTCGTATCAACTGAAAATTTCAGAAAAGAAGAAATATTTTTGTTTCCTACGTTTTTGAGCCTGAGGCCTTTTTTCCACAAAAAATGTAGTCCAAAAACGTCCCTAGCGAGAGAAAAAATGAAAAAAATGAAAAAAAGAACAGATTGATACCTCCGAGCAGAAAGGTCTTAACTGAAAAACTCATCAGTGCTGTAACGTCCTAGCTGAGAAACCCAGTGCTGGAGGGCCGAAAATTTTAGAGCTTTTAGAATTTTAATTTCTACGCCTACGGGCCAATTTCGGTATATATTTCATATTGGAAGCCTACTAGAATTTGTAGAGTTTGTACTTTGGTAGAAAAAATGCTGGGGAATTTATCCGGGAGCGGAGAAATCAGAATTCTAAAGACGCTAAAATTTTCTGACGGAGAGTTATGACCTTGCAGCACTGGATTCCTCAGTTATGACCTTACAGTACTGGGGTTTTCAGATCGTGACCTTCCTACTTGGAGATATCGAGGTGTAAACGAATACATTATTGATTCAGTTCATTCAAAAGTGTCTCACTTTAATTATATTCGTAATGAGCACCTGTAATTATTTTTGATATTGCGGCTTTTGTTGGCTTTTTGCGTAGTTCCTGATAACTGTTCAAGGAGATACTTAAATCAGCTGCTTTATTAATTAAGGAGTTAACTAAGGAGCAAAAAAGTTATCTGATTTGTTATTCACATCTACTCTTAATTTGTTCGTAGTTTCTGATAACTATTAAAGGAGTCTCTGAAAGGGCAGTAGGGACTGGAAGTGTCGCTATCCCAAAAGTTAGATATGAATAAAATTACCGGTTGGCATCCGTCTCGGCAAGTTCTGACTGTTGCTTCAAACACCAAGAAATTCGATTCGGGTATTTTGAACGCACTGAATCTTGCTTCCAGTCCGTCACCTTCTCTGGACCGATCCAAAGCAGGGAAGACGTAGTTGTCCACCGGGCACCTGAAAAAGACAATTTAAACATATCAAAGTATGAGCTTGATCAGGTAATCGCTTTTGTGAGAGCTTCGAGCTGACATATAAGCTGACATTCGATCTGAATTTGTCACTTCAACACTTTTTTGCCCAATGAACTGTTCCACTGACCCACTGTAAACGTATATTGAGATTATCCACTAAATACGTATATTTTAATAAAAAAAAATGAACAAAAAACAACAAAAAACAACAGATATTAAAAAAATATCCGTGTGAAGTGTGATCAGACAATTATCAGATGTACGATAAACTGATCAGTCTGGTCAGTTTTTCGGACATTCGATTTATGTCTGATCAGGCACTGATCAGACTCTGATCAGGCCGATATGGCCTTTTTGCACGGGTGATAAAAGAGGCCACGACTTTCTTCTTCAAAACGTTAACCCATAACAGTCCAAAGTATTGATAGTGATATTTAGCTCAAGAGAAATGTATTTTTTCCGCAATAAAATACGAGATTTTAAGCTTTAAAAATGCCTATATTGTTAAATTTCAGGTTTCCAGAGGGGTGATATTTTTTAAATTGTGACGATACTGAACCGAAAAGATCCTCTAAATTTTTTTTTCTGTTTCCAAACGGCATCGCTGAGCGGTAGGGGGTTAATTAAAGTTAAATTATCATTGCTGCGGTGCCCTTACGCCAAATTTCAAGCTAAACAAAATGCATTTTTTGTAAAAAGAAAAATGGTAAGGATATCCTCTTTTAAAGCAAAAATCGGGTTCTAGCTTTGACCCGGATATGTGATTTGGATACCAGCGGAGTTCCCTCGAAAGTTTTTTCCAAGCAAGTTAATCGAAAGTGGATAACTTACCCGTATTGATCGATGAGTTGGACTGTTCTTCCCGAGTAGGGGTCTCTCGCGAGAACATTCGTCGCGAAAATATCAGTGGCCGTATTAAAACCGCCGTGGGCCTCCAAGCGGAAGGTGAGCGGGTCTCCGACGGCGATGGTCGTGGTGGGGCGTCCTTGGTACAAAATCGTCAAGTCGACCCGAGAAGTGAGCGAATTTTCCGCCGGGAGGTACTCGATGGGGACGAGTGCGCCCGAACGCCTGAAACATAAACTCGTGTGAGCACGGCACGGTGGGAATGTCTACATTGTCATTTTAATGAATGTCTAGGGTTGTCAGATTTCTCAATTTTTGAAATGTCAACCGCGATTAACTCGAAAACCAATGCAGATAACCCAACAAGTCAAGTGTGTTTCGGATAGCTCTTGAGCTGAGAAATTGAAAAGTGGGATTGATCACTAAATTATCTGCTGCGGTTAAGGAAATTCCCCCGTGGCACAAGTCAAGTTGACATGGAACTGTTAAATGCATGTCTAAAAATATTCTACACTGTAATTTTTTAAGGTAGCATTTTCAACCTTTTGGTTTAAATTTGGTGCTACCCTCCGTCGTCAAGCCGAGCAGAGAGATAGCGGAACGAGGCAAAAGGCATCCAACCTAGCCCAAC
>Ga0058701_10003281_pt1 | contig 12744 bp, 5 predicted proteins | sample AgamicOrMae_FD_97039 | JGI IMG/M metagenome (GOLD analysis project Ga0058701, IMG submission 97039) | Agave microbial communities from Guanajuato, Mexico - Or.Ma.e | ecosystem: Host-associated > Plants > Phyllosphere > Phylloplane/Leaf | place: Guanajuato, Mexico | collected 2012-06-04
GCGGACAGGTAGCAAAACGACGCACAGGGTAACATAATCATGGTTAATGGCATGGGGCTTTACGACTGTAGGTTAGGTTAACTTAGGTTAGGTTAAAATCCTTGTGCCTCGCTCCGCTGCTGTTCCGCAAGGCTTGTCGAAGATATGTAAACCACGAGTGAAAGTGCAACACTTCAGAGATCTTACGGTGTAGTCTGTTCGGGGAAAGACTCGCTTTGATTGGTCAGTTCTACGCTTGGGACGGGGCTCACAAGAGATTATATATGTTGGAGATGCGACACGGCAATGATGGGCCAAGGCGGCTTACACTGTGGCGCCACCTTATCGAGTGTATTAGGAACTAAGGGAGATGAGGACTGGCGGGGAAATGCCTGCGGCGGCAACGAGGGCAATGAAAGCCTTGGAGGCATGGAATGCCTGCAAGCGAGCGCTTCAGCTTTCCCGGGTTGAGTCGACACTTAAGGAACTTCCTGGGCCCTAAAATTTTGGGTTCGGTTCGAGAGCTCTGCAGTTGGAGGCACTGCTGTCGCGTTGCCAACGTAACAGCTAGAAATCCGAGAAACAGCTCTCCGTACTTTGGCATTTGCGTAGCTTTAAGTTACAAGGAAAGCTTCTCTTAACGTAAACCAAGATGTTTCTAACGCCAGGTATTTTATTTCAGATTATTCACCCCCGTTATCGCATGTCCTTTGGATGTAAGAGAATGGTAGGCTTACAGAATTTCGGCAGAATTTTTTTTCCCACTGAGCGTTAGTTCAGAGGCTTTGCCGTCAGTGGCACCCAAGTAAAGAACGAAATGCAATAGACGGTTGTCAACGCATCGTAGTATTTCCTCTCCCTCCCACCTCCCGAAAAGGTTGCAAACACACCCGATAAGGTGGCGCCACAGTATAAGGAAAATTTTCAATACACGCTCGTGGCCTCCCCCTGGGGCTCTCTCGGTGTTGCCAACGAGATGGTTACTTCAGCGCTGAAACGTGCGCTCGCGATAGAACATCACAGGTGGCTGAAAGCTCCGAGCCCTTTCGTTGGAGATGTTCGCTGACAAGTGTAAAAATAACCTAACCACGTTTCACATAAGTTATTTTCAAACCCAAACAGGTATGGGACAACTTAGATAACTTACATTACTTTTGTTAGTGTCCTAAAATGTTTGGGCCTTAATTTTTTTATATAGAATTGGTTTCACTTTTGCTTAACTCAAAGTTGCGGCAGCAATTATACTTAAAACAAGCGAGGAGCGAGAGATTTGCGTCGCTGAGTAAATGTTTGCGGTGGGTGGGGTATAGTGTATTTAGAGGAGTGGAGCTTAAATCAAGGTCTTCATGGCACATGCCGGTACTTCACTTATCATTGAGTAGCTACTTTCAATCTTAAAATTTTAAATTTGGAATAAATTAAAAAGAACAGGAAAAGTTTTTTTAATTATTGCAAGAACAGCTTGAATTATAAAATACTGTAAAAAATCGCTTCAAAAAATATATGTATTAGAGGCGGAATTCTAAACATTTCAATTTCCTCCCAAAAAGATCACTAACAAGAAAGTTATCACCTGACCGAAGGAAGCACAGACACACACAGACCTTAAATTGATTACCACTTTTATGGGATTGAATTTAAATCGGACTTTATTTGAATCGCTACTAATTGGAGCACTCCCTTTAACCACGGAATAAAATCGAATTTCCCAAGGCCGAAATCCCGTATCAAGCCTCAAAAAAAGTGTTTTACCCATTTGTCACTATGGACGTGTACTCAAGCGTTCAAGCCATCGATTCGTGAATAGGGTAATGAGTAAGCGCTTTCTTTTCCAGGAAGAGGGAGGCTGAATGTCCCTTGCCGGAAGGCTGCGCCGAAATTTGAAATCGTTTTTCTTTTCATGAATACGCAACGCAAGGTTCAACTTCCGTGATGGACTATTTTCCCCATTTTCTGATTGATTTCTTTTCCTCTTTAGTTATGCAAATACTTGTTATTTTCAGGCTGCTTTTGCGTGGGAGTAGACATACAAAAACAGGCGTTTCCTCAGTAAAAGCTCCTCGTTCGCCGTGACATATCGCATGAAATCTGCCTTACTCACCGGAAGAATTTTTATCTGCTCTCCGCAAACAGGAAAAGCTCTGAAACACATCGGAAACACATAAATAGGCATCTCTCAAATTTTCACACAAAGGCCCATATACTTGAGTCTTCCTTTATGAGATGAATGCCTCCTTCCGTTCAGTGACGGCCCATGAATAATATACTTTGGGATATTACATCCATATAGGTTAAGGCGCCTCCTGCACTTTCCGGAAATTCACTCTTTGAGAATGGAGATTATTCTAGCTGTTCAAATGCGGGCACTACAGCAAGGTGATGTCAGTTCTCTTCCAAAAACGTGGTGGTTTGTGACAACATCGAAACCTTCCCAGCAACGAGCTCTACCCCCACCACTAGATCTACCTCGTTTTCTCCTTCCCCACCTTCCTACTCCAGGCCTTCCCGACGAGTTATACCCCACCATCTAGGAATCATTGAGTGTCTCTGGGATTTAAAGAAAATTCACTGAATGCCAATCAATATAGCACCAATTATTTTTCTCAGTGGTGCTATATCGACTGAAATTCAGTGAATTTTCACTACTCTCACTGATTCGTATTTGGAGTGCATAGGAAAGGGGACATAGAGACTTTTATCCTCGACTGTATCGAAAATAAATATCCGAATGTGACGCGCTTTAAAGCCGCTTATGTTTGAACGGCTGTTGCGTCAAAGGATATCAGAAAGCCCGAATGGCTTTCACTGAACTGGTTCAAATAAGCGCGTTGATGCGCAGGATTCGCTCTTTTGACTTGAGCCACGTCAGGATTTTGACTTCCGCCCCGCAAATAGACACACCACGTCGCCCGCTGAATAGCTTTATTGGATTCAACCGAAGTGTGTCCCAAGGTGAAAACACATTAGGCTTTCCAAAGCAAGTCAGGCCTTCAAAATCTGAGGGCCCAATGTCGAGCTGAAACAGCTGGATAAGTTGCATCGAGTAAAACTCCGGTTTTAAGCAGCTTCATTAGCGGTTTTCTGCCAATAAATGAGACGTACAGCTGAGATCAAAAGTTGAGGTCCACTTCGTGTTGCTACACTTTAAAAAGAGATCTTAAATTCAGATGCAACAAAAGTCCAATTGATCTGAAAATGATTTCAGTCCAATTATTCACTGAATTTCAGACAATTTTCTCAATTTTTATGAAGTGCTTGTTTCAAGAACGATATAGCTGAAATTCACTGAATTTTTTATCACATCATCGACTCGACTATTTCTGTATCTGAATTTAAAATTCTCTGTTTACAGACTATGTCAGGAGACTAGGCTGTACCATAAATAAATCATTTCGTATAAAAACACAGTTTGAAACATGTCTGTGATATGTCCTTCCCTGTGATATGTCGTTCCGAAATCGGTAGTCAGCCATTTTCATAGTACGAGTATTCTCGAACTCCACATTTGCTGAAAACAGGAACTCGTTACTGATGCTTTGAGCATCATTAGCGCCGGCATAATATGCACGTTCCATCTGCATTTACTAAAAAGAGTTATTTGAGGCTACAAACAGAGACATGTCACCATTATATTTATTTATTTTTTTCCGAAAAAAAATACTTAGAATACGAGAAACTGAACATTTTCTAACACCCATTAGCTTGATCGTCTTCTCGTTTCAGTTCATCAAAATAAAAAAGTACCTGAAAAACCGGCGTTTCTTTCTACAAGAGTTTATATTTGGAACAACAGAGACGGAAGTTTGGTGGATAATTCCTGGCTGACGTGGAGGAAACCTAGATTTAATTGTGGTACTGGTACTGTTGCTTCTTTTTAGCGCAATCCACAGGTGGTCTTTGCGCGGCTCTCTCAGTCGCGAACCTTGTATACACAAACCGTCTTAAAGGAGAACAATGGAAAAAAAGGACATCAAGATCCTTATTTTTACAGGAGAGCTACATTGATTTTCTCAGGAAAGTAATAATATCTCTGTGGCGAGAAGTACTTTACTTAAACGACCCCCGAAACAGATCTTTTAAGCTACGTCCTCCCTTCAGGAGACTTTTCCCTTGGGGAAACATTGCTTGGGCCATTTCCGAAGGAGAAACGCCCCCTCTCAAAAGAGTAAAAGTCTCCTCAAACGTGAACACGATAATATACACCGTAAATTTGAAAGATTCAATGTTCCCGCTTTGGTTTCACTTTCGGTTTTTAACCAAACGGAGCAGCTACTGCCTTTGAATGAAAATTTGCTTGTTTGAACTAAAAACTGACCATCATACCAAAGCTTTAAGTGGGCGTATTTTTGGTTTAAACGAGTGAATTTCACTCGAAGTGAATTTTGTTAACCTAGGTTAGTTCTGGTCGGATTAGGTTCGACAATGTTGAGTTGGGTTAGATTAATTGACCGTGTACCGCTCTAAAACTAGAAAGGGGCCCAACTTTGAGTCGCTAAAGAGAAGCTAAACTTAGGGAAGGGACACGACTTGGTGGATAATTTAAAGCAATTATCACAGGCGACAAGTCTACGACGTGGAAACGTTGTCAGAAAGACGTCGACGAAGACAAAGGGCGGCAACGGGGTCGTGGATGATGAGTTTCATCGTAGGTGGCAGCGAACGCGGATCGGGCCTCTCTCTCGGATCATCAGCTTGACTCGCTTTGCCCGCCGGTCGATGCCGCTCGCCCTTATAGACATACTTTCCTGTCTCGACTAGCCCACTTCATTCCGCTTTTCGACTTCGTAAGCGATTTCCTAAGATAACGGAAGTACTCTGACCTCATCTTATAACCTATCTTGCAAGTACCCTCATCCTATAACCTATCTTGGAAGTACCCTCATCCTTTAAGCTATCTTGGAAGTACCCTCATTCTATTACCTATCTTAGAAGTACCCTCATCCTTTAAGCTATCTTGGAAGTACTCTGACCTCATCCTATAACCTATCTTGGAAGTGCCCTCATCCTATAACCTATCTTGGAAGTACCCTCATCCTTTAAGCTATCTTGGAAGTACTCTGACCTCATCCTATAACCTATCTTGGAAGTACCCTCATCCTATAACCTATCTTGGAAGTACACTGCATCGTATAGCCCATATCTTGATGTACTTCAACGTGACAAACACTCTGTTCATCTAAGCGAGAACTGAACCTTCATTACTGTAGTTTAATTTCACCCAACCTAACTGGACCACTTCAGACGTAACTGAAATTCGAGATCGTTACACTGATTAAGTTCAAACCCATCCGATCTTGTGAATCTTCGAAACCACAAAAAGTATTCAGCAATAGGATAACTTCGTCTGATAGTAAAACTTTCAACTCAGGTGCCCCAACCAAATCCTATCTTCACGTACCTATTTTATTCCATTCGGTAACCTCACTTCATCTTATTTCATCTAAGGTAAAATTACATAAAAGGTCAGTTCTAATTCGCACGCCCATGTTAATACAAGGGAAACTTGAACGCAGGGAAACCAACCTAATGCATTTCAAATGGGAAGTAACTAGAACGAACGGAAACCAACCTAATACATTTTACATGGGGCAGTGTGTGAATAGTCACTTCGATAAAATTACCAAAAGCTTACCAGACAACCTAAACTCTAATATCCCGCACGATACTTAAATCCCTCCTAATATACCCTAACATAAAATCTAACCCAAGAAAATCTACTTCAACTTAGTCTAAACTCTTCCTTTCAAACCCAGGCAGCCAGCCTAAAATAATTTGATTTATACTGGATACAAAGGACCTTTTACCCACGAGGACGAAATTTAATGGCACCGCGCTCGCATGTATCCCCGACGAAGGAGTGAATATTCAAGGGGCGCAAATCGTTACAAGGCACGGGTTTGGAAACCCACCTCGCCGAATAATAGACTTGGGTCCTCTCGGCGTGATTGGTTTTCAACCTTGTGGGTTGGAAAGATTTAGACCCCACGCAAATTCGTCCTCATGAATGGAGCCCAACCTAACAGAACCGAAACCAACTTTTGATCTATACATTCAAATCGAGCCAAAGTTTGGTTCGATTTGAGTTTATAGGTTTAGTTACCAAACCTTTAAACCCTCACACCTAATATAATAAACTCACCAAACCTTCCTTAACCAATGCTAAACTACCTAAATATCCAATTTTATGTATAGGCATATTCAGTGATTGAGCACACTTCATTATTGAAAATCGCGGTTTCATAATCTAGGTGGCACTTCCCCAAACCATTCCTGTTTATCCAAAAACAGGAACAGAACACTTACGTCAAACGACTTATAAACTGTTCCCAGTAGGAAAGATAGCTTGCTAAGTTTAGATCAGTTCTATTCGCACGCCTATGTTAATAAAAGGGAGACTTGAACGCACGGAAACTAGCCTGATGCATTTAAAAAGCGGCAGCGTGTGAATTGTTACTTCGTTAAGTTTAAGCTGCACAAACTGTCCTTTCATTTCGAGGTCGGGTTAAAAATACATGAGTCATTATGTCGACACTTGGAACGATTCACAGCTCGCGATACACACATTTTAAAGTAGGGTCGTTAAGTCACGGTCGATACGTATTATTTTTGTCCGACATTGATTGCATTGTGCGTTCTAATGACTCAATTTTTGGCGACATTTAATCTTGACAACTTTTTTTCTTTACAAGAAGCGTGTTCTCGTATGAGAAGAATCATTACCATTGACAAAGCTTAATTAACATTTTTTAGCCTTTTTTGTTTGTTATAAACGAAATCTTGAACTTGTCCGCATATAGATGGTCCAGCTCAATCATCGGAAATAGGTCCGTGCTACACATAGGATATTAAGAACCAAATCCCAACGTTTGATTACTCATTGTCAGCTCGAGAGCAATCCAAAATATTTCTGATATGCTTATCGTGAATAAATTTCAAATTAATCGACGTTAAATTTAACGAAGTCGAAAAATCCGGCAATACTGTTTTGAGTCCTTATATCATAAACTATATTCCAAATTTAAAACAAACACGCTTAAATTAAAAAAAAATATTGCGAAATCTGACAACACTGCGCGAGCCTCTCACATACTTGCATAGAAAGCCGTTTGTTGCTTCTTGGAAGCTTTCCTTACACGTTCAAAGCCCTTTCGGAATATGACAATCCAGTTTAATTAAAAGGGAGTAGGGCCATTTCCTACCCTCTACAACGAAGTATCCCCATTCCAGCTGAGGCTTTTGTTTGTGCACCACGCAGCCTGCATAGGCAGCACGCCAGACACCCGGGGATTGCGGGTTGCCTACTCGCAGCTCGTCAGGCGCTCTGCAAAACCGTCGTTAAAGTAAAATATCTTCTCTCCCAGGGCGTTCAGAGCTGTTGCTCTCCAAGGCAGTAAAGTACTACCCTGGAAGAGTCCGGATACAAGATGGCGGCCTTGATACAGATCTAGGTCATAAACGAGCAACTAGCTCAGCGGTGGTCTTGGAAAATTTGATTAGATACGTTTGCTTTTCAGGGTTAGAGAGCTCTGCAATCTTGGCACGTTGAGACTTCCCTTCGGAGCTCACGAGTCAAATCTGCATCTCCGTGGGGAATGCCGTAACTGGGAGATTCCAGTGAGTGTCGCCGGATTCTCCGAGCTTTCAGAGTTTCCTAGGGACGTATAACTGAGGTTTATATCCACGTGGGGAATACAGTTGCGATTCTAGGATACTATGAACCTTGAAAGTTCCCATGTGGCTTCGCTGTCCGTTGAGAATATCTTCGAGATTTCTGTTAACGTGTTAGCGGATGCAATAAACCTGGAAAGTTCCATTCGAATCTTTCGTTACTATTCGTGGAATCTCCGCGGGAATGCTTGGAGATTCCTCGGGGAATCTCCTGAAATTAGTTGGGCACTGCCAAAGTGGGTTTAAAGGGTTGTTCGAGTTACGACCATCTTGAAATATGACGGAAATATGAGCCACATCCGTTTTACGTTAAATCTAAAAATAAGTAGAACAACATCTAAATTGTATTCAAAGAAATGAATTAATAAAATCAACAACAAAAAACGACTAAACATTCGAAAAAAGCAGGGGTACTCACTCCTGCTTTTTTAAAGAAAAATTCGTCCCGAATTTTTTTTACGAAATTTTTATTTTTTTGACAATAGGATATGATGAAGAGAAACTAGGAATAGTTAGAACCGATGTGTGTAACTCAATTTTTCGATTTTCAACGGTCTGGGAGAGGAAATTCACGGCCGAGATATTGGAGAGGGCGTAACTTACTATGATCCTCTGCGTGATAGGGCACTCCGGGATTTCGCTAAATTTTTTAGAGTCATTTTATCTGCGTAAATACAATATCTCAACGAATGAAACTAAGGTAGATTTTTAATAAATATTGTAAAAATTTACGGAAAAACGACAGTAACAGTTGCCTTTAGTGACAAAAAGTGATAAAATCGACACATGGGCAGCCCTGAAATCACATGTGCCTTGTTTCGCTGGCGCTCCGCTCTGCTTGGCGACGAAACGTAGAACACAAACGGGAAGTCCAAACTTACAGTGTAAATCTCAAACAGTACGAGATTCTTGAAGGGATCTTCTTCACCTGGGCCAAGATGTCAACGAAGATCTTAGGGGACCGTTCACGATTTCGCGTCTCCCCGAGGGTATTTTCGGACCTGGCTCGAAGCAAACAGCGAAGGCAAAGAAAACACGGCATTTAGCAGCAAAAGCGGCGAGGGAAGCGAAAAGTTGGCTATGTGACCCACTTGCTAACTTGTAAGTCATTTCTCTTGGAGAAAATATATCACTCCGATTAGGGGTGCGCGCGGTTTACTCAAAACAAGCCCAATTAAAGCATTCGTACTTCTCGACACCTTTATAAATCTCGTCGAAGCAAGGCGAAATTTTTCATACTTCCCCCGGACGCCACGTGCGAGTCTACGTGATCACTTAAGGGGCCTATCCTGCGCGCGGCCCGACCCGACACCGACGCGCCACGCGTAATTGTTGGCAGACAGACGGACAGTTAATATTGTGGCTGAATCTTAATTGGCGGCCCAATCTCGACCTCTTTCACCATGAATTTCTCATCTCTGGAAAAAAAAGGCAAGCTGACAACAACAATAACTTTGAAACTACGATTAATTGAATGTTTTGCAGCAAGATTTGTCAGAAGCTCCGCATGATGAAATTGCGCGCTGTCTGAAGAGCTGCAGTACTTTTTAAAAGTCCTTCAGACACAAATTAAATTTAAAAGGGAAATCTCGTGTTTTGCGCAGAAAGATGGCTACTCAACTTTCCTCTGGGCTGAATTCATTTCGGGATAAAATATTTTGTCGGATGATGTTACAACAGTTTTGTGTCTCGGAAAATGCTTTTGAAATTGTTGCAAAGGCGCCAGTTACTGCCGTCGAGAAGTGCGCGGCATGAAAGCTCAAGAACAGCCGAGCGGAGTGAAAGCTACGCGAGGCACATGACCTAGCCGAGCCAAAAATGTCTTTATTTTAAAATCGCTTATCCACGATTTACGGAAAAAAATCCGCAAATTTTTTACAAACAAAACTTTGGGGGAAAAATTTTATGTGGCTTGGTAAAAATAAATCGTGAAATCCTCTTTCTTACAGAATTCGAGTCAAATTCACTGGTTTAAACCAAGAACTTACCCACTCAAAGCCTCAGCAAGGCCAGTTTTTTTTTATTTAAACGAGCGGATTTCACTCGAAGGTTTTTAGATTTTGTAAAATATCGGATAACATCACCACAAAATCTGTTCCTTGGACTGTTCCTTCTAAACGATAAAAAAAGGTCATTACTCTACGTCACGAAGCTATTAGAAAGCGCGGTAAGCGAAGCCTAAGCGAAATATCGTCAGAAAGTCGATAAGATGCGTTCGGAGCTGAGCAATTAAGAAAGCTCGCTTCCAATATCCAATTCTTTCTTGGCTGTGTCTCTCCGTGCCGACCCTGATACTGTCACCAGAACATCTGTTTGAACGTGAGGACCAATATTGACCGGCGATCGTGTCTGACAGACAGCAGGGCCGAACCAAGTATCGACTCTCCTATCGATATTTCTCGAATCGAACCAGTTCCGATTGGATTAGCTTCGACCTCAACTGTAAATATTAGGCCAGCCGGACAGATGGATCATATTTCATACTTAACCTTGTCTATCTGACGATCTTTTACCCGTGAATTTGCCCTCAGCGCAAAATCGACGGAAAACGGTTATAATATCCTGAATACGCAGATTAACGGAATGTACCTTATTTGAAATAGACTATAATACCTGGTTATTATGCTAATTCATTGACAATATATTCCGGATTTTTTTCCTAAAAATATCTGACATCTACCTTAAACAGAACTACTAAGCTAAAAAAATGCGTAAACGATATTTATAGGAAAATTTTAGACTTTGCCAAAAACGACAAAATGCGATTTTTATCATTTTTTTAGAAACGTTCGAATCCTTCTCAAAGAGTAAAAACTGAAGACCCATTTTCAAAAATTTCTTTATACAGCTAGTAATTTGCATGCAAAAAAATGTTAGGAAATTAGCTGTGTGAAAAGAAATGGGTCCATAAAGAAGATGAAGTGTATGTAAAATTATGCACTTTACCTAATAAAAGACGTATTGCAGCCTTTTCAGCCGATAGTAAGCGTGGCACTCACGTGAAGCGGTTGTTGCATGGCCATTCCAAAAAAAATAAATAAACAAAAATCCTGGGGCTTTTAACTCGGTTGGTACAGTGTATTCAAATCTAACCTTACCTAATCAATGCCAACGTTTTCTGTGCTAAAAACAAGAGAGGTAATCCGAGGAGAATCTGTGGGCTGCAATCAACGACAGCCTTCTCAAGGAAATTGCCCACTGTGGCTTTTCTAGGAATTTCGATCCTTTTCGCGGAAGCGAGGCGCGGCCGGCGCCCGTCCGGGTGGCCGCACTCCGCGCGCTCGAGGCTTTAACTTTCCGTCGAAATTTCGGACGAAGGCTGTGACGTTTTTCAGCATCAAACCTCCACTTCGCAATTTGAGACAAGCGAAAATACAAGAATCCGATTAAAGCGTCAGTCAGAGCCTCTTGGAGACTTCTTAATTTCGAACGAATTCTCTTTTCCAGCGAAAAATGCACCGGAACCCATCTCTCGCTCGAAGTCCCCCCCCCAGGCTGCGTTCGAAAACACCACTCGAAGGGTATTCTGTCTTTCTCTCTTATAAGAGCTCCATGTGCCAGACAGAGATAAAACATCCTCGGGTGCCGTTTTTGAACGCATCCCGAAGAGAGTCGAACGCCTCAGTTTACTGAGAATGCAGGGACATAGGAATTAACATACTCCGCGAGTCGAATTTGGAATAATAGTTATGAAATTGGAGAGAGGTTGAATTTGACGTGATGATCAAAAACAGCGGAAGCTTTACCCATTTGCATTCACAAAAATACCGCAGCAAAACCGGAACAGGACTAATACATAAGACTAATTCATTAAAACGTAACCTACCCTAAACTAGCCCAAAACACTACAGTCTACTCTATAAACTAACCTCACCCGAAATAGTTAACTTTCACTTAATGTAAGCTTAACACTCTAAATTTGGATCATTGAAAATCTCTGAGGTTTAGTGAAAAATCACTGAACTTCAGTTTTTACTGGTGCATTAACTGAAATTCAGTGAATTTTCACTGTATGTCAGAAACTCTGATACAAATTTAGAGTGAACCTTTCTCATACATGACCCAAGGCAGACGATGCAGTTAGGAATATAAACAGACGTAACCAATGCTTAAAAGTTAGGGGGTATTCGATAGCGCCAAAAACCACAAGCGCCAACGCCGCAAGCGCCAGTCCGTAACCGCCAAACGAGAAAAGTCGCAAACGCCAAAGTTCGTATAGGTTAGGTTAAGTATGGTTAGACTAAGTTAGGTTAGGTTGAGTTAGGTTAGGTAAGGTTAGTATTGCGGTTAAGACCTTTGGCGTTTGCGACTTTTCATGTTTGGCGGTTACGGATTGGCGCTTGCGGCGTTGGCGCTTGTGGCAGTTACCCAAAAGTTAAACTAAACGTAGTAAAACTTGCCTTGGCGACGAAAGGTTGAACACAAGAGGAATAAAATCTAACCACTATACAAGATAGTCGACGGACAAGAATCCAGAACTGGCTCAAACAAGAGTTGGATCTAAAACGACGGCATATGTTTTTGACGCGGTGTGATCGGGGTGAGTGAGAGAGCGCGAGATAGAGAAATATCATTCCGTCGGTTTTGACTCGTCTGATTAATGGAATGTTTAGAAAGTATACTTGGGCAAACTTCTGCGTCGTTGTTGTGGCTTCATTATGGAGCGGCTCAAACAAGACTCTATAAATTTTAAAGGTCACATTGTTTCACCTTTTTGTCGCCAAGCCAAGCTGAGCAGCACTGGAGCGAGGCACAACAAAATAAACCTACCCTTAAGCTAGGTAAACCTTACCTAAAGGTCGCCAAATCCGATACCAATGATTTTTCGCTGACAGCAGCCTGCCGCTGAGACAGTAAAAACTATCTTTTGTTTCCAGGTATGAAGGTAAAACAAGGGAAGAGCGTGATTTGGTTACTTTAAAAAGATGAACCTATCAACAAGTATATAAATGAAAAATTCTCGTCGAGAGCTATTCATTAATGCTGTTGATGAGAATATCTTTTGAAATTACCAATTAAGCGTTTTTTTTTTTGAAGACAGACGAGCAGGGTGGCTCATAGGTGAGACGCTCTGCAAGTAATCGAGGTGCATTGTAC
>Ga0058701_10003282_pt1 | contig 12743 bp, 5 predicted proteins | sample AgamicOrMae_FD_97039 | JGI IMG/M metagenome (GOLD analysis project Ga0058701, IMG submission 97039) | Agave microbial communities from Guanajuato, Mexico - Or.Ma.e | ecosystem: Host-associated > Plants > Phyllosphere > Phylloplane/Leaf | place: Guanajuato, Mexico | collected 2012-06-04
CCGTGACATAGGGGGGAGGGGGGGTGAAAAATGGCCAAAATTTGCGTGACGTACTTTATGGATGACCCCTAAGATGTTTACGTGGAGGAAATAAGAGGTACACAGATTGAACTTTTTTGAAACTTAAAACTAGTTTGGAACAAAATTTTCGAGAGCTGAACATAATTATTCTGAAGGTATTTTTTAATACAAGCCTGAGGCGAGGTTAGGTTACGTTAGGTGGACTTCTCCAAAGAAGTAGGTTTGAAATATGAGGCAGATGATTCAGTAGTTGATGAAGAAAACTTAAGCTGCCCTCTAAAAACTCCGTAAGCTTAAGGTGAACATTTGTGTTTCGTTTAAAAAAGACTAGTGAGGATAGGTTGAGAAGATAGGTAAGACTTGGTCTGGTTGACACGTTGTGCAAGGTTTGACGACTTGAAACATAGGTAACGATATTTATAGAGGAAAATGAAGATAACTTGGGCTGTGTTTGCGGAAACTTGAGAACTAATACATGGTGTGGAGCGAGAAAGTAAGGCCCTAAGGGATCCAAGTGGAGTGGAGCCGTTGCATTAGCACATCATTAATTTTGCGCCTTTTGGCGTTCAAGCAGAGTATGCTGCTTGTGGTTGACTGTAAGCTTCGGTTTGGAAACCAAGTAATGTACCAGTATTCTACCCTTCCAGTAAATGCAGCCCTTTTCGATTCGTTCTTGGGTAGATCGCCACACTTGCTATCACCTTAAAAAGCCATGTTTTATGCCTCTTATGTTCGTATGTTCTTTCTACTCCACCAAGACTCAGGGCTTACCTAGTCTTTCCCCTCGACGAGTTTTTAGAGTTTTACTTCTGGAATCAGGACACATTTTATGCAACCTTTCTTCGACTCATGGAAAATGCTTTAGCGTCTTAAGTTTGGAATCAGGACCAGTTACAGTTTCAACCCTTTAAAACGTGAATTCGCAAATATAGAATACTGAAACGAAAGGTGCACGAAAAATTATGCTTTATAGGATTTGAGGCTATATCTTGAACGCCGCCAAAATGTCAAGACCTCGAACCGTCCAAAAACGATAAGACCGACAAACAGGTATCGTTCTAACGAATTTCAACGCATTTTAGACGAGACGAATTTCTTTTTTTTTCAATATTGCTATCGGTGATGAAACGGAATTGGTTTGGATTGACTTGGCTGGGCTTCTTATCTCAGCTTAGGTTTGCTGTAAAAGGCTATGATATGTAGTGGTGCAAATTTGTTCCTAGATAAAAAAACAAAACAAAAAAACAAAACATTTTTGTTGTCTCGTCCTTCCTCGTGGATTAATTCAGGAAAAAGCATAAAAATCACTTTCAAGGAAAAATCTCGTTGATCTGTTCGCTGTTCTCAGGAGACTTGTCAAGTCTTGAGGCCCCCTCAGCAGAGGGGCCCCAGGGGGCGCCTGCCCCCCATTCCTGCTGGGGGGAGGTTGGCTTCAAGCGCTCCCTTGAAAACCCGCCGTAAAACTCCAGCAGCTATCTCCTGCCGGACCCTGCAGTTAAGAGAGCCCTCAAATTCTCCCAATCGGAAATAATTTTTCGGCCAGACTTACGAGAGGGAGTCTGGCGTTTCCCAACTTAGGCTTGCTTTTTAAGACTTTGTTTCGCAGATTTCTCTTGTGACTAGTAAAGAGGACTAGGATGTATGTGTTCCCCTCGACTCGGATTAGCCGTCGTGTTGGTGTTCACTATAAATTTTCAAGGCTGCTTTCTTTCCCTCTATGCACCATCTTATTTAATTCTGACTTAATAAAGATCAACGGCATAGAACTGCTTATATAGGTTGTAGGTAAACCTTCACGTAGAAAACTGCGTGAGTTAAATTTGCTAAAATTTAGTAAAAAAGCGACAGCCAATTCGGCTAGTGAACGTTACAAAATTTGCCAGTGAACCTTGCTGTTTTGTACTCTGTAGCGATGACGTTTACTAGCAATCCTGTTAGCGTTTATTTGCGAAGTTTGGCTGTCGCACGTTTTAGTTATTTTAAATAAAATTTACCAGCCCACTTTTTTTCTTTAAATTTGGTATTTCGTGCTCAGTTTTGCTATCCGCCCGATGGGCAACCGTTCGCTTAGATTTTTGAGTGCTCCGTTATCACTTCGTTTGATTAAGGGAAATGTTGGTATTCTTTTGGATTTTATTTTATTTGAACGGCCTGGACACTACTAGAAACAATAAAGAAGTGCATGAATTTGGAAAATGCTTAAAAATATTTCTCAAAGCTTTTTTTTCTTTTTTTGGGCTCGTGCATTAGGCCAGTTGCATTAAGCCCCAAGGTTATGTGCGTTAAAATTGCAAAACGCTTTTGAGGAGCGCATGGAAATTAACGCACGTAGCCAAGTTTGCGAGATTGCCGCTTGCAGCTTAATTAGCAATCTTCCCTCGAACTATGTCACCGTACCGTAAGGACACCCTCCACAAGAAAGCGTAATTCGATAATTGCGTTACTCGGCAATTATATTAATAAAAGTGCGATTTGGCAACGCCGCCGCTGTCGCGGCCGTGCCCCGCAACCGCCGCTCCACGCGCCTTTATTGCATTACATTGGCCAGACATACTGTATCAAGCGCTAATATTACTCACAGATAAATTCTTAATCTATTTGGGAATGCAAATCCAATGCAAAGCGGAGAAGGGCCAAGGGCAATAGTCATTACATTGTATAATTGATGTGTGGAGATGGCGTATGGAGGGACAGTCTTACTTTGTTCCGCGAGCGGGAAAATTTGAATCCAGGCCAAGATAATCGCTTGCACCCTCAAAAGCTCGCTGCCATGACATCGTACGTTTTGAATGTAAATTTTCAAGGTTCCAACTCTTTGTGGTCTACATTTCGTTATCAAGCCGAGCGGCGCGATTGCGGAGCGAGACACTAGGCACCTACCCTAACCGTAGACGAGTGGTATTACGATATTACCACCCGGTAGACTCTCATTTACTGTTTCAAATTACTGAAGAGAAGTGCCTGGAAAATGCAGACAAATCTTACTCAAATTTACGTAATTAAACGTAGCAGTATGGTGTTGAAACGAAATTTTTGAATTTTCAAATTCAGCAGTTAGAATGTTTATTTACTTCCCGGTTATATGAAATTTACAGGAAAATTATTTTGAAATTTAATAACCGGGAAGTGAATGGCAATTCCAATCACCGAATTTGAAAATTCAAAGATTTCCTTTTAATGGTGTATCTCGTGAATTCCTACCTATTCTACCCAAACTTAATCGTACACATAACTTTTTCAATCCTCACCTAACTGACAATGAGCTGTTTCTAACATCATGTTAATTTGTATGGTTGTCATTTTTTTTGAAATTACAACGACAACAACAACAACAAAAAGCAACAAATCTTTAAGAGAGAAAGTAGTGGTGCAAAAGGTCTCAAATTAACTACTATTCTTAATTCGAGGAATTCCTATTTTTTTCTGTTCATAAGTAATGTCAAATAAAAAAATAAACTTGAAGCTTTTTTCGCGCAGTGCAGCGATTTAATAAGTGTGCATCAGCAAAAATTCTTTACAAGTTATGTTCATTTATTTCTGGCCCAATATGTTTCCCTCCCCTTATTCGAGGGGATTTCTCATATACGGTGGGGTGAGGAAGGTTGGGTCGTTTTGTAAAGGCTTGGGGCGATTGTTCGCACCTGTTGTTGCAACTTGCACCGACGCGGCGTTGCCGGGTGTGGAGCTGCAATTAGTGTGCACGGTTTGAACGGCTGTTAAAAGGGGAGCACTCTCAAAATGCCTACACACACGTCAGGTCTATTCTGATCGAGTTTCCACACGGGTTCAAGTATTTGTTAGTATGCAAAGAAATCCGCACTTATTTCTAGGTGGATATCCAAAATCCCTTAAATATTAAAATTGCATATTCATATGGATATCTATCCTTGAATTTACACATAAACCTATTGACATCACGTCTGGGCGTTCTTAAATATCTACATCTCTGGCTATTCTAAAATTCTTGGATATCTACTAACCCGTATACGGGTATGCAATTATGGAAGACTGTAGTCATCCATGATTGCATTATTCATGAACCCATATTCGTATCCATTGGTACAGTTAATGATTACACATGAATCCTGTAAGGACTCTGGATATCCATTGGTGTACAACACACTTTAACCCATAGGTAGGGTAATTATAAATACTTCCATTAATCCGTTAATATCCATTTAAGAATACCCTTGGAAACCTTGTCTGGAACATTAGCAAAGCACATGAATTGACTATCCATAAAACCGACAAAGTATAGCGTAGAATATCACTAATAGCTGGGATTTATTATCTGTTGCCATGAAACGTTAAATCACAAGTTCTTCGATTATCGCAACCTTCAGATTTACATTTATTTTTATTAAAAACTATCGCACAAGCCAAATGTCAGCAATAGAGCGTGGAGGTACTCAATATCACAACGCGTTCAGTCCATTTTCGCTTGCAATAAGGAAATAAAACATGTCGCTAATAACCTACACTTGTAAAGATATTATGATCCCCGAAAAGAGTTTAGGAGCGCTGAGCGCTCGGCGGGGCGGTATGGCGAAGAGTTGTGTAGCATGGCACCGCCATCTCGCAACAATTCGCATTTATGCAGAGCTAAAAAGCTCCCATTCAGGTCTTTGCATGGCCGAGCCATTTTGAATATTTAAATATGTGGCGCGGACCCAAAGAACAAAAGAACATACTTTCATAAAAATTGCTCTTCTTTATTGCAAGCTTAGAGCAAGCAGATTGAGTCCGGGACAACATATGCTTATGCCTTTCCAGTTTCCACCAGCCGGAGGCGTCTGATATGTCGACTCTCATTTTAAATTTAAAAGGTGGAACTTTCCACTTTGTATTCCACCTTTCGTCAGTGATCTTAGAGGAGCAAAATTCCGTATAACGCGACGAAACCAAACACCCTCACGTGCTATAATATTCCGTGATTTTTAGATGTTCTCTCTGAATTTAACCCCCGATGTGATAGGTTTGGAAAACTTTAAAACCTGGGAGGGGGGTTATCAAAGAGCTTACGACCCTTGTTTTTTAAAGATATTTTTTTACATCTTGGCATGCAGGGGCTTTTGAAGTGACCAATTCAAAATATCACCCCATTTTTAAAAGAAAGGAGTGTTTTAAATTTGTGCTATTGTCGACGGCAACGTATTCCACGTTCACAGTAAAAACAAAGCACCCGTTTCGGGTAATGCTATAGCACCGGATGTGAAACTAAAATGGGGTAGTACTTATTGTGGTTATTTTTTAAGATAGGCCTATGTTCAGCCATATCATTCGAAAGGTCTCGGCGAGAGCTTTCCATTGATGTGGCTGAACATAGGCCTACCTTCAAAAGTAAGGGAGTAATGCGTACTTATGTTATTTTTCAAGATAGACCTATGTTTAGCCTTATCATTCAAAAGGTCTCGGCAAGAGCTTTCCATTGATGTGGCTGAACATAGGCCTATCTTGAAAAATAAGGGAGTTGTGGGTATTTTGGTTATTTTTCAAGATAGGCCTATGTTCACCCATATCTTTCGAAAGGTCTCGACGAGAGCTTTCGATTGCTGTGGCTGAACATAGATCTATGTCGAAAAATTACCAAAATACGTTCTACCCCCGTTTTAGTTTCTGACCCTATGCTGAGCTGTCACTCCCCAAAACGGGTGTTTGGTTTTTTCTGTGTTAGCAGGAAAGTCAGTAGCCACACGTTCGCTGCAAGTTGAGCCTTTCTGTCATTTACACCATGCACACTCTAATTAATCCTTGGACGGTTGGCCGGCGGAGAACGGCGCGTAGAGAGCGTAAAAGAAGTTGTTTAAAACATGTTTCGGTCGTGTTGCGGGTGAACCTTGCAGGTCTTTGTCTGCTTAATCCAGCCCTACATGACTCTTCAAGTTAAATATCACGGAGATTCCCATCTGTTAAGGGTTGGATTAAACTGAGGGGTTGCTTTGTTCTGATGAGGGATGGTCAGCCGGACCGGGGAGGAGGTGGGGTTATTCACCGGGGTGAAAACTCATCTGATGATTCTAGTGAGAGCAGGAGGGGTTTGTGCTGTAGCTTGCTATCAACATATTTCGCTGGCTTCAACGTGTGTGTATACAGGCCAGTGGCTTTTTGCCTCTTCTTTGATGCTGGATTAACTATCCCGCTCTTTTTAGCAGGAAAAATGTTGCCTTGCAAATATTTCGCTATTAACAGCAACTGGACGTATTTATATCCACCCGCGCACTTCAGTGTAGAGGGTGGGGTTCCCTCGAAGGTATTACCTAGTTCGACAGGGTGTTTTTAGTCCGTAGCTTTCGTTAGCTATGATGTTGCTAGTTTACGGATGTCACTGGAGAAATGAACCGCTCTTTGAGGACTACACTGTAATTTTTATCGGACGTTTTCTATTTCTTTGGGTATCATTTTAGTTGCACTTGCTATATAACGGAGCGGCGCACAGGATAATTAATGTAGCTTGTCGTCACGAGGCCTTATACAGCCTTCCTCTCAATGGCTGCAACCTGCAGCCAAGATGAAGGCAGATACAGTAAAAACAAACTACCTGTCTTAGGGAGTTCTTACCTGTTTTTGGTGCGAAAGTAATAAAGGGTTTGTATGTATCTTTTTTTTTCAAGATAGACCGATGTTCAGCCACATTAATCGGAAGCTCTCGCCGAGACCTTTTGAATGATATGGCTGAAAGGCCTATCTTGAAAAATAACTGAAATACGCACTACTCCCTTATTTTTCAAGGTAGACCTACCTATGTTCAGCCCATTGGAAAGCTCCCGCCGAGACCTATTGAATTACATGGCTGATCTTAGGCCTGCCTTGAGAAATAATAAAAAAACGTACTCTCCCGGTTTTCTTTTCTTACGTAAAACAGATTAGATTCCCCCTAAGATCAGTAGTTCTTTTTTACTGTGACCAGGCTTGTAAACAACCAAAAAACAAGCACAAGGCCTAACTGACCAAGGTTTACCAAACCTTACTTAAACTACGCGGCAGTTGTGGTACTAATTGTCACGAAGTAATGAAAGATTCAACACGGGTAGAACATGAAAGGTTAAAAATGCAACATGTAGTGTCATTTTTTCTTTGTCATCAGCGTATGCCGCCGGGGCGAGTGAGAGGGATGGAGCGAGCTTCCCCTCATTGTCTCGTAACACCGTAACGACATATCTTGTAGTTACTCGAATGGAAACCCCTCATAATGTCACACTAACAGTCCATCCCACATCGAGACCGAATATTTAGCTCTTTGTGAACCCTTTGCCGTGTCGGAGTCGAAGGTTGGGACAGGAGGTCGGGATGACAGGAGGGTTGGGTGCTGCGCGGCGTGAAAAGCAAGCACGTAATAAACTAACAGGAAACGTATGTCCCGAGCTCATATCGTGCTTTGTAAATGTTCATACAACGAAAGTTGCTCGTCGTAACAAAGGACTGTCTTGAACGGAACCAGTCTACAAAACTCGCTTTTCTTCCGAATTACGTGACACCTTTTACACGAATCTCGTAATTACATCACCCCTTTCACTTCGTTTTATAACGTAAGCGTATCACAGAGTCTCAGAGACTTTTGCCCGGTCGACAGTCTAGAAAGCGACCACGTGCTGTGTCGATTAGGATGTTTACTGAAGTAATTTCAGAGTAAAGTCTACTGCGATGTTTACTTTTGATAGGATCTCTAAGGTTTACGAAGGGTTACATGCCTTACCATGATTTTCAAAAGGGTGAGATCGATTTGTTGGAAAGGGCTTTTAATTGGTGTATATAATTTGTGCGTATTGGCACGGGGCATTTTTGTGTCTATAAATTGGGCGCAGGATGGATAGCGTGCGATTTGTCATTGCAGTGTGCGATAGCAAGCAGCCAAATATGAGCCGTCTCTGCTCGTGTTGCTTGCACTGATAACCGACGCTCATTTCATCAAACCGATCTATTTGACAGGCCCGATCGGATCCGATCGAATCCGAGCAGATCCGATCTTAGCCGATCCGATCGGAGCCGGACTTAATCAAATGGATGGCGCGGTGGCCCAAACAGTCAATGCTTCAAATAACTTAGCCTGCGCTAATTCGGACACTTTGAGTAATATTGCCACAGGCGGGTCTGACTAGCCCATATCGCCCGCGAGGATGTTCGTTTTCTGGCGTCTCGCTTGTCTTTCAACGTTGCCGTAAGCTAATGTATCAAACCCTTAAAGCCATTACATAAAAACTTAATAACTAATTTAATTACTGGCAGCCCCGAACTTGATCTCGTCAGAATTTCCTTGACGTGCAATACCACAGTAGAGTTTTTACACGTGGTCAAAATGCTTAAATAAGCAGAATAAAATGGACAATAAAGGAAGACCTTACGAAAAGTACAAGGCAAAGACATACACAGTAACAACCAACCCCTGTTAGTCCCACACCTATTTTAGGTATGAAGGTGAAACAGGCGATAAGCTTAATTAAGTTATAATTGAAAGTAAACTTATAAACAACCATAACAATAAAAAATTCTCGTCGAGAGCTCTCCATTGATATGGTTATGCAAAAAAAGGATCTTTCAAACTAACCAAATTACGCTTTTACCCTGTTTCACCTTCATACCTACTTTGTTAAAACGAAATCTTTAAATTTTCAAATCCGGTGACTGGAATTTTTATTCACTTCCCGGTTATGAAATTTCAAAATACTTTTCTTGTGAATTTTCCAAAAAATTACTTAATTTTAAAATTCGGCTTTAAAAATACGCAACTTTTTGGAAAATTCACAAGGAAAGTATTATGAAATTTCAAAACCGGGAAGTGAATAAATATTTCAATTACCGGATTTGAAAAATTCAAAGATTTCGTTTTAACAGTGTAACACAGGGGCTTTAGTTTTTACTGAATAGAAATAAAGTGTATTAACGACAAATTTCGGAGTAAAGAAAAAAATCAATAAGAAGTGGTTGTCTTAGTGTACAAAAGAAAAATCAACGGAAATTCGCTTAGGGTAAAAATATAATATCCGCGGTTTTTCGCTTGAGTGTTTACACAAAGCGGTGGCGATGTTTTGATAGCGTAGAGTGCCAAATAGAGGCAAACAAAAGGGCAACTACTCGATGATGTGCAGGGGCTGTGCATCCCGCCTGGGTTGGCCAGACCTTGGTATGCACCCTAGAGACCCCCCGCGAACCGGGGAAAGCCAACCGCAGGCCAACAGACCCCGGCGACACCCACCAGCCGACTCAACTCGATTGCCACCTGGTGCCAACATCCCCCCTAAGGGGAAACCCCTCGTATCAAAACAACATAAATCATAGGCTATAGTGAAGCTGATGTTGAAAACTGCCGGCCGGGCTTCAGCCAGCCCCCGGTGAGCTCTAAACTACACGACTTGATGACTCCCAAGCGCTGCCGATTGGGATTATATCGAGATCAATCGGAGACTTTAAGTAAGCTAGGGAAGTTGAGCGTAACTTGGCCTAAACCTGTAGCTCATCTAATCTCACTTAGCTCGAAACCCACTACCGCCCAGCAATGCCGTACGGAAACAGATTTTTTATTTTTTAGAGGATCTTTTCAGTTCACCTTTGGCACACTTTAAAAAAATATCACCTATCTGAAAACCTGAAATTCAACAATTAGGGCATTTCCCAAAGCTTAAAATTGCTTATTTTAGCAGAAAAAAATCCAATTTCTCTTAAGCTAAATTTAACTCCAAATACTTTGGGCTGTTATAGGTTAACGCAAGTTCGTCCGATGAATATTTTTTTCTAAATTACATTAATATCTATTTTTTTTAAAAAAAAGAGACTCGATGCAGTTCTTGGAAGAGCTGCTGAGAGACATTTCTGTGTGCGATTGTATGGAAACAATAGGCTGGTCCGAATCGTAAGCTTTTCCCCCAAAGTGTGTGCGTGTGCATCCTTTTAGTCACAGTAACAACCTATAAGTGTCGTCGGCGCGCGGTCGGCCCGCCGCGCCTAAACTCTGAAAAGAAACAGTCAGCACGGGCATTACAGCGGGATTAGACCCCGAAAAATACTGTACTTGGTTTTAGCCTAATGAAGGGGCTGCGCTTTGTTGCAGCGCCCTCTTGCACGTGGCGCCCACGTGGCGCCCACGTGGCTGCCGCGCGCGGACGACTCTTCCGCTATTGTTTACTCGCCACTGTCGATCCGAATTTCCTTCATTATATGTTAGTTGGCGCGCCTAAAAGCAAAGAGGGTGCCTTAAAAGCCCGGACTTTTTAGCGGATTTGTTTGGAGAATGATGTGGCCGGCGAGCCCATTCGACTCGAGTACCCCGCAACCCTCTTTGCACGCGTGGTCAGCTGGTTGCCTATGTGAGAGACGCCTGTACAGTAAACCGGGTGGCACCCGCAAACGCCAAATTTCAAAACCGCCTACCCCGTACCCGCCAGTATTCATAAGCGCCAATAATTATAACCGCCAAAGTCAAACGTTAGTTTAGGTTACCTTAGCTTAGCTTAGCTTAGGTGAGGTAAGGTTAGGCTAGGTAAGGTTTGGTAAGGTTAGGTAAGTCTAGGTTAGGTAAGGTTAGGTAAGGTAAGGTTAGGTAAGGTAAGGTTAGGTAAGGTAAGGTTAGGTAAGGTAAGGTTAGGTAAGGTAAGGTTAGGTAAGGTAAGGTTAGGTTAGGTAAGGTTAGGTAAGGTTAAGTAAGGTTAGGTTAGGTAAGGTTAGGTAAGGTTAGGTAAGGTTAGGTAAGGTTGGTAGCGGCGTTATCGGATTTGAAATTTGGTGGTTTTGAACATTGGCGGTAGCAGGCATATTGGCGGATTCGAAATAAGGCGTTAATGATAGCTAACCGCGGTGCATTCCCTTTCTATGCGTGTATATACGGTACATACACTTCTGTAATACTATCCGCTGTAAATATTGCGGAGGCAGGTACATAAAAAATGCTAAGTAAATCATCCAAAGGAAGCCAACAAGTGGCGGAACCAAGGGACGCAGTCAATTTTCTTCCCATTCGCCTCATAAAAAAATGCTTTGCTTATTTGAATTTCGACTTTGTCTGTTTGACGTATGATTTAGTAAGCGGTATAACCGTAAAGAGAGGGGGTAAAAAGGGAACGCAATGGCCTGAGGGACACGATAGTCCTGTTGGTCGGAGCGACATACGTTATTTACGAAGCGGTTCCCAAATCAAACAAATGTGAATACACGTAGTGAGGTCCGAGCCTCAAACTGTGTTCGCTACGCATAAAGACCGCAGGAAGCCATGGACCCCCCCCCCCCTCAACGCCGGCGCCACCACGCGGTCTCTATTTTCCGTATTTCCGGTTTCACCCTCGAACTTTTTCCTCCGTTTATATTTTGACACGACGCTCTCACAAAGGGACGCTACACTGCGGGTGTGTAAAACATGGCTATTTTTCTATGAGAGAGATGGCACGAAGGAAACGAGACTTTTTAGGACAAATTCTGTAGCAGAGCGGAATGATTCAATGCCGTAAGGCCGTTCAGTTCAAAAAGTTGCCCAGTTTTCGGTGACGTGCAGCTGATATAAGAAGTGAGGTATTTCAGCCGTCTTCCCATATCTCCATTGTCTCTGAATCGTTAAAGCTCCAAAATAACAGGGAGATTTTGAAATCTTAATTTATCTCTCCCTCAAATGCCGCACCAATGTAAACCTTTGGTTGTCGATTTTCCGTGAATCCCCCTGACTTCATTCTTCCGGAAACACGACGTCGAAGCCCCGTGCAGTATAGGCCTGCCCTCGCACAGAGGATCATTCGAAGTTACGCCTTACCCACCAACCTCCCGGCTGCGAACTGCTGCCTCTCCCGGTCCGTTTAAAATCGACCCATTGAGCAACAGACATCGGTTCTAACCTTTTTTAGTGTCCGTCAATCAGATCCAACCGTCAAATCATAAAGATCGCACAAAAAAAGTTGGGCCAAAAAAAATGAAAAAAATCTAGGGGTACCCCTTGCTTTATTAATCGAATTTTCAGTCGCAATTTTCTTGTTGAATTTTTGACGTTTGATGGTTGATAGCTTCATGGGAACTAAAAATTGTCCTTACCGTCGGCTGTTGCCTAGTTAGTTCATACATCACTCCGAAATTGGAATTAAAAATCTCCTTTATAGAATCGTCCGAGCGCCATGATTAAGCTTAAGAATCCATTCAAGATTGAAATATCCATTAAAACATTCACTTACTCTGTAAAATTCGAAGAGCGCAAAAGAAAAAAATCAATGGCTTTACAGGGATATTATTCTTGTGCCGCGGCTGGACTTTGGAAAAAAGTCTGGCACACTGCGATGGCTGATAATGCAACAGACTGACAAGTGGTTATATTGCCGCCAATAGGTGCGGCTATCGAGAAAATGTGTTAGATGAAAAGTAATATACTCTTGTCCTGAAGGTATGATTGGGAAAGGTGCATGGAATGAAGGGTGTTTCCAGGGGCTACCTCCTGACGTGTAATTCGTCCGAGTGAGGTTGGGTAGGTCTATTCAGACGCTCCGTGAAAGCCGAGGTGTTACTCAGCCGACCAGATTCGAAGGATCTTTGCGATTTTGCGAGGCTGACTACGGCATTTGATCGCGGATTTTAACGAAGAAGCTCTAACCTCAACTACCTATCTAAAAACGCATTAACAAACTTGAAAAAATACATAAAACTACACGTGGCATAGCCCCTTCTTAACTTCCCGGATCTTAAGGGATGGGGTGTTTGAAGGACTACCTCCTGACGCGCAATGCGTCAGATTTGAGGCCAGGTGGAGTATCTTCTCAGAG
>Ga0058701_10003283_pt1 | contig 12743 bp, 5 predicted proteins | sample AgamicOrMae_FD_97039 | JGI IMG/M metagenome (GOLD analysis project Ga0058701, IMG submission 97039) | Agave microbial communities from Guanajuato, Mexico - Or.Ma.e | ecosystem: Host-associated > Plants > Phyllosphere > Phylloplane/Leaf | place: Guanajuato, Mexico | collected 2012-06-04
AAAAAAGGTAATTTCGATTCGAAATGCCGTACAGCACTGCATAAAGTTCATGGGACCGACTGTGCCCAGTGCCTACAAATGTAGGCGTTCAAAATTTTAAACTTGCAATTCATAAATCGGCCTGCTAACAAGGAATACATTTTATTTAAAGGTCAAAAAGAAAATTTATCGAAACAAAACTCAAAATTGTAATGTATTTTTTATAGCGGGCATAAATGGGTTAAAAGTCTACCTCGAAATTTCTCATGACCTACCGTCGATATGGGTTTGTCGTTTTCAAATTTAGGACCACGTGATTTCGATGTCAACCATAATATAAACTTTCCATAATTGGGCGCATTCAGATTCAACATAACCAAGGCATCTTGTTCGTTTCTATATCGTGACTTTATTCATACCATGACGCAGAATGTGGCTGTAATTTTAATTCTTGAGAAAGAAGAAGTTGCTTGACGACCAAATTTTGTTACAGTACCTATCCTCAGTGATTTTCACACCAAGAACTACGTATGTTATTGAATGGTCACTGGTCACCAACATACCTAGAAGACATGGGTGACCTCGCAATTTCTCATATCATGATGCAAAATAAAATTGCTTTTAGATATCCATTCTATCCTGCTCATTAACTGCAAACAATTAAGAAGTTGCGCAGATTTTATGTGTAAAATACCAAGTGAATCTCCAAGTTACATTTTTTTAAAACTGCAATCTGAAATCAGCACTTTTTTTATCTGGTCTCAATTGAACTTTAAATTGAGGGAGACTCTTTTTTAGCAGTGGTTGGAGAAAGGTCATTGAAGTCCAAATGAACATTCCTTACGGCGAGTGCCACAGCATTCCGGGTTGAACTATCTCTCTTTAAAATGTAGAGCCCCCATTGAAGGCATCCAAACACGAGTTGAATGCAAAGTAAATTTGCATATTCACAAACGCGTCTTTTTTTCGCAAAGGGTACCCTAGAGGATGACGAGGTCGCAACTGGCTTTGTACCAGCAGTCCTATATAGGGGAGAGGGGACCGTAAATTTTAGAGAAAAAAGAATCAGTAATTGTTGTCCTTTATTTTCCAGTGATATTTCATTATGTTGACACGAGCAATTTGGTTCATTCGGAAACAATAGGGCCGAATTTATGCGATAGCAGCAGTGTACGTCGTGTGAGCGCATCAATCTGAAGGCAATTTAACATTCTGGGAATTATGTTGGTAGAACTGCGACCAGACAGTTTGTGTTGGCAACGCTGGGTTTTCTCACGCTCACGACAAGACACTGGTCCTTAGGGAAAATGTAGACCACTTCTCGACTCCGCAGGGAAGACCCCGCGAGCGAAGACAAAAGATGAACTCAACAAAAGGTTTTGAGGATTTAACGCTGGGGTAAAAACGGAGCAGACACACTTTTTGCGAATACATCATTTCTCTTTCCCTTATGGCAACCTTGTTCACGGAAATCGTAATTTATATAAAGTCACAATTCTGGCGCTGCAGTTACAAAAAAAAAGTTTTTTACTTCCAGAAGCCTTTTTGGTCGAACAAACAGACTAGACCAGAGAAACCAGAGAACTCCCTTTCGGGCGGATATCTTTCGTCCCTTATTCTTTCCCCACGATCATACAGGCCTCGCTCTTCCCCTCTCCGACACTTCGTGGATGTAGAGGATTGAATACATTTTGTCACTACCAGATCTGCCTTGTTTTTTCCATCCCCGCCTTTTCACGCCGCTGGAAGGCTTTGATTTGTTTCCCCCCACTACCCATTTATCTTCACCTTCTCTTTCCCCCACCACCCGCTTTGCCTCGCCTTCTCCTTCCCCATAGACGAGACTTGCTGAAATTCAGACGCATGGAATTTTCCACCTGTGTTCCACCTATCGTTGCCAAGTCGAGCGAAAGCGAAGAACACATAAGAGGACCCTACCTAATCTAGATCAACCATTAGGTTCACCTTAGCTATGCGGTTGAATGTGGTAATCATAAATTACTAGTCTTTGTGGGTTCCAGGCTGGTACACGAGGTAATGCCCTCCTTAAGAGTGCGTTCAATCTATGAGGGCGCCATTTAGTTACCTCAAACAAAAAAGAGAAAATCCAACATACGCTGTATTTCATTTTTGAACAACGTCTTGCGTTTTGACTGGATAACTCCGAGCATCTTGTAACACTGTCATGGGTTAAATCCTGAAATGCAACAGAATCGCGTGGAGATAAATTCCTGTAATATCAACTCCCCAGCTTCACCCTCGTCACGCAAGAGCGATGCAAACCTTCCAGGAGGAAATGGAATTTTTTCCCTGTCGAATTGTGTCATTTTATGCGAGTGGAGTTATTGAGAATCGCTTAATCCTCAAGCATTGACATCGGCCAAAGCGCCGTGGGTCATTTCGTATAGTTCCCTCAGAAGAGACCGACCGCTTATAACGAAGTCTTGAATATCACTCCGCTCAAGACTACCTGGCTAATAGAAGGGAAAAAGATACTTCAATACAAAAATTATTAAATCAATTTCTATGCAGTTTCCACTTTTTTTTAAATGACTGAATATTCAAAGTAAAAACTTACCCCTATTTTAAGTAGTCCTACACATGTTTTAGGTATGAGGGTAAAACGGGGGATGGGGGGGAGCGTAATTTGGTTATTGTTGAAGATTAACTATCAACGCATTTTAATCAAAAGGTCTCGTCAAGAGCTCTCAACTGATATGGTTATTCATACAGGGGTACCTTTGAAAACAACCAAATTACGCTCTTCCCCTGATTTACCTTCATACCTAAAACAGGGGTAAGTTTTTACTGTATCAGTCACGGAAACCAACTGAAATTTTGAGTATGTATTTCAACGCACAATCGCGGTCAAGTTCGAGACGTTTCTACTGCCCTCGAGAGGGTCTGCCAACTGATACACTCTTCCTGCAGCCCTGACCTCGAACCGAGGGATTCCCCCACTTATCCCGGAAACGAAATCAGTTCTACCAACCTGACTGCTCCTCTGGCACACACAGGTATTAAACTTAAGATGGCGACAGTAAAAAAGCAGCGAGAGTCAGGGTTACCAAGTTTAAAACCTTCCCCGGAGCGATCGTTGTGTGACGTCATCTCGAGGGTGGGGGTCTGGCATATGTCCGGACAGATGGTCTAGATAGATTCATTTTCACACGGCTCCTCAGTTACATCTGAGGCAAAAGATGAGACATACTTCTTCAACCCACAAACCCGCTCCCAAAAATGTGTTTTTAGACACAGAAAAACACAATACCACACAAAATTGACGTTGTGCTTAAAAGCAGCTATGTCCAGGAAGCCATTTTTTGCTGAAGTGAGTCAAAAATGAAACGCCAACTTGAGTTTTAAAGATGCAATTTTCTACCACGTGAGTTCCCCCTTTTTTATCTTCTTAATCTTTCAACACTGTTAACAACATTCATCATAGTAGATTACGTTAGGTTAACCTTGGTGAGGTTAATCTACTTCAGGTCTATTGCCTCATGTCGGTTGGCTTAGTGTCGAAGGATAGAACACCTGACGTGGGAATCAAGTTTTCAAATTTACAGCGAAGTCAAAAGGCCGAGAATGACTTTAGAGAAGAAATAATTTCGGGAGCAAACAAGTGAATTCTTTCGGTGGGCGGAGTATATGGGTGGCTATAGATGAGGGGTCGCTCAAGTGTGACAGTGCCCCTAATTTCCGGTTTAGTGGATTTTATGGGGGAAAGCCACCCTCCCTAAAACGCGACCTACTTAATGTAGTGATTCCACTTCAAAGAGGCTGCGGCCGGCCAGCTCCTTTGCATTCAAAGAGTAAAAATGATGCTAGGGCTTCCCGTGGCCCTTCCTATACGGCCCCACGACTAGGATTTCCTTATCAATAAGTCGCGGTGGATATCATATCGTTTTCTGTAAAAGATTCCTCGATAGGTGCGATTCCCACCAAGCAAAATCTCTGTCAGCACTCACCGGTATTAATCCCGTAAAATACAAAGCACTTTAAGGGAAATTTTTCTTTTTATGGCATTTCAAGGACATTTTAGAACAGATACAAGCCACCAATATCACTACTTTTTGAAAAAATAATTTAAAGTCAACAGTTTTAATAAATTTGTATTCCTACTTTTTAGGAGTTTGGTTAAGATGAATTACCGGATGCCATACTATAGCTGAGGTGAGGTAAATTGATGAGAAAGGTGTTTCAAAAAATGAGGTTTTCCTGTTCAAGACTAGGCCTACAGTCAAGTCTCAATACGTAATGTAAAGGGACAGAGGAGAAAACTACGCTTCGAAAATTACGAAAGTCGATAGTGCTTAAATTTTCTTGTGAGATATCGCCAGGATCGGAGGAAAATTATTTCGTGCTATCGAGAAATCGTTAAGTCGAGAATCGACTATTTAAGCGACCTCTCAGCTAGTTTCGGAATCGACGATTTCGCCGTACAGGAGGCGAACATTGCCATGGCCACCAACCAAACATAACCTTCAACATTCTTCCCGCCCAAAATTCGGCTCCAAAGTTGTCGAATTTAAGGCAAAACCCTTCGAAAATATATTTTGAATGGTTCTACGGTCGGATTTTGGGTCGGGAGAACATTGACGAAGGTCATTTCCGGCTGGTGGCCATGTTCACCTCCAATCCAGCCAAGTCGTCCTTTTCGACTAACTTGACAGCTGATCCTAAAATGGGTGTGAGCGAATAGAAATGGAGATCGAGAAGCAGTTAAAAAAAAAACGCAACTTTTTCACAAATTCTGATGAATTATGCAGGGCATCACGGATAACCCAGGTCGGAATCCAGATTTTCCGTGCGTATGTGCTGCACTGACGGAAAAAAGGGTGGAAGTTCAAAGAGGCCGAGCAGTAGCGACTTCATATCCAGTCCCGCGAAAATCACATTTGTCCAGAGACAAACTAGATGTATTTCCAGTACATTTTTTCAGTACGGTAGGCCTACTTCCACAAATTCACCCATCTACTGTTCTTAAAACATGTTAGGGTAGAGAACTTGGTATCTAATCCTCGAAATCTGAATCGGCCACAGTCAAGGCATGACGCCTTCTTGAGAAAAATGATTAGAGACTATCTACTAGAATCTAGACGATGGTAGCTACAGAGTATATCTTGACAGGGGAATCTGAAGTATCTGGACTCATGCATCTTCACGGTATGAGTGATAAGTATCTGGAAAGGGGTTATTCTTGACGGTCGACTAACTAGACAGGGGGTAGTAAGTAGTCTGTAAGGTATAATGGCCGAAAAGTTTCTGGACATGTCGGTAATTGGACACGCAGATATCCGGACAAGTGGATATCTGGACCGCTTCATGTGGGCAGGTAGATTTATATCGCCTAATTGTAAGGGCAACATGTAGACAAGGTCGCTATCAAAATAAGCCATAGAACATCACATTTTTCTACGAAACAGCTTCATTTTCTATGAAAGCTTCATCAGCGCGTTGGATTGAGAGGGAATATCTTCCGTTTTTTTCTGCTTGCCAATGATTGGCCGATTCTGCCAGCTGCTTTAAAAAAAAAATAGGTCGTTTTAAGTATAAAATTAGGAACCCGCATTAAAAATGACGAATACCTTTGATTACGGATGCAGATGATATAATTGTTTTCATCTCTGAAATATTTCTAAAAACAACCAAAACTTCAAAGCTCAAATTACCTGCTCCGTTTCGCTCATAAAGGTGGGTATGTAATATGACCGGAACACGGCCATTAATCCACAAACTGTCCTAAATGTATACTTTTTTTGAGGGGGGATATTGGAAATACAGGGACCGCGGGATATGCCCATCGATAAAAAATAATGAAAAAAAAACATAAGACTGTCCAGTTTAAGGTTGCTTCAAAACGTCGAGAAAACCGGCTTTTAACACGTCTATGTGAATAGGTCTGTCCGTCAGTGTGCCCATCCGTCTGTGAGAGTGATTCACTACCCAAAGCGGAAATCTTAGACTTTTACTGCGATTTCCCCCTGGCCTACCTTAACATGATCCAACCTAACCTAACCTAACCTCAACTTTAATTTTGAAATTAAGAAGTTCCATTGTTAAAATAACAAGCACATAAATATATAAAAATAAATTAAATGTGTGACAGAAGTCTAAATGCTATATTGCTAGAACTCGAACTGTTCCTTTAAAAATAAGTCGGTAGTCGAAGAAAAGGCTTGTTTCACTACTATGGTTCGTGTTTTAGACAGACGCCAAAATCCAGTATCATTAACAAGCTGAATTGCTGTCACGTTACGGGATGGTCATTTGTGCAGCCACAATATTTACGCGCTGAAAATCGCTTCGAGTAAAAAGAGTTCCGCCGACAAAATGCGCGGACAGCCAGAGAAAAGTTCGCTCTTTGATTTTTCCCACGCTTCAATCTGATTTTCCCAGCCGATAGATAACTCATCATCTCCGATTAACTTGTTAGTGGTGCCCCCTCTTCCCCTCAACTTCTGTCAATCTCAACTTGTTTGGACAGAGAAAAAAAGAAACATTGTGCTTGAGAGCATTCTTTTGTGGTTATCTGCACGCTTATTGGACTTCGACAGCTTCGTTATGGACTTCTGGACGCTCTTATCTATAACTTCCCACATGCTTTTTCACCTAAAAATTCACTTGAGATAAGGCGTGAATTACTCTAAAGCTTTGATAAGTACCCTCACAACGCAAGTTTCAATTTCAACCTACACATTCACGTTACCGTATCTATCGTATAGTACCTTTCTAATGTACAACATTGCGAAAATAGTTCTAATCAGGCCTGATCAGCAGCTGATCAAGAACTGATCAGTAACTGACTAATCAATGATAATAAACTAATCCGTAACTAATCAGAAGGGTGCCTTTTTCGCATTGATAGCTTAAAAGCTGTATATTAACAAAGAGAAAGAAGCATTGCCAACATTTACAAAGGACGGTTTGATAAAGAGACGTACTTGTGAAAAATTCCCCAAGAATATCTGTTTGATACCACTGAATTCAATGTAAGATTAAAAAATTGTTTTAAACGCATTTTAAGCAGAACATTTTAATTGAATAGGTATCATAGGACAGAGGAGCAGTCCGATGTGAGGTTTTGCGTCTGCATAAAATACTTTTTGGGACTTACAAAGTGTCCTTAAAGTGGGACGTGCACTATTTTTGAAAGGAATGTTGTGACTTCAGCGCAACTTTTGAGCGATTGATCTGATTTTAAGGAAAACTTTCTTTTGATTGATGGAACGAGAAACCCTCATAAGCTAAAAACCCTGATACACATGAATAAATCCCAAGTAGAAGTACTCACTTGTTGTATAATATTGTGTCGGGTTTCCATACTCTGTTGAATGGAATCCTAATGACGCGAATACCTGCGTATTCTGAAATATTCCACTTAAGGTGATGATCCGTCCATACTTGTGTTAGCCAGCAGTTCGTCGTTAAAATCTGATTCTTTTCATCCTGAAACAAAAAAAAACAAAAACAAAAAAAACAGCCTGTATCAAATACGTTTGCCTGGGAGAAAGTCGATTTAGTTTCGGAAAATGGTTACTCACAATGTGTAACACGCAACAGACAAGGGAGCCAAAGCAATGACTGGAAAATCATAGTGTTTTTCGTGACAGGTCATTTTTCAGATCCCGAAAACGAATATCGAAATTGATTGAGTAACAGAAAAAAAAAGAAAAAAAAGGGGGGTGTTTGTTTTCTTTCCAGAGCTCAACAAAGAATCCACTTCCGGGACGTCTTTGAGCGGAAAGATGCGATTCTAGAATAATAGCAATTCACCCTAAACTTTGAACGCTGCCATTTCAAAATTTTGCGCACCTTACGTTATACTGATAGCGAGCCAAGGCACAGGGTACTGTATCTTAATCACCCATTGTTGCTATGACTGATGTCGCTTACTTCTCGGCGGCTGTTACAGCCAGAGATAAGTGGCAACGAAAGTTTGACGACGCAAAGTAAGCTTAAGCTAGGTAAGGTACACTGTGCCTCACTCCACTTACTGTGACGAGTAGTGATTCCCAAGAAGTATTCAAAAGGGAGCATCTTAAAATATACATTCTAAACGTTATACACAGTTTCCTCCGACTAGAGTCCATGCGTCCACAAAGTTAAACTTCGAACCATCAATTAATTAGGTTAGAGTAATTAACAGGATTTTAAACCCTTTTCACGCACGCAACTCGTAGGAGTAGCTTAATTAATGGATGACGCCAATTTCCAGGCAGGGAACGAAAAGCGGTTAAGTCGGAAAGATGCGAATCGATGGCTTTGTTGAGCGCTGCGGCCGGCGTAGCTCCTCAGCTTTCCAATTCACCTGGGGAGGGCGCCGAGGGGAGGCGGGGGGAGGGGTGCCCCCGCGGGGCGTCGGGGGCGAAGCGCCAGCTCACCTGTTCAGCCCCTTCGCGCTGCAGGTGGATGCAAAAAGCGTGCGGTCGACCAGGTGACTAGGAACGGCAGGAGGTCGCCGCTCCGCTACCCTCGTGACGCCCCAAGCGACGCTAACACGCTCCCTGCGCCCCGAGAGAGGTTTCCAGGTCGCGAGTCGCACACACGTTACGGTTACGCGTACAGCCCAAAGACTGTGTAGAGGAGAGTTGAAAACGGGCTTTGCTGAGAAATAAGTTATGAATCTGAGATTTTTAAAAGTATTTCGCCGTGCCCGTATTCAGGCTTCTTAGGCTGAATACGGCTTCTTAGGCTGAATCTTCTCTCCATATTCAGGCTTCTTAGGGGAAAATGCTCTTAAGGGGTGGGTCAGTAACCCAGTGGTGGCTGGCTGCTTTTGTTTTATTTCTTGCAGTAGTTTGATTAAAAAGTCGCGGAATTGTGTCCACTAGTTTCTCAGCTACAATCATATGATGATACCAGGCGCTGGCTGCCATGATTAACCAGCGCCGGTTGCTACAGGATGCAAGCGGTTCCAAGATGGAGGATAACAATAGACCCAAATTGAGGTTAGGTTCGACAAAATCGTTAATTTACGATCATATCATCTCAAAATCAGTTGGTTTAGGTAGATAACTATCAACAGATTTATTTTCGAGAATAGAAACAGTTGTGAACCGTTGTATTGTAAAACGCGGCGGCTGTTAGTTAATGCAAATTTTCGTTTCACGCCTTAATTTTCTTTCTTTTTTTTAATGAACAACCGTTTTAACCAAAACTGTAAAATATCTACTTATTTTGGTTTTTACGTCGAAGCTATAATATTTCGGTGTATTGCAGCACTTTAAAGTTGGAAAATGAACAGTCACATAGTCTATATTAACCATATCTTTGAAGATTTTGCCATTTTCCCATTTTTCCAAGACCATAAATATTCAGCTACGTATATAAATGACGCAAAATCGATTTGTTTTGGGTTTAAAATTTATAAAACATTACAATTATTACATTATAAAACATAAACAATTTATAAAACTATAAATTTTAAAAATTTATAGTTTTTCAAAACATTATTGAGAGTTTTCCAACTCCTCTTATACAGTGGCCACGTTTTCAACTTATCTAAAAGGTGCTTTTAAAAAAAACAACAACAACATATTTATCAAATATTTTTGTCCCATCTTAAAAATCAGTTCGAAATTTACTTAAAGAAGATGTAACTTAGTTGGACAGTATGAAATAGAGAGGTCCGAATATTAAAGGTATATTGTGCATAACGGGATTATGTATCACGTTTATCAGTAATATTTTTTTTTCACGTACCGGTACCATAAGAAACTGGATTCTTATGCGTAAACAAAATAGGTTTTTGCAACGAGTTGAAGCATATATTTCTTGAAAATAGGCATCAGTTTTACGACTAATTTAAAGGACTATTTCCGTCTTCACCGATTCCCGCCTACGATGTAACATATGATAATCCCAAATCCTAACGCAGGTTCGGAGCCTACTTGCAGGATGAACCCATATAGGCCTACTGTATCTCACGTCTGATATTCAATCCGAGAAAAATTCATAGGGAAAAACCCAATATAAAATTTATTCGAGCAGAATATCTTCACAGTAAATTTGAGAGGTGCAAGTAAGTCTACTTTGACGTTGTGTTCCATCTTTCGTCGCCAAAGCCGAGCGGAGCGCTATGAAAGACATGTACCCTAATAAAACTAATTTATCCTAACTTAGGATGTATCTTCGGCGACAATAACTGCCGCCGAAAAGAGATCGCAGCGACAGCCGAGCAGAAGAAAGACACAGGGTGCCACAGTAAAAAAGATAGTTTTTACTGCGAACTGATCAAGCGTTAGCTTACTTTTTCTAATCTACTAGTCCGTGTTTTTATGTCCAACATGATTTAGCGAAAAATCTCCCTATGATATTTCTGTTGCCTAACAGAATATGTTTCTTGATATGGTGACAAAACTATTTTTTCCTTGCCGCAAGATTGTTTTCCCTTGCCACAAGAATTTTTTTCCACTGCCCGAAAAACATTCTTAAGCCGAGAAAAAAATACTTTCGGTGAGAAAAAAATTGCTTTGTCACCTTACGCTAAAAAATGCAGTGAAAATTACTTTGAGAGTGAAAATTTATTCCTAAGTGAAAAGAGAGCCACTAATAGCAAAGCACTGGCTCACTTATTACTAGGGAGTGAATTTCTCCTCTTAGAGCAATTTTCACAACCCAATTTTTTTAGCGTGTATATTACGAAAATGTTTTCTGCGCATGCGAAAACATTTCTGTTAACCAGGACCACAAGGGAAAGATGATTCCATCTTTGAGATTTACAGAGTCTCTATATGAGAGAGTCGTCTATGGATATTTCGGGGCGATGGATCATCCAGAACATCCAAGGTCCGGTGGACAAACATCACGAACCGATCAAAAGGGATCGCTCGACTCGCGTGCGAGGCGCGATGTTCATTGTTTTCATGGGCATCGTGGGGCGATGGGCAATGGGTCGATGACAGATGGGCAAGAGGTCGATGGTTAGACGTTCAATTGACATGGCACGAACTGTGGCACGTATCAAGTGGACTTTAATCGAACGACGTTTAATTTAACCAAACATCGATTTTTGCTTAACTCTTTTCCACGCTAACAGGAGTGTTTACCCGAAGTCGAATTACCCGCTATCAGCCTAAAACCGCTTCAGCTGGTTTCGTCGTAAAGGTAGTTGAATTAACCTTCTATTTTTATCACCCAGCGAATATGTTTAAACGCGAAAAATAACCAAAATATTCTAGCTCGAATTTCTTAAGGCTGTAAGCCTTCGCGTGCACATTTTAATACTAATAAAAAACTAATTGTAAATGCTCGCATGGTGAATCCTACCCATATAAATTAACCTCTCAAATAATTGTGTGGTGGGTGTGTACCTACAATGTGTTTTAAATAATGAGGAACGTTCCCCCGCCTAAATATTAAAAAAACAACAACTTTGTAAAATGATACCTTAACATAAATAGATCTTACCTCTACGCAATGTTGAGAGAATACAGTCTATTTATTAAAATACAAATTTTAAGAAGACAATATTTCCATTTTTAATCATTTCCCAGTAGTTGTTCACTAACTCTCATGTTTATTTAAGAGAGAAGCCTATCTCAAGTTTTGGTGTGGATTTATTGGTAGGGGATACGAAAAGGTTATTTGAGTTTAGGTAACAAGACGCTAGGTTTGAATTTCTCGATCTCAACAAGTAAGGTTAGCTGTAAGGCTAGTTTGATTATGTACTGTTAGGTTGGTCCATGGGCGCCTGTCGCCGCCAGAGTAGAAAATCTGGACCAGAATATCGATTTTGCCGGTTAATCTTGAGAGGGCATTGTCGCGATAGCTAATATCACGGGATTGGGTGGCGGGGCCCATCGGCAGATCCGCCTCCAGCGAGGGCTGGCTGCGCAGGTCTATATTTCCGAGGCCTTCCACAAAAAGAAGTATTCTCAGAGAGACATTTCCGAGATTGCAACAGTTTCTGCGGATAGCTACACTTAATGAACTATTGTTCTAAATCGCGCACTTCAGCCCCCAAGGTCACAAAAAACTTGATAACGCTGGAGGGTTCAAGATTTTTTCTCGAGACAAAGTCTTCAAAGATACCGGAAAAGAACGCTCACAGTAAAATCTAACACCTGTTTTAGGTTGGCCCTATACCCTTTTCAGGTGCGAAGATAAAACAGGGGAAAAGCGTTTTTTGGTTATTTTTAAAGATATCCCTGAAAATAGCCATATCGATGGACAGCTCTTAACGAGATCTTTTCATTGATATACTTGTTAGGTTTTTCTTAAGAAAAAGACCAAATCATGCCCTTCCCTTGTTTTGCCTTCATACCTAATACAAGTATGGAAATACCTGAAACAGGGGCTAATTTTCACTGTGCTTTCCAAGCACTCAAAGTAAACAATATACTAAAATGAGTGCAATATCTAAAAAGATAACGTACCCGGAATATAGGACTACATAGGATGGTTATATCGAACTCTTATTGTTAGAAGTACATTTGGAATGCACAAGATTACACGTTTGCACATATTTCAGACATTACGTGGAAGGGGAAAGAGGTTCTATATGAACTAAACAGAACGATAAGTAGGGTAAAGGCTCATATCCGGGTCACTTTTTAGACTGACAAGCATTGCATTGAAACTTGGGGCGTAATTTGAAAAAAACAAATTGCATTAGCTAGGTGGAAGCCTTAGACATCATTTGGCGAAGGTCGCGATCTTTTATCACCTTTCTGAGTCCCACAATCAACGAATTTCAAAACCCTTAAAATTGACCCGGATTCGAGCCACGGGCTCAAATCCAGGTCACCTTCGTTTCGGCT
>Ga0058701_10003285_pt1 | contig 12740 bp, 9 predicted proteins | sample AgamicOrMae_FD_97039 | JGI IMG/M metagenome (GOLD analysis project Ga0058701, IMG submission 97039) | Agave microbial communities from Guanajuato, Mexico - Or.Ma.e | ecosystem: Host-associated > Plants > Phyllosphere > Phylloplane/Leaf | place: Guanajuato, Mexico | collected 2012-06-04
GTTAGGTTAGGTAAGGTAAGGTTAGTATTGCGGTTAAGACCTTTGGCGTTTGCGACTTTTCTCGTTTGGCGGTTACGGATTGGCGCTTGCGGCGTTGGCGCTTGTGGTTTTTGGCGCTTATGAAAGCCACCCACCCTATCCCCTGAATATTTATACTACAAAACCTATAATGGAGTAAAGGCGTTTGAAAAAGGTGGTACAGCAACAAGCGCCTGAATATTCATGAGGCGAGCGGCAGCGGCACAGCGGCGAACGCTGGTCGGGCCTTCGTCTCCAAACCGGTGCGGTGAGAACTGCAGAGCCACTCGGCACCTGGTGACCACAATCACACGGCGCCACGAGCGATGCCCGCCGCGGGTCCTGAGACCTCGACGCATATTAAATTCATGTTCCGCGCCGCTAAAGACGCGGCCAAAGTCAAACGAAGGACCGGCCGAGCCCCAGGCTTGGTTAGCCGCAAAAATGGCCACATAGGAGCCAGCGAGCGAAGTTTGGATAAGCTCCCGGATTAAAACAGCCCCAGACTCCAGCGGCTCTTAAAAGTACTTGAAGACGTTAATTCACATGATGGAAATCGAGGGGAGAGGAAGACAGGTGAATTGCCGACATAAATCTAGGATCGGCTAAAGCTACTGGCCCCAGTGATAACTTATCAGATCGCCGAATCATAGTCCTGTTCCCAAAGAGAGAAACCGATTTTCAGCTGGCCATTTTTTTCTGATTTCCTTTGATAAATAAAATCCTTTACAGCAAAAACCTGTTTTAGTGTGTTTTTCGTACCAACTTTGAGTATGATTTTAAAACGGGGGTACTACGTAATTGTAAAATTTTTCAAGATTGACCTATGTTCAGCCGCATAAATGCAAAGCCGACATGTTTTGAAGTAAGGCTGAACATAGGTCTATCTTGAAAAATAATCAAAATCCGTCCCACATCTCGTTTTATTTTCACAACCGAAACAAGTGAGAACACTCTGAAACTCATAGACCATTTTTAGATTATTCGGATATGAGAGTAGTACATGGTTCGGAGATAATAAATATATTAGTAGATGTAGACCCGTAACAGTTATGAGGTAAGTCGTGTAAATCAAGTTATGAGGTAAGTCGTGTAAACTATGTAAATTTTGACAGTCGATGTTTCCAACTCTGTGTTCTATCTTATTTCCACTCCGCTCATACCATGTGCCTTGGTTCTCAACCGCTCCGGAAACGCCTCATGCCTCGCTTCGCTGTCACTCCGCTCGATGATTTATTCAGAGACGATTATGAATTTACCTTAAATTATCTCAATTTGGCGAGGAAAATACAGACGTTTCGCAGAATGCGAGTCCTTAAATTCCGCTGAATACTCCCCGGAACACAAATCAGTTAAGCGAGAAGCGGTTAATTGCATGGCTAGACCAGCATATTCCCTTCGGAGGCCTGCAAACCGCAGTGAAGACCCCCATTACCGAGGCTTGGCAGGCTGGAGAGCGAAATATGAAAGAGCGAATTGTCAAATTGCGGGCGCGCAGGCGGCGGCCAGCAAATCCTTCGGTCGCTTGTTTGGGACGGACCGAGTGTCGATCGGATTACAGTCCGTCCCTCTTTGAATACCACTGGCGACTCAATTATGTTCGGGACCCCCGGCTGCAAGCTCGCAACCGCTTGCAGGCGGATTACAGGCGCCGTCCCGACTCGCCCCGTGCCGCCCCGCCTCGCCCCGCCCCGCCTCACACTGGACCCGACAGGCAATCCGTACTCTGTTAAGCATCGCGCACCGTACGAATCTTCCCGCAGATTCCGATGGACCACCTTTGCTTCTCCTCTAATCCGCAATTTGTATTCTATTGAAAGAAACTCGCGGAGCGAGCGTGACGCGCAGTCGAGTGGCGACTGGTCCCTCGAGGCAAACCGATTTGCCGTTCCTTAACACCTGTAGAGTGCGCCGTGCCGTGCCGAATGCGTCCACATGCATCATTCAACGAAACACGCGCTGAAATTTTTAGAAAGATTGAATGCTCCGCACAGTAAAAACGAAACGCATGTTTCAGGAAGTTCTTACCTGTTCCAGGTGTGAAAATAAGGGTAGCTGTCATAAGCGCCAAAATCCACAAGCGCCAATCCGTAACCGCCAAACGAGAAAAGTCGCAAACGCCAAAGGTCTTAACCGCAATACTAACCTTACCTAACCTAACCTAACTTGACCTAACTTAACCTAACCTACCTTAGCCTAACCTAACTTAACCTAACTTGACCTAACCTAACCTATACGAACTTTGGCGTTTGCAACTTTTCTCGTTTGGCGGTTACGGACTGGCGCTTGCGGCGTTGGCGCTTGTGGGTTTTGGCGCTATCGAATGCCCCCCTGAAAATAAAACGGGGGTTGTACGTATTTTTCAAGATAGACCTAAGTTCAGCTACATCAATAAAAAACTCTCCCCGATAACTTTTGAATGATATGGCTGAACGGGTCTATCTTGAAAAATAATTAAAATACGTACTGATCCCTTATTTTTCAAGAAGGACCAAAGTTCAGCCACATCAATGGAAAGCTCTTGCGGCGACCTTTTGAACTGTCGGGCTGAACGTAAGTCTATCTTGAAAAATAATCAAAGTACGTTAAGCCCCCGTTTTATTTTCACACCCACAACAGGTAAGAACTTCCTATAAAACAGATGTTTCGTTCGTACTATGCATCTCTCGTATTCCAGCTTTCGTCAATAATCCGATAGCGACCACACAGCTTAGCGACCCTTGGCTTAGTTAGCCTAACCTAAGGTAAGTTTACCTAATCTCCCTCGCTTTTGCAATGGCAATAAAGTTAGCGGCATCCGTCTAAAAACAGCGGAGCGATCAAGACAACGTCCATCCCAAAAACGTTTACTTTCACTCGCTGCTTTATAGGGAATCATGGAGATATTTCCCCATAGAAGATAACGAAGACTGTATCTTCATAAAGACCGAAATTTATGGAGATCAAACTACATTTCCTCAAAGTCGATTCAGAAGACGCGAAATAATCAAGCGGCCTGAATGACTCGTCATGTCTCTTGATGACGCAATGTAACGAAACTAATAACAACAAAATCTCCTCCCCCTAAAAGTGAAAGCGATTTGCATATTTATTTCGGAGGCTGGGTCCCTTAGCTCCCTTTTGTTTTGCCGGCGCCTCTGTTCCGCAGAGGGGCCGCCGACCAGCTCAGCTCGCAACAAAGAAATTATGTGGCCGCTTTATTCAGTACACCTTAGAAAGACCTGTCATCTGATTTCGTTCCGGTTCAGAATCGCAGCAACGCACAATGCGTCGCGGTGCGGCGCCTACCGGTGGGCGCCTGCTGGTGGGCGCTCGCCCGCCGCAGGTGTCCTTTATGTGAGGGTCAACCCTACGTTGTGGGTCTAGAGCACACGGGTAAACAGCCTGGTGCGACATTTACCAGGATCAAGCAACCACTATTCATCCCTTCTGCTGAGGTGTAAAACGATGGAACACAGCCGCGGTGCTTTCGGCCCCTTGAATAGGTACCATCGAGTGGAATTTACGCGTCTCGTGGCGTGGGTATTAGATGGGTATCAAGTTGTGTAAGAATACATGATTTTGAGCGCTTGGTGACAAAAGGTAAAATTCAACAGGTAAAAAACGCGAACTCTGAAATGTCAAAAATTAACCCATAACAGCCCAGAGAATTTGGAGTGAAATTCAGCTTCAGAGAAATTGGTAGGATTTTCCCCACTAAATTACGCAATTCTAAGTTTTGAAAAATGCCTAATTTATTGAATTTCGGGTTTCCAGAGTGGTGATATTTTTTAAATTGTGAAAATACTGAACTAAAAGATCCACTATTTTTTTTCTGTTTCCGAGCGGCATCGCTAGGCGGTAGTGGACTAATAGTGAAACAGGTACCGTGAGTGGAAACACGTAAGCACTTTACTCATCCCTTCTTTCATCACCTGGAATCCATATCTCATCCTTGTTTACGTACGATATTAGTGTAGGGTCGGCCCAGGGAGTTAAGGAATCTCAAATCATGTATATTGAATGAGGTAAAACCAGTAGGGCAAAGTGCGCGGGCCAAAGACGGGAGATCGTCAGTTAAGCTCAGCTATTCCCCCTCCCCCGCGCGGCTATTGTCATCTAGGCTTTATTTTGCAGAATCGCTCATGCGGAAAATAAACAGCTATTGTGCATGATAGCGGAAGTCTTCAGGCACGCTGCTTACACGAATATTGTAAGCAAACAATCAACCCTAATCTTTACGAGCAACATTCACAGAAGACTTAACGTAGGACATTTTAAGAGATAGGTACAATATTTTCACGGACGTGTAGATAATCGCGCTGAATAATATTAAGTAATATGCATCGCGCTCATGAGCCTGACATATTTAAAGACCACAAAATTAAAAATGCTTGACTGGAAAGCAACTAGACAATAAACGATCAGTAATCAGCATATTCTTGAGATAAAAAGCTAATCTAAATTTCACTAACTATGATATGTCTTAAAAACTACGAGCTATACAGTATACACGGAGAGAAGGCTTAGTTGGAGCGACCAGGTACTTTGGCGATATCATGGATATACTCAACCATCTTTGTTGGTTACTAAAACAATGCTTCCTTTGTCTTAAAAAAAATAAAAAATAAAAAAAAAGGTTGCTAGATTTAAAAAACATGGTTGCTACATAAAAAGAAAGAGTTGCTAGATTTAAAAAACATAGTTGGTTGCTACAAAAAAAACCTTGCGGATATTTTAAAAAAAAACTTGCTGATAAAAAAAATTAAAAAAAAACTACAATTATTTAGTTGCTCCAACCTCACCCGTCTCCCACGACAGCTATGTGTTCAGTAATCCGTGGATTGTTTGACTAATCAAACGATTGAAAGGCCAAAATACTATAACCTATCTATCTGAAAAGTGTGTGTCTGCGAGCTGCTGGTTTGATGTATTCAGCTGATCAGAAGAACCACATGGCCAAGTCCAGCTGAAAAGCGACTTCAGACAATGTATGATAATATCCGAGACATAACGACGTCGTAACTGTCGGTCCCAGCCAACCGCGTTTTCGAATTTCGCGGGTTCCGGTCAGCAAAGGCGCCGGCGTCACCTACGCCAGTAATAAGCGGTTTATTGCCTCGAAGAAGAAGAAGTTTGCCGGAATGTGATATAAAAAAGAGAGAAAGAGAGGGAGGGAGCAGGCGCGCAGGAAAATTCCTCGCAGAGTGAAGACGCAAATTCTTCACGTCTTCACTATTGTTGATTCAGACGGAATAGTGAGGCGATACTATAAAAACATGGCGGAAGCGCTTTTGTTAGGGTTCCGGAGCGTTGGTCGCCCTAGTCATGATTTAACGCTCTTCTTTGTGGACTTTTGTGCGGAGTCCCGCTCGGCGTTGAGCCGCGCCGCGCGGTGGCGGCGGCGGTGGCGGCGGGCCGCTCTCCGCGGAATATCAGCTGAGCTGGCCGAAAAGTTGCCTTTGTTGGCGAAGGGAGCGCTAGGCGCCTTATTCGCCCGCCAAGCTGGCCCACCAATCCGTGCCGTTTATAGTAAACACTCAGGAACCAGAATGGACAGCATATTTGCCGTGCGGAGTTGTCTTTATGGCCTTTGCACCGCCTGCTAAATCTCCGGCAATAGTCGGCCGCAATAAAAGCAGGAGTTACACGAGATATATCGTGCGACGACAAATACGGTACCCGGAATGTTTTCTGTGTTTGTGTTTTCACGGATGCTGCCTTTGAAGTTGGACTGTTCACTTGTAAGATGTGAATTTCGACCATTTGTGTCCCACCCGTCGTCACGAGAAACGTAACCGAACCGAACTTAACCTAATGGTTACCAAGCGATAACTTATAGGTTAACGCCGCTGACAAGTAAGCGGCGTCACGCTTAATGACAGCCGAGCGGAGAGTTAGCGCAAGACACGTGCCGTAACGGGGAGCGCCCGCCAAGCAATGTATAGGCATCACGCATTACATGTATGTCATGCGTGAAACCTAATCTTCTTTTGTCAGGGGCCTTGGGTAACCTCAACAGATTAACCTCACCTATGTGTTGTATGTTGTTGAACGTGGTTTTAACTATTTAGAACTGAATTAGGAAGGAAAATATTCTTTAGGGATATAAAAAATTGACCGAATAATCCTGGGTAATTTTTTGCAAAATTAAAAGGACTCGAGCCCTAAATCTCGTTTCCTGCAAAACCCTTTGGATCTAGACTTTCTGCACGAATGGTCTCATCCAGACAATTATTGGGAAGACGAGAATAATATACACCAAAAGCACATAAAATGAAGTTCTTCAAAGACAGCATTCCTTAATAATCCATATTATTAAAATGATTCCAAAAGCATTGCTCACTTACAATAAACCTACAGAAATCAACCTTGCTCTCTATGTTCATAGGGTGTTTACTTATGCAAAGTCTCAGTTAAATACTTCTCTTTATGAACAAAAGTAAGAGTGAATAAAATAAAAAAATAAAAAAACAACTACAAAAATAAGGACTTGAACAAATTATTAGTCAGTGTGAAATCGCAAATTGGGACAGACTATGAATACGCTAGCAAGGAACGTAGGTGGTTTATTATTACCGATCTCTTGACGTTAATTTTAGGCCGTGCTCATTGAAACGGACGGCTCGAGCTCTGGTCTGCTTCGAGCCTTTTTATTTTAGTAATGCGCTAATTGCTAACCGTTGGATTGGGCTTTAATGAGCGCTTTGCGTGTGAAGAGGGGGGAGGGGGGCGATGACCATTAACGATATTAAATGGTTTGACTAGTGCCGATTTTCCATGGGGTGACGGACATTGGGCAGGGCAAACATTGCAGGGAAAATGTGACATGATGAGGGAAGGGCCCTTCTCTATACTCAGATATTCAAGAACAAAACGGTACGGATGGGCGACAAGGTGCGGCAATGGCATCATTAATTAGAGGGTTCTAGAGAGCTGGAAGCGGGTTGATTGGTTGGCGGAGCTCTACATAACGAGCTGGTGATAACAGGTTTGTGGTTGCGGTTTGATTTGCATTGAGGACGATGAGTTGTGATTCGGTTGAGGGTTCGGTTGTGGGTGAGTTTAGGTTTGATTCGGGTTGAGTTGCGGTCAGGTTGAGGTTGACTTATAATAGGGTTGAGTTTTGGTTGAGGTTGACTTAGGGATGGGTTGAGAGGTTTGAGGTTGACTTGGGATTGCGAGATGGGGTTGAATGGAGGTTGGGTTTAGTTGACTAGAGGTTGACTTGGGATAGAGTTGGGGTTGAATTGAGGTTAGGTTGAGGTTGGCTTGGGGTTGGGTTGAGGTTGACTTGGTGTTCGTTTAAAGTTGTGTTGAAGTTTCCTTTGGATTGATTCGACGTTAGTTTGACTCTGGTGGAGATTGGACAGAAGGAAGGTTGAATTTGGAGTTCGGCTACGTTAAAAGGAATAAGTTTAGGTTGAGATAGGTATGTTTCAATTTGGGCTACGGTTTCGTGGAAGTTGGTTATGTCTACGAAGTTGAGTTGAAGTATTGTGTGATTTACTTCGTGAATGAGTCCACGAATGAGTGGAAATTAATGAAGATTGGGATTGCGTTGAGGCCAGGTCAAGATAACCATGAAACGTAACCATATTATGAATACGATATCAGCGACAAATACAAGAATACTGAAGAACGGTATCTCCAAGACAATCGTTCCGCCTTTTCTTAATGTTAGAGTCATCATCAATACAGAATGATACTGAAAATCTTCGAGACTCCGTTACCTGCTCAAGAAGAAATCATGCTGAGTACTGAACATTTCCCTCTTTGATTATTTTTTAAAAATTATTTTTCCTTTTATTTTCAAAAAACTCCTTCCCTTTTCTTCTGTTTTGTAGCAACAGATTCATTGACTAAAGTCCCAAATTTTTTCAGCGACTAAAAAAAACACACACACACACACATTTTAAAGGTATTAATCTTTTTAAGTTATCCACAAGATATTTAACCCTAAAAGTCATTTTTACCCTATATTCGGCGATTGTTTTTCAGCTCCAAGGTTGCTGTACTTATCCTTCTCAGTGGATAAAGATTCTGCAATAAGCTGTTATTAACTCACAACCGCCTAGCGATGCCGTTCGGCGACAGAAAAATTTATTTCAGAGTATCTTTTCAGTTCAGTATTGTCACAATTTAAAAAATATCACCCCTCTGGAAACCTGAAATTTAATTATTTAGGCAATTTCCAAGGCTTAAAATTGCGTATATATGTGGAAAATATCCTTTCCATTTCTCTAAAGCTGAATTTCACTCCAAATACTTTGGGCTCTTATGGGTTAAAGGATGAATTTATACATTGGAGAAGTTGGTGCGTAAAAACGGCCTAAATGACTAAGAGGCATGGCATCCATCTTTCGCGTTTATTTGATAATATTTTTTCCTCGACGCGGTCGACGCGGCAGTCTGTGAATTCTTCGAAAAGGACGTCGCCATGCATATGAATGGGCAAATACTGAAACCAAGGACCAAAGATGCATTTGTACTCCGTAGCGTTGCTGATAGTAGCCCCTGACAAAGGCTGAGTAGGCTACACGCATGACATGCACGTAAAGCGTGATGCCTATGCGTTGCTCGGTGGGCACTAGAGCCGCGCCGCGCGACGCTTCGCGATCAAGTATCGAAACAAATGGTGCAGTGACACCGCCGCCGCCGCAAATGGCCGACAAGATCTCTGCTTTTGCACAGCCAAAACGCCGAGGTAAGGCTAGGCTTGCAAGGATGATGGCATGAGGTCAGGAGGTCAGGTTAAGGAGGCTGGGCTATGGGCTACGACCAGTAGCGAGCTTAGGCTAGGCTTAACCCACTACCGCCCAGCGATGCCGTTCGGAAACAGAAATATTTATTTTAGAGGATCTTTTCAGTTCAGTGTTGTCCCAGTTTAAAAAATTTCAACCCTCAAGAAACCGGAAATTTAAAGATTTCGGCATTTTCCAAAGCTTAAAACTGCGTGTTTTAGCGGAAAAAATCCCTCTAATTTCTCTCAAGCTAAATTTCACTCCAAATACTTTGGGCTCTTATGGGTTAACCCATAACCGCCCAAAGTATTTGTAGTGAAATTTAGCCTAAGAGAAATTCGAAGGATTTTTCCCATTAAAGTATGCAATTTCAACCTTTGGAAAATGCCTGAATTGTCAATTTTCAGGTTTCCAGGGGGGTGATATCTTTTAAATTGTGACAACACTGAACTAAAAAGTTCCTCTAAAATAGTTTTTCCTGTTTCCGAACGGCATCGCTGGGCGGTAGTGGGCTAACAAAGTGCGAAGTAAGGTCAGGTGACGTGGAGCGCCTACCGAGCAAGGCATAGGCATCACGCCTTACGCACATGTTGTGCGTGAAGCCTAATCATCATTTGTCAGGGGCCTTGGTTAACCTACAAAACATACTAACATCACTTACGCGGTTGTGAGTTGTTGAGCGTGATTGCAATTATGTACAAGAACTGAATTTAGAAGGCTTGGCTAACGGGCAATGTGAGGTTAGGTTACGTTCCATGACAGGCTAGTTTTAGATCCAGACTAACAAGGGAACCTCACCAACTGTCCGTCTCCGATTTTTTAGATACACCCGTTTTGAAGGAGATGGTAAGGAATGAAAATCAAGCCAAAAACTAGATGTTCATGTTGATAACTTTTACGAAGTGACTATTCACACGCTGCCCAATTTATAAAATATTTATTCGGTTGGTATCTGTGAGCTCAAGTCACCTCCCACTTAAAATGCATTAGGTTGGTTACCCTGCGTTCAAGTAACCTATGTATTAACATAGGCGTGCGAATAGAACTGACCTTACTTTTATGTTATAATAAGAGTTAAAATTTTAACGCAAATAACTTGTTTTTAGAAAGACCCATAAAAATAAGCAAATTAATAGAATATCGTCAGATAAGTAGAGCCTATTTATGAAGCAAAATTTCTAGGAATTCCGCTTTATATTTAACCATGTTTCATCTGTGGCTATTTTATCGACTTTTATTTAGCATTTGGTGACAATGTAGCGACAGCATGTAGCAACCATTCACTTTTTGCATCGCGGCTCTAAAAATGTGTTTTCTTCCTCAGAGCCTACAAGTTTACACGACACCTTAACGATGAAGAAAACACGTATTCAGAAGCGCTACAATTTTAGTACGACCACTATCCGGATCTTTAAAATTTAGATCGTAAGCGAAGCGCGTTGTGTTTAATATGCAACCATTCGTAAGTCCGTTTTCTTTTCGGAGTGCAAGCGACTTTGATGAGTGCTGGGATCCACCCACGAGACGGCGCTATCGGCTCTGCTCTTTTTTTTCGAATTCTGGCGCCAAGATATCAATATTGAAAAGATAAACAAAGAAGGCAATAAACCCCCTCCTTCGGTTATTGATGCGGTCGATGAGAGCACCTTTGAAAGTCTACCTCCTCGAATCAACGATAAGCTATATCAGACGAGTTTTCAGTTGGGTGAGTCCCTGTTGGGCGCCAGTTGTGTTCAGGCCTGTATCTTATCACGGTCACTGCGTTGTATTGCAGTCATGATTACTAGATTTGTCCTTCTCTTCGCGATCGCCGCACTTTTCTACGCGGAATTCGTTTACTCTGCCGACGGTGAGTCGACATTGGAATATAAAGGTCCAAGGGGGGACAACTTGTGATATCCGGCGTACCTACAAAAAGCATTGATATCCGGCTGATATCTAGTTGATATCCTTGATATCCAGCAGTTCGATTCGATAGAAACATGAATGTTTTCAGCTATTTTTCAAGTTTATTACTCTTTGTTCACAGTCCACTAATGTATTCAGGTATAACCAGCAGATATTTGCGTGATATTCTGCTAAAGTCTCTTAGATACTTAATTGAAAACTGGTCTACTTTCTCTTGATATCCGTTTAATAGACATCTGATATCCAGCTGATATCCTTGATATCCTGATGATTTCCAGCAAGACATTACCTCTTAGGTCAAGTCTACTTTTTGAATGATAATAAGACCCAGCAGGGAAACACAAAGGGTCAAAAAGCTTCACTGTTCTCGTTCCGGCTAAGACAGCTAACTCAATAGTGTAGACCTTACTTTAACGGCTATCTTCCTGTAACCAATAATGAACAAAAAATATCGATCTACAATATGGATATTTTCGGGGATAAGGAGCTCTAGTAATACTTCTTTATTATAACTGCATTTCCTCGCGCAGAAGAGAAGTTTCATTTTTAAATGCACCTTTAATAAGCATCCTTCTGTTTTTTTTTTTAAAAAGTTGTCTGAAGCTTTAATATCTGATTAGTCCGTTGGTGGAAAATATAACACGCTTCTTCGGGCGTACTTAAAATTTTCTGCAAGTTTTTCTGCGAATTAAGGAAGTAAATTTCGTTGTGTTGCTAATCTAAAAGAAACGACGGCTTCGGCTGTAGATTAAGAGTAATCCGGTTAGATTATTCATATCATGAATCACGGTACGATTGCGTTCAGTACCTTGCCCCGATCATAAAACTTGAGCTCAAGCCCTACAAGAAGCTTTACCAAGAAACTCTGAACTACAGCCCTAAAAATGCTATAGCCCTTGATGTCCCACAGCTCTACATATCCCATATCTCGCATGTATCTAGTTATCCCATAACCTTCGTCACCCCATAAATCTAGACATCTCTAACTCTAGAACATAGCTCCGTAGCTCTAGACATCTCATATACCCATACTTAAGAAGTTATCCCATAGATAAAGGTATTCCGTGGATCGAGTTATCAAAAATAGATATCGAGTTATACCATACCCTTCTAGAAATTATGTTATTTTGATGTTTACGCTAATTTTAAGCCTTTGTTGTTGTTCAAAATGGATTTAGTAACAGTTTTCATTGATTACTTATTATTGGCAATGGGTCAAGAGCAGCTTACAAGAAATGAGTTAATCGCAATTGGCGATGATTTCATTGTGATTCATCGACAAATTTGATTTGAACCCTTGACGACGGTGAAGTATCGATTTGCGTTGACCGATAATCCGTCAAAGATGGATGCAATGTCGTCCTGTACAGTTAATCAATACAGCTCACAGTCCGGTACAGGTTTCAAAGTCCGTAATTCTGTACAACAAATATCGATCTACTATATGGTACGGAATGGAACATTTTGCCTCTCATATGAAATTTTCGGTAATTATTTGAATTCCAACAATTCACTTTCAGGAACTGAACTCCGTCTTTGCTCCAATATACTCCCCATCGGTAAACCTATCATAACGGTTGATATGCAAAAAAGAACTGATCAAAAAATTGAAAGATGTAAAAAAATAAGAGGGTAATTGTTAATGGAAAAATTGATTTAAAAAAATGTTTTTTTTCCAGGATACCCAAAGGATCGTATTAACTGGTGTTCGAATACCGAGGAATGTGAAAGCCTGTGCGCCCGAGACGGATGGCAATCGGGAACCTGTATTATCTTCCTGTGTCGCTGCTACAACACGACTGTCTTTTAGACTTCAGCATCCTGGAGGAGAAACCCATCCTCAGCAAAGACGACTGAATTGGCCTCTACCTTCCCTTATCAAAATGTTAAATTTTTTTACTTCATGCCAATAAAAGAATAGAAACGAGGAAAAATGGAGTTTAAGATACTGGATTAGGTTGGTAAACCTTTATCCAAAACAAAGCAGAGCGTTTTTAGCACGTTTGTGTGTTTGTTTATCTGCCTGTCCGTTTATGTATAGATAAAGATAACTTGTGTGAATATTAACCGACCGCCGCCGAAATCTTCGTA
>Ga0058701_10003286_pt1 | contig 12740 bp, 8 predicted proteins | sample AgamicOrMae_FD_97039 | JGI IMG/M metagenome (GOLD analysis project Ga0058701, IMG submission 97039) | Agave microbial communities from Guanajuato, Mexico - Or.Ma.e | ecosystem: Host-associated > Plants > Phyllosphere > Phylloplane/Leaf | place: Guanajuato, Mexico | collected 2012-06-04
AAAAACCAGTTTTCTTGGCGTTTTAGTGTTAGTAGAGTCAGGAAATGTGCTTAGCTCGACTTCGAATTTTTGACGGTATTCCAATACTTCCATTCGTTCTACGAACATGGAAGTAAAAACGAACGTATCATCGCCACGTGGCTGTGGGACGTTGACTCTAAGACTGTTATCAAACGGGATACCCGGGTAACACCAGAGGAAGATAATGTAAACTTTGAAATTCATTGTGATTGGTTGGCAGGCCGAAATTCCTGACTTTTAATTGTATAATTTTAATTTTCAGCGATGCGCGGAAAACCCGTTCTGGAGGCTCTCCGCATTCCGACCAACGTTTGGTCGGGTTTCGGTTTCAGCAATTCGAGTCCGAGTAACATCCTTAAGGAGCAACTGAAGAAGGAGCAAGTATCCCAAGTCAGGCAACGTCTCTTCAAAGTAAGTGTAACAGCCTGTAGTCCTGCGGAGCTGATCATGTGTCTGCAGTATCTGTGCTCTATGATTCAGTTTTGCCAACATAGCGTGGACTGTAGGCAACAGCAGCGCAAGTTGCCTATCCTGAACTGACTGTTGCAGGATGCAGATGACAACGGCACGTGGAATGCGCCAAGCGACGACATTACTCCGATGTCTTTCCCGCCCAATTTGAACTGCGGCTCCGGCGACAGCGACCACAAGTCTTCCCCGCTGAGCTCGAGCAACTATTTGGAGTGTTTGGCCTCATCGACAGTTGCCGATGTGGCGAGTGCCGACTCCACGAACTTCAAGGATCTCTCTTCTTTGCTTATCTCAATCGGCATGGAGAAATACATTAGTGAGTAGACTGACTGGAAAGCCCTCTGCACTGCGGACTCCTCGATTAACGTGCTGATATCTTTGCAGATCTCTTCATTGAGCATGAGATCGACCTCAAGGTGTTCCTGTCTATAAATGACAAAGATCTGCGCGAAATCGGAGTGAATGCCTTAGGGGCTCGCCGTACTATGCTGATGGCTATAGCTCGTAAGTATTCTTTTTTTTAACTTTTTAATTAAATTTGGATTTTTTAGAATTTAAGCAGATTTTTTAGAATTTGAGGTTTCGTCTTCGTCTGTTCCCTCACCGTCAAGCGGTGAAGATTTCTTTTTAAATTATTTTTCTTGTGGGTATCTATTTGTTTATTATTTACTTAAATATAATTTCGATGATTCCGTTCGACGCATTTCTTTGGGTCAGGCCAATTTTGTGCCTCAATTCTCCCAAATCATAAATGGTTCTCCCGACAGTAATAATATTCTTCTTAATGATTCTAGGGTTTGGCAATAACATTCAGCATCCAATATTACAAGATAGGTTTTCAGTCAATCTGAACTGCGTTTTTGAAAATGTTTTAAGTCTCAAATCTACCTCAATTCAAACTGAACTGTTGGTTGGATTTTTAAAAATTTAGATTTTAAAGAAGTCATTTTTACCTAATCAGCTGAACGAGTACCGGTATAGCCTCGTTCGTCCGGTTGATTACCTGAAAAATATGTTTTTTATTATTTTTTCCAGAGCAAAAGCGCCTTCAAAGCCCGTTCCGCGGAAGCGCCGCGCCCGGCGCCGAAAGGAAGGGACCCACTTCTTCCATCGGAAGTTCCAGCTTCAGTGACGGATGGTAGCCTAAAGCTTCCTCGTTCCCCGATGCTCTTCGTTGTGATAGTGAAATTATGTGATTTGTTAGAAGTAAGAAAATTCAAGGTAGGTGAAAGGCTCTCCAGGCTATTGCCATGGACTGATGTAATGTATTTCGTATTTTCTTGACTAAGGGTAGTTTAAATCATTTTAATGAGCGTTAATTGCCACTCATTCATAGACCAAAGCATGAGGTGCCGTCTGGATTTCGTACTCGAGATGTATACGACTTGGTATCCACCTGGTGGCAGAGCACCATTTCACTATGAATGAGTATTAATCTTGCCAAAAACTTTTTACAGAACTATTAACTCACAACTTTCCTCATTCTTTTTTAATTTTTGCTCGGTTTTTGGAAGACTGAATTAGAATTGTTAAAATTTTTGTTCTTGATAACGTCAGTAAATTCATACTAAACATAGCAAGTGGGAAATTTTATGCTCTGAAGTTTTCCATTTTTAGTGGCGTTTGGTTAAACCTCTTTGGTGATTGTTAAATGAAAGCGTTGTGTCTGGCAACTAATTAAATATTTTAATACGGTTTCTTCTCAGTGTTTAACGTAAACGTGCGTGAAAAAAAATTGATGTACAAGTACTGCTTGACAAACACTTAGAAAAGGGAATCTTTGAATGGTATAATTTATGAAAACGCTCAATATTTAATGAGCAAGTATTGTATTTGTAATGCGACTGATATTGGTTAATTTTTTTAAAAAAATTAATCATGCGTGACGTATTTTGGAGGTACCGATAAGGTCAGGTATTGTATCAAGGTTTAAAGGCTGAATTTAACTTATACATATGTTATTAGACTTCGGTATTTTGTAATATTCAGGTGGATTATGCATGTAAAAATGAAATTGAAAAAATGGGGATTTGGCCCGGGGCGGGCCGCTGCCGGCCAATCTTGAGTCAAAGCCGCAATTTTTGAACATGCTTGGCGAATTCAACTGAGCTATATGAAGACTGATTAATTAACTAATCAAGGAATTCGTAAAATGTTTCAACTTTTTCTGAAACTTGAAAACGAAATAAGCATAGGATGATCGATCTGTGACGGCTTATTCACATTCTTGTGCCCGAATTGTGTATGTGAAACTGATGTTGACCTATTGCCTGTCGATATTGTAACCGGCTGTGACTACGAATTTGCGTCGGCGCTTTATAATTATTTTAATTACAAACCAGACTACAATTTTGGCTCAGAAAATCTTGTGCAGCAGATTTTAAACAGGGAATCGACTTATTGGTATTTGAAAATCGAGGAGGAGGTGCGATGCTAAGTATTTCAGATGAATTTCCTCGCATATTTAAAGTCTAGATATCTGCTATTTTTCTTTAAAAACATGCTGCAAGTTTGTCTTGTTTTTACAAATTTTTGTATTTTTCACGTATTTTTGTGCATTTTAGAGTTTTTGTTAAGTTGACGCGATAGGTGACCTCATTTTTGATCGCTATTACCGTGACACTGCAGTGTGTTAAGTATTGTTGAGCTAAGATTCTCGTCTGGTTTGTAATTAATGCCGATTCGCTGCCGCTAGAACGTTTGTGGATCGTGGGTGTTCTATACCCTTAAGTACAAATGTTAAATTAATGTGATACATTTTCTTATCCTATTTATATGTTTATTGTTCTTCGTGATATTTACGAAGTTGTTCTAGCCCTCCCAACGCTCTCTTACATCTATTTAATACTTGCAGCGCGTGAATGTTTTTTAGTAAATGGAAAAAGGGAGCGGCTTCGAGAAGTAACGTTGTGAAATTTTTATTACTTTTGTAGAAGTGTATGGTGCATTAAAATTATTATGCGACGAATTTTTGAGCTCTTTCACTGTGGTCCAATCCGCGCACCTTTTCGTAAACTACCGCCGGGAGATCGTAGTTACAAGATTTTAATTCAGAGGGCGCTCCGAACATGTGTATTGAACAGTTGAAAATCACATAGCACAAACAGCAGGTGTTTCAACTTTCGTTTTCATTTTTATCAAGAAAACTTAATTTTTTGAGTTAGTTAACTGGTGAACTAATTCAACTGGTCATAATGGTTAGTGAAATCTGTTTGAGAGATTTATCGACCTCGGTGAAGATATGTGAAGTGCTACCTCTTGACCGTTTGTTTTGCTTGGTGCTCCGCTGCTAACCTTAAGTTGTTTGGCGTACATTTCACGAAGAAAGAAGTAAGCGTGAATTATCCCTGTCTGTTTTTGCTAATTCTTCGAAAGGTTTAGTAAAGATTACGGGACCTTGCTTACAGGGTTAGCACGGCGTTAGTATTTTAACCTACGAAACTATGGTTGAACCCGAGCCAAATGCGCCATTTTGACCATTCTATAGCTCTGTTTGCGTTTATTATTTTGTTGTTTGTGATCTTATCTGGATTGGAAGAGCAACTCTTGATGTGCCATATTTATTCTTAACTCCTAATACCGTTATTACGGCATTTTACGGCCGAAAGAGCTTTACTTTTGAGAAGAGCACCCTACCGGCTCGAGCAGCCACCCCACATCGCGTCTCCCCCAGGTCTCCCCTTGCCTTGATCGCTGATCTGATCGCACAGCAAGAAGGGAACCTAACCTTACCCGTAATTGTTTACGACTCCTTTTATCGAGTTAATTTACATTATTTAGGATTCGAATAACTGTTTTTGAACACCTTGCGACTTAGAGCACTTCTCTTTCGGTTTTACGTACGTTTGAAGCCCCTTACAAGCGCATTTATTATCTTTGTAGATTCGGTACCAATTTTGTCATCCTTACATCAGCTCGGTTTTAAATTCTCCGTTTTCTGTTTAACCTACCATTTAAGTTCAAGTCTTGAGATGTGTTAATTTTCTGACACTATTTTAGTGGGTCTGTGATTTTGACTTGCCATTCAAGCTTATACCTTAAAGTCAATTACAAATTAAACCTTTTTTGTTTTTCATAACACTGGCAATAATGTGTATTATGGCAACTTTCAGCCCTTTAAATTGCTCTTACAGAACCATACTGTTATCCCAGTTTCAGATTGTCTTGTGATTTTGATTGTGGCTTGCAAGATTAAGTCCTCTATAGAAGTGTCCATGCTTAATGGATGTATCTCAGTTGTTTAAATATTCAGATTACTTTCACTGCATTGTTTCTTTTTTTGTTTTTTTCCTGACTTTCTAGGTGGCACAGTTACCAATCTAAAGTTGCAGCCATTGATCTAGGAGGCTACCTCAGTCATAATGAATTTCCCTCCTTTTGGAAGTCACTTTCCTGGCACAATACCAATCCATCAGTTTGCGGCCAAGTTCAGTCATGAAGGAAATGGAACAGGAGTCCCGACTTCTGGAGCCCATACCATATCTCAGAATGAAATGTCTGGAGGAGGTGGAGGAAATAGCACCCGCTACCACTCTAGCCCTGGGCCCACCCACTTCACCAACCAGCATCATGCTACAATCAGCATGCCAGTGAATATGGGAAAATATTCAAGAGATAATCCGAACAACGGGAATAACAGCAGTGGAGCTCAGGTAAAGAGGAGTCTCCAGCTGATGAAATATTTTTGAGTGGTTTTTGCTTTTGAAAATTGAGATTTTGCACATCTAATTGATAGCTTTGAGTGTCTTTTTGTGACTTGTATCTGAGAATTTTCTTCTTTGGGATTAGTTCTCTTCCTCTTACTTGTGCTGGAGAACAGCTGTGTGACAATGTAGTTATCACCACTTTGTGTTTTATTCATGTCACTTCTTTGTGTTTGCCTGTGGATTTTTTCCTCTATTAAGTGACAATTCAGGATTTTCAGTATCTGTTTGTACAAACCATCTCTTGGGAAAGAGTCAAAGTTTTATGTCAGCATTAATCCACATGTTGCCAAGTCTTGTATTGTGTTTATTAATTTTGGCACTTGAATTGGGTTTTATCACCTCTTCTGCTCTTAAATTGCATGATTTTCAACAATTTTGAGGGATGATTGTGGACCCATTAGGTTAAGAATAAATAATGCCATCTTTTCAGTCACCCATGATGAACCCTGTCGGAAACTCGACAAAGTACCTCACAACAAACATCTCGGTGGCACATCACTACACAGGCACTGTGCCTGTGACTTATACGCAGCCGCAGCAATCTCGCCCACCCACGGCCTCACCTTCCTTACAGGTAATCCAGGTGGCCTAGTTGCAAGGGCTTAGCAGCTGTCTCAGGCGGCTGGCTCCTAAACTGTCCTGCCTGAATACCAAACATGCTGGTATAAAACCTCTTTTTTTGAAGCTTTGTCAGACTAGTGATTGAATAGTTGGAGACAGCTGTACGTACAACCTGCCTGATGAATACTTCAAATTGCCTCATGATAATCAGTCTTGCTTCATTATCAACTGCTATGGGAATGAAAGCTTTGTTAGAGTAGTTTAGACAGTGATAGAAATTACAGCATTTTTGGAAAATCAAAAACATCAACCTTACACGAATGCGCGATGTTTTCTCATGAGGCTTGTAAACCAATTTGTCAGATTAAGTTTTAATGAAGGGCGTGTATTGAAGAGAAATCCTGCAGAATTTGCATGGTGAGCTTCGGAACGATTTCTCTACTGTCTTGCAGAAAGACTACCTGTTTTGGAGACTTAAGAAGACTCTCTTGGCAGTAAAAAATTAGGACAAGTGAGGGAGTTTTTTTTCCGTTTTTGAAGTATGAAAGTTTGTCTTCTACAATTTTTGGTCTAGCTCCTGAATATTTTCTTTGGTGGGTTTCTTTCCGCTCTTCTCAGCAGCATGACATTCCGGTAGTCGAACCGTCCGTTTATCATTCCCAATGCTGGTACCGCGCAACAAGGTACCCATTTCTATAAAAAATTCGCAAGTCTTGCTGGGAACTTCATCTGTTGCTGTCAGGCCTGGAGGTTATTATCAGGAAGTACTCGCACGGGAGTAGTATTTGTGAATGGTTTTTGTGTGTGAGTGTACCTGCTGTGCATGGCTTTGTATTTTGCACGCGTAGTTTTTGAGATAATCCAGGAGGAACGCTCTCACGACTAGCGACTTTGAACATCCCTATCGAGACCACGGGGGCACTGAAAAAAAAAAACAAACAAAAAACAACTGAATTCTTTGATAGAAGTGTGTCCCTCCTTACGATATAAAATCGCGTCTTGGATTCCAAATCGTAATCATGTACAACGTATCGTTATCATAAATAATGTACAACTTGGATTGAGATTTAGACGGTAAGTTTTTCGTCGTTAGGTTCTTACACACACGTTGGGTGTCAAACGTCAAACGACACTCTGAAGAGACTTAAGGTTTTTCTGAAAGCCTTTGTCCTATTTCATATCTGTAAGGTCGTCATTGTAGGAGCAAGTAGCTCAAGAAAACTGTTTTTTTTTTCTCTCTCAGAAATTTCGTTGAAATGCATTTGGTTTTAATATAATTTTTTTTTGATTGATTGCTTCTATTATGTCTGTTCAGGACGTGAAACGAGAAGAAGCTGAGTCTGAAGCACAAGCACAGGCTCAAGCACAGGCCCAGGCACAGGCCCAAGCTCAGGCCCAAGCTCAGGCACAGGCTCAAGCTCAGGCCCAAGCACAGGAGCAACAACAACAACAGCAGCAACAACAGCAGCAACAGCAGCAGCAACAACAGCAGCAACAGCAGCAGCAACAACAGCAGCAGCAGCAAAGACCTAGTTCTGGAGAGGGTAGTAGTGAAATATTTAATGGCAGTGTGATGGGACATCACCTCCATCACCATGGCACTCAAACTGCCATGCCCGCTTCGTGGCAGTCTTTGGCTACCCCAGGATCAACAGTAAGTTCAACCACTGACCACTACCCTATACCTACTATACTCTAAACCTATTTACAATATGAACAGTAAGTTTGATCGCTTTGAAAATCTGCGTTTACGAGGGGGTACCCAAAAGTTTCCAGAAAAGTTGTTTTTGAAGCCTGCATTGATGCTTTTGTACAAAACTCCTTCAATTTCCTTCAAAGTACTCTCCGTTAGCGGAAATACACTTGTCCAATTTCTTCAAAACACTTTTTGTACTCATCTTCCGGGAAGATTCTTCCCTGATCTCTGCGTACACCTCCGTCGTTTTCCTCTTAACCTCCTTCACGTCGGCGGAACCTTCGCCGAGTTTCCTCTTTATTCGTTGAAATGAAAAAAAGTTACTTGGAGCCACATCGGGTGAAAAGGGACGGGAGTGGGGTCGCATTTCTGTCGAATTCCCAGTGAGTGGTTTTGTGTTTTCTTCGGTCAAGTCCTGCAAACGTTCCATTCGACACGCTTCTTACTACAGCTTTGCGCCCTCAAATTTATTATGTTTTCTGAAGCATTCTGTCCGTCGAGTGTGGCGAGGCTTGACATGCCCGTGCTTTCAGGTCGCCGAATTATTTCTCGAAGTCTCCGCCCATTTTCAAGTTACTCCGCTTAAGATGTAGTGAAATTGTTGTTTGCAGGTCGCAGATTATTTATCGCATCTTCCCGCCTCAACTCTTCCTATTAGTCTCCACCATTTTCTGAAGTATTCCGCTGAAAATATCAAGAAAGAATCGGAATCAGTGCCGTCGTCGACGGCGTCTAGCGTCCAGATCGGGAGCACCGCCACCTCAACGCCGACCAGCGTTATCAACGTCAACACCCACCACCCCAGCAACAACGGCCTGTCACCGAACGGCAACGCCCAGCAACAACAGTCAGCCCAGCAACAGCTGCATCTCTCGCAACAGCAGCAGCCGTGCATTATTAATCCCAGCTTAGCAATCAAAAAGAAAAAGAAGAAGAAAGCAAAGGAAAAGAAAGCTAGGCTCAAACCAGGGGAAATAAGGTTAGTATTCTGTTTCGGCTCACATCTAATCAGTTAGGCAAGGTTCAGTTCAGTTGTGTTGATAAAACAAGCAAGTTTGCTCTCCACTGGAGATGGTCACTATACCTTATCTCTTGTCCCACGGAATAATCACTGTCCATTTTTGCTGAGGAATCGATTCCAGATTTTTCTGGAGACTGGTCGGTTTCAGATTTTTCAGATTCTGAAAATTTCAAACGCTTATATCTGTTGAACCGCTATAAAACCAAAATTGTGCTCAGCAGCTGATTGGTTGGTCAGCCCGTTTCGTCCTAATTTCTCTATTGTCAGTTCAAATATTCATACAACGACAAAAATCTACCATTAATTTAGATTCTATATTTCAATTAAAAATTATACAGTTTCAGAAATTTTATACTCAATACAGTATCATTTTGCAAAATTTTGAGCCGAAAATTTTCGTCTATTCTAACCTGAAATTTCTTACGTTTTCATTGGGCACCATTGCATTCGTGGCCTCCTTTCTCCCAAGAAGACGTTTTGAGATCGCTTTATATTACATTATTGTTTGACGTGCGTTCCAGAGTGACGACAGCGTTGGACGGATCGACGTTATACTGCTGTCCGGAGTGCCACATGGCGTATCCGGAGAAGGAACTTTTGGATCAGCATCTGTTGGGTCATACCCTGGAGAGGCGTTTCGTCTGCAACATTTGCGGGGCCGGGCTCAAGAGGAAGGACCACCTCACGAGACACAAGCAAAGTCACAATCCGGAACGTCCTTACGTCTGCACCGTCTGCCTAAAAGTAAGTCCGGCTGTGTTGAAGCAAAGTTAGATCAAGTGCCACGCACTTGGTAGATGGATCGCGAGAGGTAGATGTGGGTGATCTAATTCCTGAACTGATTGTTTTTTTTGCAGGCGTTTAAGAGGAAGGAGCAGTTGACGCTGCACTTTGTGATTCACTCAGGAGAAAAGCGACATGTGTGCTCGGAATGCGGGAAAGGATTTTACAGGAAGGATCACTTGCGCAAGCATACCAGAAGTCATATTGCGCGGAGGTTCGTACATTACAGTATATCCTTTTCTGATTTTTTTCCCGAGGAAGTAAGGAAAGCGTTTCTTGTGTACGAACGATCTATCGATAAGTCTTCGGTTGGAACCCACTACCTACCTATCCTCACCTTACTTATCTTTACCTATCTTAACCTAACTTATCTTAACCTATCTTATCTTGACCTATCTTAACCTTACTTATCCTAACCTAACTTATTCTAACCTATCTTCTCCTTACTTATCTTAACCTATCTTAACCTATCTTATCTTAACCTTACTTATCTGAACCTAACTTATTCTAACCTAACTTATCCTAACCTAACTCGACCAGATGGGAACAAATGTGGGTTCCGACCTGGTTTGAAAAGTCAGGTCGGGTAGCGAAAGACCGTTCCGGCTTATCGAAGCGGTACTGCGCCGGTTTCTCTTACCTGAGGGATAGTCTCGATTTTATGTACCGATATCGAGGCCCTTATACCCCTCTTCCCACCTTCTTGACGAACTCTCCGTGTACCGAGGCCAGCTCCCTCGTAGGCCTAACCTGTCCTCACTTTGGAATTGTTAAGAAGCAGTTCCATTCCACCTTCAAGCCATCGACAAGAGCGCCCTTTTCTAAACAAAGGACCTGACTGATGGAGACTTTTTCGTCCTTCCGCAGGGTGAAGGCAGAGATGAGTCAGAACGTTCCCCAGTCTGTGGCCGCCCCCTCTCTACTACCTCTTCATCAGCAAGCTCATCAAGGCCACTCTCAGGGCGATCCCAGCGGGCAGCAGATGATATCCTGAGGGGCCAGGATGCACGATGAGCCTCCAGGAGTGAGCAAGAGCTGCGCGCCGGCGCCGCCCGCGAGCGTGATCTGTTTCGGAGCGCAGCGCTGAGGATAGTACCAGTGCAACACTCAAACTCCCCAGTGCTAACTACGAACTCGTTTCCAGTGAGAACTCGATGACCCTAGAAAGTAGCCGTATTTTATATCGTGTGTATGCTAACAGGTCGAGCATTTGATTTCAAAGTACCTTGACATCGTTACTGTGACATGTGGACTCATCTCTTTGCTACGTTCGCCTAACCTCATACTTGAAGACTTGCTCTGGTCAAAAGTTAAGAGGAGCTCTGATCTGTGATTTTTTTTTTACTAATACCTTGTGTTTGCTTGAACCCGTTTCAGTTTTTAGGACGAACTCTGCTTCGCGAAGTGTTGCAGGGAACTGTCTCAGTTTTATTGAGATGTGTGATAATTATTCAAACCAAAAAGTACACTAGTGCTTTTGCAATGCCGGTACTTCATGTACTCGTACAATAAGAGTGTGTGTTTGCTAAATTTCTCATCTTCATCCGAATCTCATCTAAGTAGCATCGGCCGTTAGCAACGCTATTTCTCATACTCAAATGCCGATTTTCTTTTCAGCTTGCTGTTGTCGGTTTTTGTGGGGTGCTCTTGTTTCAATGTTTTATTTCATGATTCAAATCACTAAATCCTTTGGGACAACATGTCGGGTGTTAGTTACTGCTTTTGAGGTTCATCTTAATGAAACAGCGAAAGATTCAAACCTCAACTGCACTTTACCAGGCTTTTCAACGTTGGGGTCAAACCAATTTAGAAAAGTTATGTATTGGAACCTCGCTTGTTTTATTTCAAAATTTCGCCTCGAGATCGCATTTCAATTCTATCAGTGACATGATGTTTGTTGGGATTTGGAGGTTAACTCTGTGCTGACAATCTAAGACTGCGGAATAGTGAAACGCTAAGAACAAGTCACCTGAATAATTTTTGAAGCTCATTTCAACGTTTTTGTAGTTAGAGCGTTCCTTGCCATATGTTCCTCGCATCTGGGAAATTAAAGACTTTTCCCATAAGCTGAGAATGCCGTATTAACGCGTAGTTTGACTTCCGGGAACTCGGGCACGGCTTTTTTTTTCTCGAGCTTTTAAAAGCTCGGTTGCGGCCTTTCTATGCGTAAATACGGTACGGAACCGTGCCATATTGACCCTGAAATTTTTTGGCTTTGAACCGTGAAGCCAATCACAACTCATAAAAGCTGACGTGTTCGTGTGTCATAAAGAGTGCTTACCCTGCAAATTTCAAAGTTAGAATTTTCCATCTTTTTTTTCCCGCCTTTCGAGGCACTTGACTTGACCTAATCTAGGTTCAATAACTTAGTTCAGCCAAGGAACTAATCCACGGTTGAACATTAGAGGTGAAAAATTCCTCCTTTGAAATTTATCGTTAGAACCATTAGCTTTTTCCTTGTGTTATCAAATGGTGGGAATTTGCAAGGCATAAAGCTGGGAGCAAACACCGCAACTGAATAGCGGAGCATCCATGTTTGTGTGCGGCTGTGATATATTTCCAACGTAAGTCATTATACGACTGCAGGGAACATCATGCAAAACTTCTGAATGTCATGTTTGCTAGCTCAGACTGATCTTATTTTATTTAGGATAGCTTTGCCTCTCGGAGGTTTTGATAACTCAGGATCTTCTCATTATTCAAAAAAAAGTTTTTGCTGTCTTTGCTTACTTTTAAATGCTAGCTTGCGTTTGTGTGGACTGCTCAGTAAGGAAAGGGTGTAATTAGGATTTAACCCGTTCAAGAATCCTAATTTGAGTTTTTAACTCTGAAATAACTTTCAGCTGAACTCTGGTATGACTAGTTCAACAGATCTAAAGAGCAGAAGTTAGCCTCTAATTTAAAGCTAGCGAATATCCATGTTGGCGAAACTAACATTGCTCAATGGATAGCATAAAGTTCAACTTCATAACGGAAATATGATTCTTTGTGTTTTTTCGGATTAGTTATTATGTTGTTGGGATCAGAAGTCGTTTCGCATTCAAATCTGGTGACTTGAAGTTTTTCTAAATTTGTGTTGGTAATACCAAATACTCACATAAATTGGTACAAAGATTCTCTAGATTTGAATGCGACACGACTTTTGATCTTCACTGTGTACAACCGCTCTCTTCTTTATTAATATTGAGTCTGTACTTGCAGGCTCTCTAGATTAATACAGAGCCATCATACCGAATATTTTCTTCGATTTTGCCTCAGTAGTCCTCTCGCAAGTTTTCCTTGCCGTGTTTCGTTGTTGGAACCAGTATTAAGTATAACACTCGACAATTTTGTGGGCAAAGTAGAGGGAATTGTTGTTGTAACGAAAAACGCTTTTACTCGTCGTGTGATCTCTTTTGTTTTAGATTTCAAGACATTTTGAATAGCCATACAGCCATTTTTATTTAGATCTCAGACTTGGTCAATCGACTCTTAATAGGTC
>Ga0058701_10003287_pt1 | contig 12738 bp, 6 predicted proteins | sample AgamicOrMae_FD_97039 | JGI IMG/M metagenome (GOLD analysis project Ga0058701, IMG submission 97039) | Agave microbial communities from Guanajuato, Mexico - Or.Ma.e | ecosystem: Host-associated > Plants > Phyllosphere > Phylloplane/Leaf | place: Guanajuato, Mexico | collected 2012-06-04
GATTTGCTCCTTGGCTCTGCTCGCCGGCTACCAGGAGGCAGTAAGACTAGCGGAAGCACATGGCACCATGATAGATCCAGTCTCGAGGAACTCACTATGGCGAATAGACCAAACGGCGCCCGTGAACTACAACGACATAGAGCTGTTCTGCGGTGGCATAGGGGTATTATCGGCAAACGGGAACAGGTGCGGAGTCTGTGGCGACCCTTATCCCGCCCCAAGGCCCAGAGCTCACGAAACTGGCGGCCATATGGTCATGAACAAGACTGTGAAAAACTACTTCCCAGGTTCCACGATTGATGTGATGATCGACTTGGATACGAACCATGGTGGCTACTTCCAATTTGAGCTATGCCGTCGAGAGTCATTGGACGAAATGGAACAGGAGGAGTGTTTCGAAAGATTGAGATTCGTTGATGGAACTTACAGGAAACAATTACAAACGGACCATAGTGCTCACGGTCTCATGGGCATGTCACTTATGATGCCAGACGATCTGAGAGAATGCCGGGCGTGCATTCTGAGATGGAACTATGTAGCTGGAAACAATTGGGGAATTTGCCCCGACGGAACAGCAGGAACCGGATGTGGACCTCAGGAGCTGTATCGAAACTGCGCAGACATCTCAATAGGCTATCTGAACTACTTCAAGAGCTCAGACTCGGATAATCTGCAGCCTGCAAATAGGTTGAGCTTTGCTTCTAGTCAAGTGAGACCTATTCAATCGAATGATGTTGAATCCGCTTGATTAAAGCGATGATACGAACTACTGATCCGATACTCAACTAGAGCTTATGCTTATCTTGTTTGTGAGCTTTGTTTATTGACTTATGATGAAGAATGTGGATAGTCCGGGTTTGGGGTTTATGAGCCCGCGTCTAGTAACGCTTGTAAAAGTTTGATGCTGCCGAAATCATCAATAGAGTTCCAAATATGTCCAGTAATAGCACTATAATTCCCACTGCATCCCCGCGGCTGAAAACGTTCTTGTTTGAGCCGCCGGCTGTGTCAATTGGTGCAAAGTCAAAGGTTTTCACGCAAGGATTAACAGCTGCCTCGTAAGTCATCCAAATCATCAAGGCAGAAAAGGTGTAGAGCAATAGGACACCAAATAAAAAGAAAAACTTGTATTGGAAGATGTAATCGGCAATGCCGAACATGCTCAACAAATACAATACAAATGCGAAGACCATCAATGACACATGCAGAGCCTGCAATCGTTCCAGGTCGATGCCGGGCCCCCAGTTACAGTCTCTCAATTCCACCAGAAGGAAAGAGATGAAGATTAATACCGCCGAGCCCAATGCATGCATGCCATAGCGGAACTTTCTGGCTGGATCAAATTCTAATCCGGGAACAATGATAATTCGATGCATGGTGGGTGCCACATTGTGATGCTCTGGCAACTGGTTGGCTACGCCGGGATTGCCACCGGCTGCTGTGAAGTCAGTTGGAGCTGATTAGAGCAGTTTTCGAGGGAGATTTGTTTGTTAGATTTTGACAGCTCCTCCAGATCAAAAGATGCAATGCAAAGCCTCCTTCTAACTCACCTGATGGTAACAATGCAGACTTCTCAGTCATTTTTGTATCTAGAGAGGAATTCACTTGATTTAGATAATCTTTATCTTCTTAACCGAATGGTAACTGTATAAAAGTTGCTTTTTTCAGGATTTGATGGTCCAATTTTAAGACGACCTGAGTGAAAACTTTTCCCGCAGCACAATGCTTTGGTCGGTCGATAGATCAAGACGATTAGTTCGATTGTTTCATCGCGCTGCATGCTATTTAGAGCCTATAGTCATTTGTCAACCAATGGCTAATCAATGCTGGTCACAACAACAAGGGCACGCAAACTGAGTCCTGCCTCTATCGGAAGACCAATTTGTTTGGCACTTGGGGAGATCCATCCCCCGACGTTGGCAGTCCGTCTCGAGAAATCGCTAATTCCACTCTCTCCCGGCCTGTCAAACATGACGCACGGTCGTCAGTGAGATCAAATCGGAAGATAATGGACGAGCAAGGGAATCAGAAGCTTAGAGTGGCGTACCAGATGATTATGGAAAGGAATCTCAAAGAGATTTGCTATGTCGAAGTTCCGCAGTCTAAAAGACTAGAACGAGACACACGCCTTGACCACAATTATTATTTGATTATTGACACAAATCTTTCAATGACGCTGCAGAGTCCTTCTGGTTGAATCGTGATTTTCAAATTACCCGAGCAATGATTCATTAGAGTCTGTTAGATTTTCGACAGTCTTCTTGGTCGCAAGCAAATTATGTTGTCGTTGGATCGCTCTGTTGCAGATCACCAATTCACTAGACCCAACACAATGAGGGATTGAGCTCAGTGTTCGGGATTGAATGTGTATAAGACAACTTCGGCCTCCAAACCTCAGCATTTGGTGTCTATGTCGAGCTTCGACAAATTCAGAAAGAACTTTCCATCTTCTGATGTATGTCACTCGAGTATAGCCCATGGTTTGATAAACAGTCACTGATGGTCATCTCTGTGACTTGGTCACTCCCAGAGAATTGAGGCCACTCTGCTAAATTGACACCAAGCTGCTAGATGAATCTACACAGATGAACATGTCGATAATTGATCGGAATGATTAAGCTTCAGAACGGTGCTAGACAAACGTCACACCTGTTTGGACGTACCTTGATCCCGCTGAGTTAGGCCGTTGACAGGTTTTAGATTTCTATTTAAGGAGACCTAACCTCTCGTCGACCCCTTCATTCGTTAAAGGAGGGGTATTCATAACCGACCGACAGTAGGGCTTCAAATCTGATTGAGTTGATTATGCCTAACATCGCCGTGAAATATCTGACACAAGGTTACTCACAATGTATAACGCAGGGTTCCTGATAGTTTCATTGCTGACCCTAACCATAATATCGAAATAGGTATAGGGCTGGCCCTAGATGGATAGCTAGAGCGAAGAGAAAATCGTCCTTTCACTATAAAGAAAAATTGAAAACCCTCAATGATTTCGATCAAAAACAACACATTTCATAATTTGCATCACGATGCCGACCCAGATATTTATTTATATCTTCTGAACAATCAGCAATTCCATTGATCGAATTAAGAGGTCGGTTGGCACTCGACTAAGAATTCAGCGGTCAAGTTTGAGGTAGATGGTAGATATCAATCGGTTTTATCCGTTTTCGAGTCCTTAAGTGTGTCATCGGAGTCAGAATCTGATTCTGTTTTTTCGGCATCTGTTTCATCATTACTGTCACTATCGGTTCGCTGGTTCGAAGTTTCTCCTATTTTTCCCGAGTTGTACATCTTGATGTATTGGAGAGCCTCTTTGACACTATGATACAGGATATTCTTCATCTGAAGCTTATCTTCCTGATTGATATGCGTCTCCGGCAACCTCCTGAACTCATCGGTTAACTTGAGACACCAGTAGACGTTCTCCGGTGACACAAAATCATTTGCCACTTTAATGCAATTCTGGAGGTTCTTGACTTGATGAGGCGCACCGGCAGGAATGAGAATGGCATCACCCATACATTGCAATATCGGATAAGATTTAACACCATATTCGTTTGATAGTCTGTCGAGCAAACTTTGATCCAAATACCAGATCTGATCGTGGATAGGGTCGGTCCTCTTCTCTGGACTTATCTTCCTCTCATCTGCAACTTTGTTTAGGAATTCCCTCATCTTCGAAGCGTCCGAAGGTTTGAAGATGTGCCACAGGGCGCCAGGTGTTAATTTCCCTTTACGAATCTCAGATTTCATCTCTGGATCAACGTTGGCCTCGTCTATAGTTTTTTCAAACATCTCCCGATACTCTGAAGATCCACTGTTGTACGATGAAGCACCGCCAACATAGACCATGACATTAATTGCATCACTAATGTCGAGGTGCAGATTAGTAGTCCCCCTTTCGGGGAATTTGGTGGTGCCGTAGGCGGAGTACATTTTAGGACCCAGATCCGGCTTGAGCATTTCTTTTGGAAGTCTACAAGCGAGATTGAGTTTGCCAGTCCTGGTTGTATACGACTTCAAGGGTAAGTTGTTCATGAAGTCATCATAGTGTTCAGGCAAAATCTCATTAAAATCTTGACCAGGTGGCCAGTCCTTCAGCCTCCAAAGAGCGGACCCTGAGTAGTAACTCGTAGTTATAGCGCTGGGTTCTTCATTTGAGGCCAAAGGTATGTGGACAGGTATTGAGTCGTCTTTGTTCTTCTTTTTGGTATTCGGATTGGGTTCAAAGCCGTCCCAATATTTCTTCATTGATTGTCTATGGATGTCTCCATTACGGCAATCGACCAAATCACTTCGGTAGTCTCCAAACTGGACCGCGAAAAATTGGGGCAGCCAACGCTCAATGCTCATGAGATTGTGGACACCTCGAACTAGGACTGGTTTGCTCTGACGCCAGTGTTCCCGGAATAATCTGATATTGTCTTTGTGTCTGGGCTCATTGAGAACTAGTAGCTCGCCGTCGCATAGTTTGGTGTAGATGGAACTATCAATCGAAGATAACCTTGTACTGCCTGGCTTATTGCGGGAACCGACCGATTTCTCCGGACCTTTTGCTGATAACGATGCAATGCATTCTTCAATCGCGGCTGAAACTTGTCTGGAATCCTCCTGCGAATCGTCTTCATTACTAAAGTCAAACACTCTGGCATCACTAATGTTGTCCGGTGGTTCAATCTTAATAGAGTTGCTCAAAACAGCATCAGGCTGATCACCTTTCACCTGGTCCATTCTGGGCGAACCAGAAGCCAGGAGAAGACCCTTGAGCGTTGAATGGGAGCCTTCTGTTTTCAGCTCTCCTTCGAGTTTGATTGTAGGTTCTTCGTGTAACCGGTCTCCATCAACCTTGATAGCCTGCTCACAGGGGCATGGTCCGAGATTCAAGTCACTTCGTATCTTGTGAAGCTTTGTCCAGAGTTCCTCGAGACAGTCTCCCGCTATTATTTGGGCTAATATCATCTTTTCAGCGGAGTGCTCCTCATTTTTAGCGCAATATATCCATCCGCTTGAGTCTTTCTTGCTCTTCTTCGTCGGGGTACTGTTGGTCTGTTCCTCGTTGCATTCAGATATAGTGAGCGGGGAGTTTTCTTTCTTGATGTCAAAGTCGTTTGCTAGGGACTCGCTCGACTGCTGCTTGGCTCGAAGTTGGTGGCAATCAATGCAGACAACAAACCCGCAACGTTCACAAACGAAATGACAATTGAAGAGAGTCGTTGAACAGACATCGCAAAGTTCCCTGAGACCCTTGACGGCTCTTTTCCAGGTGATCTTCTTGTTTTCGCTCTTGGACTGGTAGTTTTCTTGTACAGATCTCTCCTGAAGGACCATCTTACAAAACTCGGCTCCAACGTTAGACAGAATAAACTTGGCAACATTAAAATCAAAGTTCTCCGGTACCTCGTCAGAACTTGTAAGCCAGAGCTGTTTGTCACTCTCTTTAGCATCACTCATTTCTGAAAAACCAGCCACGACTATCTGATCCGACTTGTATCTTAGTTTTCTGAACTCATAGAAGCGGCAAAAGTCATCCCAATTAGTGCGAGCTGTCTGCTTGGATGGGACCGCTCTGTCACCTTTCAAACTAGACTGTCGAACGCGCCTGCATTCCATGCATCTAATATTCTTTGGAACAATATCATAACAGGGACAAGTTTGAAGGAACTTATCGCTCTGACGCTTCTTGCTCTTGGAGGGGGACTCGCCAGTTTTATCAGAGTTCTTTCCATTGTTGTCTTTTAGTTTCTTGCTCTTTTGTTTGACACCCTCATCGTCAGAACTGTACTTGCGCTTGACTATGCTAGATGGGGTCTGATCATTATCACTCGAGTTATTATTAGATTTTTCTTTCTTTACCCGTTTTCGAGAGGCGTCTTTAAGGGATTTTGGTTTGGGTGTAATAGGGATCTGGGCGGGGTCGGCGTTGATCTTTACCTTCCTCCTCGGCATGCGGCGCAGTTTTTTATCACCGGAAGATTTCATACTATCGCCCTCATCGGTGGTATCATCTAAATCAGAGGTAGATGCGTTTGTCTCCTCAGAATCATTTTCTACGCCCTTCACATTCGGGAGACGGTTAGCTTTGACTGGGTTAAGAGGACTAGACTTCTCTCTGTTAGCTTTACTTTTCTTCTTGCTGTCAATCTTTGATGTCTTATTGCTCTTGGGATTACCATTCATTTTACTGCCAGACAATATAGCACGTGATTCATCTACCTCGGCTACCTCATCTTTTGTCACTACTTCTTCCTTCTTGAGGTCAGCTGGAGATTTTATTGCCATTTTATCTTCATTGTCTGACGGCCTGGATTGCCCTTCTTGGTCGTAATTCTTAAGCCATGCCTTCTTGGTAAATAACTTGTGATATTTAGAAGGTTCCTCCTTTATTGACTCGTTCACCGGAGTGCTGTTGGTCTCTAGTTTGATGGGAATATTTGGTGCATTATTGGCCAGGTTTGCTTGGTTTGAAGACGATTGGGATTTATCAGCACCATCAGTGGGCTCGTGTTCGTTTGTATTTTCGTTTGCAACGCGTTCTAGCTCTCCAGCAGCGGCCTTAGGTTCTAGGTGGTTAGCTGCAGTGGTGGGTACTTGGGGCTCGTTTTTCTCGCACGTTTGCGACTGAAGCATCTCATCATGCGTCTGCAATGTCTCACCGATGGCTGTTGGAGGTGACTGGCCAGTCTTGTCGTGCGCGCTCACTGCAGGAGCTGCGGCAGCAGCAGCGGCAGCTAGCTGACTCAGCTGGTCATTGGGGTCAACCATCTGATTGGTTTCCGCAACAACCGGCTGAGGTTGAGAAGAGGCTGCGGTGTCACTAGTCGGCATGGACGAAGTTTTCTCAATAGGATCCATTGAAACTTCTTCAGCACCGCCAGTGACTTTAGGATCAGTTGTTTGTTGAGAATTGATTGGCGGACTTGCTTTTGGCTTCTTGGTCTTCTTACAGGTAGTAGTAGCAGCTGCGCCAGTAATTATGGATCTCTGCACGTGCTTGGGTGATAGAGGTGGCCGTTGAAGAAGTCCCATCTGCATTAAATCGAACGAGTTGGACGAGCTAGCATTATGGGCTTGGCCAGGCGAGCTCTGCGGATTTGAGCCATGCAAACCGTCATGTGGTCTATCTGCTGCAACATTTAGCTGCTGATACGATGATACAGTATTTGTGTTGTGCTTTGGCGGTGTGGGCGCTCTTGGTAGCCGCGATTGATGGAAACTGGGAGGCGGCATCCCTGAAGAATACAATGGCGCAAATGGCTTGTAGTTATCATAGAGGCCTAGGGGTCCGCTAGGTGTGTGTAGAGGAGACCGCGACCCCATCTCGACCCTGGAGAATTCAGCTCCCCTAGGTCCGAGAATGGCCGGATGATTTGTAGGAAAGTTGGGACCCGATGAGCTTATGTGAGGAGTGATGGATCTTCGCATCGCTGATTCTCTATTCGCGAGCTCCTGCTGGTTAATACTCTGCAGATGATTCATCGATAGGCCGTGATTTTCAAAATCATGATGCTTATTAGGGGAGCCAAGTTGATCAAGATGACAGAGAGTGGGCATCTTTCCAGTCTTGTTTGTGAACAAACCTGGTTGAACCTTGACCTTGGGATTCAACTTGGCAGGGTTATCTTGTAACCTTGGAGTTTGCGGGGTTTTTGAGGAAAGATGAGCGGCAATGGGTGCATTGAAATTCTGTGCCGGTGCTGGTGCCAAGTCTAGAACACCAGCTAGGTTTGGACGTGAGGAGCTTTGATGAGCTGCTGGGGGTTGACGTATTTGACTGGCGCTATTCAAGGTCGGTGGCAAATCCATGGTGCCGCCAATGGTGGAATGAGATCGTGGAGGTCTAGGAATTTGATGTGCCCCAGTCAACAATGGGGACTGGAAAGGTGAGGATCTATTCATGGGGAGTGGAATATGAGCCTGACTGACCGGCATTTTTTGTTGCTGATTCATTGGAGCGTAAGGCGATGGCATAAGCGGTTTGTTTGCAATAGACATTGGATGGGACAAATTTGGATAACCTTGTCCAGATGGGTTTGGATTCATAGGTCGAGTGGATTGGTTGGTGACACTTAATTGAGATCTAGAGATATCACTAGGTGACTGCGATGATCGTCGCGATTGCGGGGGTCCTACATCATTTCTAGATATGGGTGAGAATGAAAGATTGCTAGTTCCAGGCGCGGGCATTGATTGGGAATTGGGTATAGAATCCCTGGGGTTCATGCCTAACCTGAAATCAGATGAATCAACCGTTTGGTGCAAATTCGTCCTATTTAGATCTGATGATGTGGGAATCTTGTCACGAGAAGGGTATCTGTATCTGATGAATTCCATTAAACAGATGAGCTGGTATGGATCGATCTTACTGTGAACACTTTCTATCTTTTCCATCTCGTATGGGGCAAATTTATCACGATTTAGATAATCTGCTATATTGAAATTAGGAACTTGAACTTGATTTCTTAGGATTCCCATAACAACTGACTCATGCTTTGTGTATAATTCCCCATGTTCAATACTATTCCTCATTTCATTATCATTAAGAACCACCCTTTTCGGTTTATTCGTTCCAGGTATATTGGCGCCTGTTAAATTCAATGCAAATATAGCTACTGTCTCAGGAATACAATTAGCCATTCCCGTACGCTGTTGCAGTTCTTGAACCCTCAATGCTGTTTCAGCAACTGGGGCTGGAACTTTAAAGTGCTCTAGGCCTGGATAACTTTGTCTCGGTCCTGAAAAAGTCATACCTCTACCATCATTTAGCGATCCAAAATTGATAGCTGAGCCCGTCAATCGCTGGTCGCCCCTAAAATTGGGGTTGAGTCTTGATAGATTATCACTGTCCTGACCAATCATGGGGTTGCTATTGCTTGTGTTCATCATACTCGAAGAACTGCCAGGCATTCCAGGCGAGTTCATTGAATTTGACACAGGTGGTTGATGTGAGATCGAGTTATTCATTCCATGAAGCGTAGGCAACCTAGGCACGGGATTTTCATTCGCTTGATTTAAATTATCCGGCCAGTTTGATGAGCCTAAAAGATGTCTACTGGGCGGCAAAATTGACATTTTGTTATGCAATTTGGATGTGAAGTCTGCCATATGGTCGGATTGGTTATTAGGATTAGTTAGATGGATGTGATTATGGTGATCAGATCCAACGGTCATGGTAGCCGAACGTGATAAAAAACTATTCGAGCTACTTCCATGAGCAGCCTGAGGAATTGGTGCACCACTATTGCCTGAACTGGACGGTGATCTTCCGGATCCGGGACCAAATGGGGATTGGTGTAAATGTTGATGAGCTAATAAGAGAGGCCTATGGGCATGAGCCTGGCCAATTGGTTGAACCGCAGAACCTGCTGCAGAGAATGAGGAATGACTAGCAGAATGTGCGGGAATTTTAGCCGACATATTACCACTTGTATCACCCGTATTTGATAATCCTGATCCATGAAATGATGTGAGTGACGACATGGATACATTTGCATTCACCGGTCCAAGATTTTGATTGGAGCCGAGAGTATTTTGAGGGCCCGTTAAAGGTGCACCACTGTTTGAAGAATTGATCGCCATGCTTGATGATGAAGATGGTGATGGTAGATTATTTTGAGATGCTGCTAGTATTGGGCTATGGTGATTATGGCTATTATTGCTAGTTGGAGGCGTATACGCAGGTGAGTCATTAAGAGTGTTTCTTATAATTTGATCAACCCTTGAAGCTAAAGATGATTGCAAACTTGGTGGCAGCTGTGGGCTGAGGATAGCATACTGTTGATTATTGATTGGCTGCTGATGATGATCGAAGGCACTATTTGAAGGTGATATCGTTGACTTATTAGCTGCTTGCGAATCATTTGGATTGTTGTTGCTGTTACCATTAGCACTAAAATTATTATTATTATTATTGTTATTATTTAGGATAGCATTGGTGCTATTTGTGCTGGTCTTAGCATTTAGATGCCATGGGGAATCGTTTTGTTGATTTTTCAATTGATCTTGATTTACAGAATTTGGGCCAAAATTATGCATGGCCATAGTGTGATTGTGTACCTGTGTCACAGAACTTCCCGAGGCAAAATTTGTTTGCTGTGGGCCAAAATGAGTCGTTGTATCTGAGCTCAATTTTGAAGCTTGATCTTCGTGATTCAATAGTAGTGCAGATGTTTGCTGATGCCTGGGCTGATTTGGAACGCTTATGCTGCCGTTGCTCACTGTTGCGGTGGTGGTGGTTGTTTGAGGTTGCTGTTGACGCGGTTCTTCCTTGCTCATAATCGTTGAAATTTGCCTCTGTTGGAACAAGTATTGCTCTTAATGTTGTGCTTTCGTCGCTCTTGCTATTCCTGCTCCTCTTGGCTTGACAGAGTTGTTGCTGTTGCCCATCGCACACTAAACTAAAATTAATTGTTGATGGTCGTGTTGTTGTCGGCGTGCTAACAGGCAGCAGCATTTGATTGTATGAACCGCCTCATAAACCGGGGATGATATTCTATACACTTTTCTATCTTTTTTCACTTGTTGTTCTATTTATTATGTTTTGCGGACGATAGATTTGCTCTGCAGATGTTAGATCAACCTTGTGATGATGCAGTGGCTATGTGTGTTAATGCAGCGGGATAGCGAAAAAACCTCAAAGCCCATGTACAACTATTCCAGCTTGCTCATAGAAGAAATTTATGTTTTCGATGCTCTAGAGGATAACTGTGTATAAAGATATTTGAACCACTAGATTGTTAGAACGACCTAGAATTGCTTGAAACGTGGTAGTCTGTCTTATCGACTGTGTTGAGAATGATAATTTGAGCAAATCTATTGCCACCAGAATCGCTCAAAAGGGCGATATGAGCAAGCGTTTAACTTGGTGCATCCGTTGTTTTTCTTAACTTCAATTGAAAGAGTCAATGCATGAATGCATGAGGTTTTTGTTTGTTTGTATGTATAGTCTGTGTATAGTCTATATACTAGCGTGCTTACTTGTGTGAGGGGATGATCGCCGATCCTATTCGACTTTTGTGCTTCAAATTTGCTATCTCACTCGATTATGTGTGCCTGCTGTAATCTGCAAAACTATGGTGCCTTTTTTCTTGAGCACGCCTATGCGTTCGTATTCTAGAGCAGCAGGAATATGACGGGTATAGTTGGTGGTGGTGGTTGTTTAAGTGAGCTTGTATCTGAGTGATTTCACTTGTATGTCACTCCGTTGAGTGCTGGTCGCAAAAATACACATAGGCTGTGATACGCTTGAAACTGGCACCACTTCTGGCAACTCTCGACGACGTCGGCCACGAATAAACTCCACAGATAGATAGATCTCTCTCCAGCTCAACTCCCCCTCCTCTGCCGTATATCGGGCTTTGGATACTTGGTGATTCAAATAATTATTACGCGTTAGAGCAGTATTGCAATGAGCACAAGCGATATATGTTCATATCGAAGGAGCTCCGCGCACCAGCAAAAACGATATCTGTCTCTGTCTGTTTTATCGCTTGACAAAGGGCTTTCGTTTCGACTAATGGTGAGCAATTAGATTTCCTCTATTTGCTCTGAGCACAGTCATCGAAGAGACCAATACAGATGATCGTGAATGATATAGTTTTTGATCACTAATCTTGAAGATTTTATGCTGATTGTTTAGTGAATCGTATTTAAATTATGAAATTTGGGTTCTTCCTTTTTTTGATAGAACTGTTTGCTTGGTGTTACTTTAGATTACGTAAGATCACTGCGTTCTCAACTTGCGACGCTACGAACTGTGTATCAGTAAGTGATAAATAGACTGAGGAGAAAATTTCAATCAACATTGAGAAGAAGAGTGTTCATTTGGAGGTGCATCGTGATTTGTAAACTATTTGATCAAGTGAATTTTGCTTTGCTTGATTGGAGAATTGTTTATCTTGAAGATGATTTGGTGCTTGATGATGATGATGCAAAGATGATGATGATGATATAAATAAAACTCATACATACATAGGTTAAAATTGACAATGTTCCAAAAAGTGTTCGCTCCAATTTGGCGAAAAAATAAGCAACTCTCTCACAGGGAAATAGACTTGTGTGTTAGCTGTATGCTTTTGGGGCAAACGAAAACAAACGAGAAAAAAGTGAGAGAGAGAGAGAGAGAGAGAGACGGAGGAGCGAACGGAGGAGGGAAACATTCGCCGGCCAACTGGGCAAACGATGGTGGTTTTGTGTCAAGTGTAAGTCGCTCTCCTCTACGTCTGCCTGGCTGCCTCTCTCGCTCTGTGTTTCTCATTCTCTGTCTCTCACTCACTATGCAGTTGGCTGCCGCCTGCTCGTGCCTGTGTGTGTGCTTGTGACGGTGGCAATAGTTGGAGCGGGAGCGGCAGAACAAGAGAGAGGGGGCAAAGCCGGCAGCAGGAGCACTGGGGGTAACGTAGTCGTCGTTGCTGCTGCACTCAACTTTGTCTCTCACTATGAGTGCGAGTGTGAGTATGTGTGTGCGTGACTGTGTGTCTGTGCGTGCGTCAGTGGCCATAGGGCTGGACCTTTGTCCGTCTGTCTGTGCGTTCGGGCGCGCTTTCGACATCGTGGTAGCTTCCTTCTTTAGTGCCGCGCGTTCACTGTGCTCGCTTTACGCGTTTCGTTGGGTTCGTTTATTTCGCTCGCAAGTTCGCCAGCGAACTTACACACACAACTAGCACACATTTGCGAGGGCACACTGGAGGCTACACGGAGCCAACAGCAACAACAACAGCAACAGCAACAGCAACA
>Ga0058701_10003288_pt1 | contig 12738 bp, 6 predicted proteins | sample AgamicOrMae_FD_97039 | JGI IMG/M metagenome (GOLD analysis project Ga0058701, IMG submission 97039) | Agave microbial communities from Guanajuato, Mexico - Or.Ma.e | ecosystem: Host-associated > Plants > Phyllosphere > Phylloplane/Leaf | place: Guanajuato, Mexico | collected 2012-06-04
ATGCATGTACGTGGATATAATTTTTTCATCATGTAGCGCACGTTACGTGGATATAACGTCTGTCTTTTTTTAGGGGGTATATTTTTATTACGAAGTGACTTTTACCCGCTGCCCCATTTAAAATGTATTAGATTGGTTCCTGTGAATTCAAGTCACCGCTCCCATTTAAAATGCATTAGGTTGGTTTCCGTGCGTTCGAGTCTCCCTTGAGTATTAACATAGGCGTGCGAATAAAACAGACCTTTTTATTATATATGTACGTTTTTTTATAGAAAAAAAGAAAAATATTCTATTCATCTCATGATCGTTGGGATTTTTTTTTAAAGGGCACAGCTATTCTCCGGCTTTTGTTACTAGTCACCCTTCTGCAAGGTAGGCAACCGTGTCTTCCTTCAAGTAGATACAGCATGTCTCCCTAACCTGAAATCATACTGACAAGTGAGCTCATCTCACGCACACCTGGTTCTATGTACTTTAAGCAGAAAATGTGCCTGAAAAATCCTATAAAATCGAAGAATTTGTTGCTTAAATTTTGGCAAAATAGACATTTTACAGTTGGCAATTCCCTTTTTTTTTTATCAATAAACCACTGAAGTCTCCGATTAAATTTTTATGTTGGCGACTTTTTAAACCTATCAAAATAATGTTCATTACACATAGTAAAAAAAAACCCTTTAAGTTTGCTATATTGATTTTTAAAAGTAGAGGTCAAAATCTGAATGGATAAAGTAAATAAATCGTGCACCGAAATGGTCCCTCCGTGTAATACATGAGTCGTGGTTTTGATGAACTCAGCATCTGGGAAGTGAGATCGGAGACTGCGCTCAAGGTCCATTCAGAAGCAGTACTGTTAAGAACTCAATAACTAATCAACATGATTCAAATGAAAGTGATTATTTTTCCCGCCAAAGAAGCTATGTAAACGTGACACTTGATTTTATCGTCAGATAGGTCAGTCGAATCACGCGCGTTCTTCTAGGTAAGCCTACTCTTGCCCTTGAGGCAATCCGCTCTCTTGACGAAGTCACTTGCAACGTCATGGCTACGTTCGAAAACAGTCCCCGCGATTGTGTTCACCTTTTTTGTCTGACTCATTTTGCCGTTACGAGAGGGTAAGAGAGTGCCACGAGGGGACTATTTTCGGACGCGGCCCTTCGTTGCAAATTGTCTGCGATTTCTTTAGAGACCCCCCCCCCTTTTTTTGAGATTGGCAAGATGCTTTCGAGAGGTCAGCACGGGGTAGCTATCATAAACGCCGAATTTCAAATCCGCCAACGCCGCTACCACCAGTGTTCAAAACCGCCAAAGTTCAAATCCGCCAACCCCGCTACTAACCTAACCGAACCTAACCTAACCTGGAGGAGTGGCCCGGTATAACAATGTGCCACACCCACATTTTATTTTTTCAGTTAATTTTTCTCATTGCAATGAGCTTAAATTTTGTTTTGGAGGGGGAGATCTTACGTCTGTGGTGTGTGAAGGCAAAGCGGGTGTGAACTGCAGTTAGTTTTCAAGAGACCTATCAATAGCAGTATCAAAGAAAAAAAGCTTGGTGAAAGCTTTCCATGAGATAAAATTGCTATTCATCGGTCCAAAACGAAGATAATCGCGTATTTAAGTTCTCGAGAGATTTATTAATTAATGCGCATTATCAGACTCGGCGAGAGATTTCCTGATGTGCCTGTCAAAGGGTCTTTCTTGAAAACTTTGCAAACCTAAGACAGGCATTTTTCGAGTGCAATGCTGGAAACTAAGGGACTTCGAAATTTTTCATCCAGTCTTCCAATCGAGTCGCATCTTCTTATCCAACTAGTCATGCCGGTCTCTCAGCAGTACAAGCGGAGTCCATCCGCCCGTCTTGCTTTTAATTATGGAGACCTTAACGCACGAGTGCGTCGTAACGAGCTTTCAAAGAGGAGGCGTTATTCACACGACGAATATCATTCTTGATTTGCTCGGAGAGTCGCCCGAGGTTAGGGTACGAGCCGCGGGTCTATGATGAGTTAGTGATTGTGATGCACCCCGTGGTCAACATAAAGTAGTTAGCTTCGGCAATGCATAACTTTAATTATTAGCTTGTAGTAATAGTAATTAGCTAGTAGTAATAGCTTAATTATTAGCTAGTAGTAGTAGCTAGTAGTGCTAGTAATTTACACCGCGGACTAACACTGAGCACCGGAATGCTCCACTCTGAAAATCAAACAACTTCTACTGATGCATCTGCGGTCGAACCCCCGCAAAACATTGAATAGGCAAACAGAAGTACATGCGTGTTGTGCAGTTGCCTATGCTGGACGTGTCAGGGGTTCTGGTCGGTCACACTCGGTCACACCCTTCTCTTGAAAGAAAGGCCGCTTTTCTCTTAAGATTTCACATTTTTCAATTCATTTGTGATATTTTAGGGCGTTCTTGAAATACCCAAAGGATTTTTTTTTAAATTGCTTAAGTTAATTAAGCGTTTAATTTAAATTAAAGCGTGTAATTGCTAAATTGAACGCGTTTTCAGCCTGGAAATGTGAGGAAATATCTAGTCTACCAATGTAGTGTACCTACAACAACTCTGCATTAAATATAAGAGATTATTCAGCGGTAGGATCACATAGCTTTGTAAGCTCAGGCTTACCACCCATTTAATTAGACCTAATCTCGATCCCGTGTCTACTGTATAGTTTTTTTAGAAACCCGCTTTGCAGGCATATTCATGTTTTGTTACGCGGGGGAATGTTCAACCTATGAGGGGCAGCTGCCTTCCAATCTCATTTTCCATTAAAATAAAGTCTATGATCGGCTATCGGCTTTGAATTATCTGGTGGAGGAAGTGCGCGTATTACTTGCTTGGCTAATTTTACCGCGGCAATTGCGTCAGCGACGGGAAACGCACAAAAACTCGGTTTTCCGTGGAATTGATTGTGTTTGTTTTGGTGGAGATGTCTTTGGAGACACTTTTTGTGTGAAATCCGTGAGGAGCCAATAAACAACCCGCTTTTGTTCATCTTTTTGCGTTATTAATGATGCTACTTCCGCTGTCGCCGACTTTGATGCCGTTGACAAAGGAGCGGCATTAGGTGATCGTTAGGTTAGGTTAACTTATGTTATGTTAACTTTACATAAATTAAGTTATAACTTACTTTATGTTAACTTGTGTCAACTTGTGTTATGTTGACTCATGTTATGTTAACTTTTAAATTATTATAATTAGCTTTTAAATTTAAAAAAAATAATAGTTAAGTTGTGTTATATTGACTTATATTAACTTATGTTAACTGACGTTAGGTTAACCTCCGTTAGGTGAACTTCCGTTAGGTGAACTTCCGTTAGGTGAACTTCCGTTAGGTGAACTCCCGTTAGGTGAACTCCCGTTAGGTGAACTTCCGGTTAACTTACGTTAGGTTAATTTACGTTAGATTTGGTGTCTTCTGCCTCGCTTTGCTATCGCTCGGTTCGCTCTGTGACGAAAGGTGGAACACGACCCTCATTTACAGTGAAAACGAATACCTTCAGGTAAGACATTTCAAATTCGGCAAAGAATTTTCGTGGTTTTTAGAAGTAGGGGTAGAGTTGGTACAGGAGCGTTGTTTCAACGTGTAAACGTGTAAATAAATAAATCCTTAAAAAAAGCGTTCAGGTGCTCTATTCTTTCATATTCGACGACCTTCAAGTAGCTTTTCTCAGGGAGGGGGGGGGGCATCAAATTCTAAACAGACGACAGCATTTCTGTTATGACACCCTGCACCTCTATTGGATAAATCAACGGATCTACACACTAATTTCTGTTAGCGCACAGTGGCGATCGAAAATCGTGTCACTCTTATGTGGAAATGTTCATGAGAAGTTTACGCGTCTCTTACCTTTGTCTGACAGAGCTGCACTGTCGCTTGTGACCTTCGAAAGTGTGCCTGCCGAGGGTCTCGACTTTTGACGCAGACCCAAGGTTGCTTTGGACCAATGTCCCCAGCACATTATACCTGACGTTGAGCTCTCTTAATTTTCAAGGGACTTGCTTTGTGAGTCAAGGTCCTTGGAGATTAAGAGGGTTCAGTGAACGTGAGGTGTAACGTCAGGTGTAAGCTGGGAAGTACACGCCTGTACTTTCCAGCTTTGCTGTAAGGACTTAAGACACCGTGTATTTTGATGTCGTGATTGCCCAAAGAAATCGAAGTATATTTTTGAATTACCCAATTGATATTGCTGACCCTATTCCCTGTTCCTTCTCATTTATCTTATTCGTAATCTTTTATATGCCAAGAGGTTCACAAATTACGTGACGCTAAATACTTTTTGACGCCCCTCCCCTGCTCTCGTGACGCTTTATGTCGTATACCCTATGTGTGAGGCGTAATGCTCCCCTCTGAAGAGCGTTACGTTGTGTACGGCACAAAATCGGTCCATCTACACTGAAAAACTTCAGTCTAAAAAAGGTTCTAAACATTTTTACTTATTTAAGTTGAAGATACATTTGGTACAGCTTAAAACAAAAATGTCAAAAAAATCTTGTCAATTTCTTCGACTAAATGAAATAATTAATAGTCAGTTTCCAATATTTTAGCAAATTATTGTCAGAGCAGAATTATAGCGTTGTTACGGGAAATACGCGCAAAAATGTCAGCTCGTGTCAGTACTTCTTAAGAAGAAATTTTGTCTTATATTGGTTGAATAGATTTTCATTTTTTTGCCTGTCGACTGACTAAAGCAAATCTTTGATAAATGTGGCGTCTGCTAACTCTCGTAAAATCACGAGCCACATTATCTTACCGCAAGTGTTTTAGTCTAGCGGCATTTCCATAACAAACTCGCTTTATCTCTCCGTATGAACACACGGCGCAGCCAAAGTGCGGCGCTTTAAGCGTCTGGAAAGATCAAACATTGGTAAAAAGTCGTTCGATGTTATGCAACCGGGATACCTTTATTTTGGAGACAAATGGGGGCATTCGATAGCGCCAAAAACCACAAGCGCCAACGCCGCAAGCGCCAGTCCGTAACCGCCAAACGAGAAAAGTCGCAAACCCCAAAGTTCGTATAGGTCAGGTTAGGTTAGGTTAGGTTAGGCAAGGTTAGTATTGCGGTTAAGATCTTTGGCGTTTGCGACTTTTCTCGTTTGGCGGTTACGGATTGGCGCTTGCGGCGTTGGCGCTTGCGGTTTTTGGCGCTTACGACAGCTACCCGGAGACAATAACTTGACGGTCACGACGTTTAGGGTCCGTTTATCTTGAGCATCTTTCGCTCTATGAGACTCATTTTGGAGTGTCGGACTCGTGAAACCTGGAAGGATGAATTTTTGACCTCTTGTGTTCCACCTTTCGCCGCCAATCCGAGCGGAGCGACATCGGAGCGAGCGACGCACAAGATACTTAACGTGATCTAGTATAAATGATGGACCATCTTGTCAGATTACAGTAATAGGTTTGGTCCAGGAGTCTCGTGCCTCGCTTCGCTTTTGCTCCGCTCGTCTTGGCGATGGAAGGTGGAATACAGGAGGGAAAAAGAGGTCAACTTTTTAAATTAGCTCACAGCGTGTATTGCATCTGCTTGTGCGGAATGGTGAGGGAATTATTTAAAACTGTATCAGAGGGAAAGAAACCGAGATGTTTTGAATTGGCCAGGCGTTGGTCCAGCTCGCGGAATTTCCACTCGAACGTGTTTTCCACCGTCGATGCATGATTTCCCGTTGACGCGGTCTACCAGGAAAGCGAGGACAGACGCCACTTTGATTTAAAAAAAAACATACTAAAGATGTACAGTAGTTGTACACCTGAATCTGTTAGCCGCTTCTCTTTATTAAAGTCTAAATTTAGCTCAAACCTACTGTAGTCTAAAAAAGTACGCGAACCAAACTGATTGGCGATTTTACTGACAAATCATGGAGGAAAATACTGCACAAATTTATGTTGGAGACGCTTTATTATCACCCCGTTAAAAGAAATGTTCACATTTTTTTTTATTAAACTTTAGTGGAGCACCTCTCTCAGTGATTAAAATTCAAATTAACTTAATTTACGTGCCTCGGCTTTTTTGACAATATACCTGTTTTAAGATATAAGATTGCTGCCAGAGCGATACTGTGTTCTTGGCAATTTGCTGATACAGCAATCCATATTGTTACTGTATCAACATGCATGTATCATACGCAGCCGTGCAGATAGCGGCCGTGAAGTTGATGAAGTATCATGCTTCGTGCCAAGCTGCGCTGCCACTCCGCTCGGTGAAGTGACAAAGGTGGAACTCAGTAGGTTAAAAATCCACAGTATTTGAATATAGCCCGTCGAATTCACGATTGCGGCCAGTGTTGCCAGATTCCGCAATTTTGTAAATTTTAATCGCGTCTAACTTTTAACCATTGAAGATAACCTAGCATATCGGGTATGTTTTGGATCGCTCTCGAGCTGAGCATTCCAAAAATAGGATTCAACGTTGTTATATTTTACGGTTAAAAAGTTAGACGCGTTTAAATCTGACGAAGTCGCGGAATCCGGCAACTCAACTCGGAGTGTTCTCCGATACCATCACTTTGGAGAGTATCGGCAAGCGTTGCACCTTTGGGATCCCGGCTGTTGCGTTCGTTTACAGGAGTATTGGCAAAGGCATCTACACCTTCTGCCCCTAACACGATGAAGGGAGAACCCTACACTATAGGCAAACCTGACCTAACCTCTGCTAGCATCATACGCCAACCTAAGGTCGTTCCAGCGATGCATACTAGTCAAATTCACAAATAACTCTAAAAACCTTTTAAAAAATTTCAAAAGTTTGGAAAATTATCACGTTTGGCGAGCAGTCACTTGAGTTTTTCTGCACCTTTAACAGTTAGGTAAATTTTGAATTATGCATTTTCGTTCAGTTGCTGATTTGACTCATTTTTCATCAAAACGAGGTAGTTTTTGAGGTGCTTTAAAATAACTAAACGGTAGACTATCGGCAATTCAAGGGCGGTTTTAAGACTGGTCCTTGGAAAGGGAAGGGGGTCCATGTATTCCTCGTCACGCGGGTTGCCTACCTTTAACACTTCGCTGATAAAATAATAGTTTCAATGATCGAAACAATCGTAAGGTAATAAATGAACTACGTAGAACCAGCAAATAGCACAGGGGAGGTAGAGGCGTTTAGAGAGAAGAACTTTTGGTGAAATGCGATCTTGGCCTAGCGAAGTCGCGCGTTTATGAATGTAGTACGATATGTAAGGAATTATAAGGAATATTACGTCTTTTTTTCTTCTTTTATCTTGATTTCCGTATTTCGCTCAACATTTTCAGACTTCATTCAAAGGCCAGGGCTTTGTCCTGCGTTTTGATACCTTTGGACCTCTATGGAGGGGGCGGTCGCCCCTCCCCCCAAAACCGCCCTTGCGCCAAACTTGACCAGATTGTTCCTAATATTCGTATGTTCATGCGGTATAGTGTTCTCCCCCTTCATCTAATCTAAATCAGACGTTAAATATCAAAATTCAACAAATTATCGGCCATTTTTCCAAACTCCCATAAGAACCAATATTTTCCCCCAGCTTTGTGATTAAATACCGTAAAAACCGGTCAATTGTTTTCTTACGTCGCCATTAGATAGGTGGATAGGTCCACTTATTCTGAACCTACTCTGAAAATTTCACGACTTCATCTAATTTTAGTCTACCACGTTGGAACCACTTTACCGCGTCAACTCCATTACGCGGGCTGTGTCCACAGGTGCTCGTTGAGATCAGTGTAGCCAAATTTGGCGTCTGATTTACTTTTAAACGCAGTTAAATTTTTAACCGGCATAATGCTGTCCTTGTGGATAACTATAATTTTGAATTGCACGCAGCTTTAAAACAATCCAAAACACATCCGACATTTAAGGCTATCTGTAGCGGCTTAGTTAATCGCGGTTAAAATGCACAAAACGCGAAATCTGGCAACACTGGTTGAGGAAGTGCCTCTATGCGTAGACTAGGGGTACAAGCGATTTGCCTAAGCGATATTTTCCCCAGCAAGTGAAGATCTTTCTCTTTTCTTTTCCAGTCAAAGTTCCTCAAATCCTAAAAATATGGAGTGCGAGAAGCGGCGAGGGTATTAGCATGGCCAGCGTTCTTTTGGACTTATTTGCCATCTCTTCCAACGTGTGTTATAGCTTCGTCAACCAGTATCCATTCAGGTAAGTGAAAAAAAGCAAAAAAAAACACAAGAAAAACAAAAACAAATCAAATGAAACGTTAAACCATTCGTTTATAGACATTCCCGTCTTTCTCTTCTTAACCCATAACAGCCCAACGTATTTGGAGTAAAATTTAGCTTAAGAGAAATTGGAAGGATTTTTTTCCACTAAAATACACAATTTTAAGCTTTGAAAAATGCCTAAATTATTAAATTTGATAATTTTTTGAGGTGTGATATTTTTTTTAAATAGTGACAATACTGAACTGAAAAGATCCTCTAAATTGTTTTTTTTTCCCGAACGGCATCGCTGGGCGGTAGTGGGTTGTGGACTTCATGTAAAGAAAGAACAAAGTAGAGGTGTTGTCTAAACCCGCAAAGGGCAAGGGAGATCTTCGTTGATACAACGGATCCTTTTTAGGTGGTAGTTCAGTGAAACCTAACCTACATCAACTCAAAACCTGATGTGATTTAATATATGATCTGAATTCCTTTACCTTGAATGGTAACGTAACTGCTGTTAAAATTGAGTTCAGTATTTTTAATAAGCCTATGCTCAAGTTATGTCAAACATGGAATGTGTCCTACCCATTCTTTACACCCTGACTTTGTTCTTCCTTCCTTTACGAAGAGTAACGACGTATGACCGCGTAATGTAGGTCAACGTCGGTTAGATTGCTCTCGTGCGTTGTGCCTCGCTTCGCAACCACTCCGCTCGGCTCCAAGCCTTGTTCCGCTTATTTCTCGGCGAACGTCTAACCGTCGCCGTGGAATAAGCGGCGTCAGGTTTGGTGACCTGTAGGTTAATACTTAACCTAGGTTAAGTTGACCGAGGTTAACGTTCCTTGTGGCTCCGCTTGGCACGGCGACGAGGAGTGCGCGATAAAGACGCGGACACTCTGAAAACACCCCTTGTTTTACATAGCCTAATTGTGTAAGGTATGGAAGTAAAACAAGGGTAGATCCAGCGTTGCCAGATTCCGCAATTTCGTACATTTTAATCGCGTCTAACTTTTTAACCATTGAAGATAACCCAGCATGTCGGGTATGTTTTGGATCGCTCTCGAGCTGAACATTCCAAAAATAGGGTTCAACATGATGTTATATTTAACGGCTAAAAAGTTAGACGCGTTTAAATTTGATGGAGTCGCGGAATCTGACAACACTGGTAGATCGTAATTTGGCCATTTTTGAAGATAACCCTAATTAAACCAAATGACTGTTCACACACTGCCCCATTTAAATTGTAATAGGTTTGTTTCCGTGCGTTCAAGTCACTTCATATTTAAAATGCATTAGGTTGGTTTCCGTACGTTCCAATCTCCCTTGTATTAACATTGGCGTGCTAATAGGACTGACGTTATTAAAAACAATATCCGTTGATAGCTATTTACGAAACCTTATTGATATAGTTGTTGCTAGGATATAGTTTGATATAACTATATATGATTAAGGGGTAACACCTTGCTGGAAATCTGTGCACTGGATATCAAGATTTCAAGGATATCAGCCGAGTATCAGAGAAATAATGGACTACTTGCGCGAAGTTTCAAAGTGGCGCAGGATGTCTAGTCATTTTCGTATAAGCGGAGGAATATGGCGGCCAACTGTTTCCGTTCCGCCAGACTTTGGTTCTCAGTGGCCTGACTTTAATTCTTTGTTAAGATTGTCTATTTTACACAAAGTGAGAATTCTTCGCCGTGTACCAAAAATACTTAATTTTTAATTTATACCTTGTTATATTTACATCGAACAATGCAAACCCACCAAGAGCTGTTAAGCGATGTGAAGGTGGAGGAGGGGGAGGAGCAAATGCCGGTTACAGCCTCGGTGGCAGCCATATTCCGCTGACTTCGCGCAAGTAGTCCATTAACGGATATTAAGAGAAAATTGACGAAATTTTAATCAAATATCTGACAGATTTCAGCAGAATATTAAAAAAATATCTGCTAGATGTACCTAATTATTAGCCAGATATCAGTGGTCAGTAGTTTGAGAGTAATAAACTTGAAAAATCACTGAAAACAGCTATGTTTAGACCGAAGCCAACAGCCGGAAATCAAGGATATCTACCGGATATCAACCCGATGGGAAGGGCTTTTGTACACTGGATATCATTAGTTGCCACCTCTTGAGTTGTTGATTGGTTTATCTGGAATAGTAACCTTATTGCGCTTAGTGCCTGTTTTACTTTCATGCCCAGACCAGGTACGGTACGTGACTACCTAACAGGGGTTAGTTTTTCACTGTGCAAAATGCCTTTTTTAAAAGTATAACATATATTTTTGGATGTCGATTTTGGCAAACAGTGGAAGTTTGGTGGTCCGTCGAGGTCCTTTTCCATTCCAGCGGCTTAACGCATCACGCGACGGCGGCGGCGGGCGACGCACGCCTGCTGCTGCATCTCCGGTCCGGCCCGAACCGCTCCGGCCCGAACCGGTCCGGTCTAATCCGGTCCGGCTGTAGCTTTCGTGACTGTGTATTCACCGACCTGCTTTGTTAACTTTTGACGTGGTTATTGCCACATTTCAGTCCGCCAAAACCGAAAGCGGTGGTCTGGCTGGATGACCCAGACCCGATCGGCCCTTTTTTTCGGGAAACGCGCTGCACACGGAACCAGAGGCGCTTAAACGCTGCGCATGCCAATCACGGTCCGAACAAGTTATACCCCACTGTAAGTTTAAAAGGCTGCAGTTTATCCCTCTTGTTTTCATCCTGTTTCAAAAGCAAGGGACCGTCTACTACGTGCCCCTCTAGGTGGGAGGGAGTCAAAGGTCAGGGCACGGCTTAAGTTTTCTTTTGGCGAAACGAAGTGGCTATCCGCCCACCTGCCCCATATAAAGTGTATTAGGTTTGGTTCAAGTTACCTCCCATTTAAAATGCATTACGTACATTCAGGTCTCCATGTATTTGCGTCGACGGGCGAATAGCCACGACCGTGGGGAAAACCTACGCGCTTTCAGGCACGGGAGGGGGAGGGAGAGTTCAGGAAGTGGCCTAAAACTGAGTTGGGTATGGACGGTCCCTTACGAGCATTAACGACATAATCGCGTAGGGATCATAAATTACCTTTAATTTCGGTGCCGTGTGCCTCACTTCGGTGTCGCTCCGCGCGAATGACGCAACACTAATTCCGCGTCCCCTGGCGCCACAAGCATCTCGCAGAGGAGAAATTCGCATCAGGCTTGACGACCGCGTGGATTAGGCTTGAGTACCCTATGCTTCGCTTATCTATCGCCCCCATCGGTGACCAAGTATAAATATATATATATATATATATATATATGGATCAAAGGACATACAAAATGCAAAGTTTCGAATAGAGAGATCGCTATTACAGGGGGTAACAAAAGTCATGGAGTGTTGCTATGGACCCGACATACGGAGACTTGAACGCACGCGACGAACCTAATGCATTTTAAATGGGAGGTGGCCTGAACGCATGGAACCCAACTTAATACATTTTAAGGTAGTCCCGTCACGTCTGGTCCCGATCCGCGGGACGGTTAAAAAAAGTTGCTCTGAAACCGACACAAATTCTTGTGTGTCGTGTGTACTAAAAAAAGGCTATATTTTCCATTGGTGCATTTAAAATTTACGCTACAATGATGACGTGGGGTGAGTACAACACCTCCAAAAACAGAGAGAACGTCAATTCGCCCGAATTTCGGCTAAAAACGTGGGTTTGGGCTACGGCTTGTCGTAGTTTGCTCGTTGACATGCAACTTTCAATGCATCAATAGGTAGGGTTTAGTGTTCTCCAGGACACTCTAGTTTTTCGTAATCTGAATACAACTTGGCCCGTATCAAATACTGAAAAAACACGTACAAAACTCCTATTTCTGACGTTTTTCCATAAGACCATAATGTAAACTTCGGATGTACCTCGTTTCAAATTATCTGCGTTGACCTACCCTTTTCTTGTGATTTCTCTACTTTAATTGACCTACAGATTGTTCTGTTAAAATTTCAGGGTTTAAAAACAACTTTTACCTTCGTGACGGGACTACCTTAAATGGGGTAGTCGGGTCAACAGACACTCCTAAAGTCATGACCCCTGCTTCTATAAGAAATACATGGAGGCAGGGGGCATGAATTTCGCAGCGCGCTGTATGTAGGCCTATTGGTGGCAACCGAACTTGCGTTAGTACTTTGGCTCCTATTTCCCAACAGCGGTAATTCAGCTCATAAGTTCAAGTTCAGTCTTGTAAGCGTTCACGAATGTGTGTTTGTTTTCAGTGCGTGGGGCGAAGGACTGTTCCTGATGATCCAGACGTACTTGATTGCCGCGCTGATCCTGGGCTTCGGGCCGCGGCCGCGGGACGCCTCCATCTTCACCGCCATCTACGTCGGCGGGGTCGCGACCCTCCTCAGCGGGGCCGTGCCGCTCTCTTTGCTCACCACTCTGCAGCTACTCAACGTCCCTATCGTTGCTGTTGGCAAGGTAAGAATCATGCACACTGTAATTTTTTAAGGTAGCGTTTTCAACCTTTTGGTTTAAATTTGGTGCTACCTTCCGTCGTCAAGCCGAGCGGAGCGATAGCGAAGCGAGGCACAAGGCACCTAACCTAACCTAACTTAACCTAGGGTTACCCAACTAAACGGTCGCCAAGCCTGA
>Ga0058701_10003289_pt1 | contig 12735 bp, 4 predicted proteins | sample AgamicOrMae_FD_97039 | JGI IMG/M metagenome (GOLD analysis project Ga0058701, IMG submission 97039) | Agave microbial communities from Guanajuato, Mexico - Or.Ma.e | ecosystem: Host-associated > Plants > Phyllosphere > Phylloplane/Leaf | place: Guanajuato, Mexico | collected 2012-06-04
ATGGACACCTTCTATCAAATTGACCGTCTCCTCTTCTCTCGAGATCGCGGGACAGATCGGTTTTTTTCCCTCTCCATTCGTCCGTTTCGTCTCCTTTTTTCATCATTCCAGCCAGAGATCGAGACTCCCCGTGGAAGTCTCGATCCTTCATTTGTGCTCCAGCTTTGTATCATTTCCAGCCGAGCCCATCACTCACCTGCTCCAGAATCGATCGTTGTCCCTTTGAAAGCGGCAATAAAGTTATCCCTTTCCATTAACCCTAAGCTATTTCTACTCCTTATTTGACCTCCTCACACTCACACAAATCACGCAGTTTACGCTAAACCAAACTCCATAGACTATTCTTGGTTGGAGATTCTCTTCACCGAGGATGCTTTCATTCTTTGTAAAGTAGAATTTGGTTTTAATTGAGAAAATTGTTACAGAATTGGTGCCGAATTTGATCTCTTGCGCACAATTTGCTTAGGCTGCTAACTCTCAGTCCTGGTCATCCCAAGCGGCCCCCTTGCTCTGGGGAGGCTTGGGGCCCTGGGCTGGCTTGGCACAGATGATCGAGTCGACTGAAAGCACTGTGCAGGCGGCATTGGTAGCAAACTTGACTCCCCACTCTTTGGCGGCATACAAATCTACCATTTGTAACTCTTTGGCATTCAGCACTGTTGGGGTGTCATGCTCTATATCGATTCCGGCGTACTTGTTCCCTTCTCCATGAGCGGCGGCGAGGACTGCCTCAGCATCTGCTAGCCTGATGCCGGCGTTTTCAGCTATGGATCCGGCGATTGCTCGTAGAGCTTCCGCATACTTGGCCACCGCGTACTGTTCCAGACCCGGCAGGGTGCGCGCTAATTGGCTGATTTGCCTGTCAAGATCGAGCTCGACGGCACCCGCGCCTGCAACGAGGCGAGAGTCGCGAGTGAGCATCTTGAAGACATTCACACCATCGTCGATTGCCCGCTCAACATCGTCCATTATGTTCTCAGTTGAGCCGCGGACAACCACCGTAACGATTTGGGATTTTTTCTCATTCATCTTGAATACAACCACAGGTGTGTCGCCTATTTCATCTACCTTCACCTCATCACAACGTCCCATTTCCTCCTGAGTGGGGGCACGTAATTTCAACAACGCTGTCGCCCCGACGGCTCTACAGATGCGGCGGAGCTCGAACTTTGATTGGAGGCGCACGGCTGTCATCTTATACTTGTCCACATAATGCAAACCGAGGGGACCAAATTTGGCACCAGAAACAATCACGTTACAGCCAGCATCGGCTATAGATTTTATCTGCTGCTCTAATAGTTCCTCCTCGCCCTGGGAAAAATTGACTAGATCATTGGCATTCTTAATCAATACTGTTGCCTTTGTTTCCGTCGCCGCGACATCAATTGGACAATTGAATACTGCTACCTTGGCATTTGTAACGCTACTGGATGAACCTTCAACATACTTCTTAAATACCATACCGCTAATTGTATAAGATTGATGTATTCCACCGCCAAGTATCTTGCATACTCGGATGTTGTCCACGTTGAACGAAATATCCTTCTCGTCGGCTAAATCGCCGCTCGCCTGCGACTTGGGTAAGATCGAAATGCATGCTTCAGCCACGAGTTTGGCTAAGAACTCTTCATTGCCATACTGTTTTGTGGCTATGGCCGTCTTCAAAGCTGCAGTTACATTTTCTACTCTTCTAATGTCTTTAACTTCGCCGATTTTCGCTTGCGGCAAATACTCATCCAAAACTTTAGACGCAGCTAGCTCGTAGCCATCAATAATTTCAGTGGGCTTCAAGCCCATTCGAATGAGCTCAGCTGCTTTCTCGAGGAGTAAACCTGACAATTGCATTACAAAGTTTGTTCCGTCACCAACCTCTTGTTCCTGGCGCTGGGCTGCCATGACAATAATCTTTGCGGCGGGATGTTCAATTTGTAGCTCTCGAACGATGGTTCCGGCGTCGCTTGTTACGAAAAGCTTCTCCAAGTGGTTGACAACCATCTTGTTGAGCCCCTTTGGTCCATAAGCCGATCGAAGTGTCTTACATAATTCGCTACAGGCCTCAATATTTCTCAAAACCGCCTCGTCGACTCCCTGAAAATATTTGGAGCCTTGTTTCATCATCGACTGGAAGCCGGGTGCTCGAGGGACTGGTAGACTCATTTTGCATAGATTGTTGATTCAATTCTCCGGAAATTTTAACAGAATTATGAATGAATGAATATGGTGCAAGGTACCGATAAGGTGTGACACAAATAGGATGATTTCGATAGTGGGGCTTCAGATTGCGTGTTCGACAGAGATCAGATGCTGCACGCGGCGAGTGCACACATGCGTGATTCGCACGAGGCCTGGCGAGCAAAACATTTTCACCCGAGACACTTCTGCGCAGCCGCAGCGGCGGTGATCGGCGCGAGATACAAAATATCTGCATGTGGTATCCCAATGGGGAACCTTTGGGCTCTGGGCGCCAGAACCCCTCAACCATAGGATATTCGGGTTTCATCCCAAGATATTAGGATCTGCCGGACAATCGCGCCAGCTCCAGCTGCCACTCGGCCTTGAATCGACTCAAAAGGCCATGCGTAGGATCGCTGCGCGTCATCTTCGCGCCCTGTTTTATCATACATGTATCGATAATTATTGCTGTGAATTATGCTATGATAATTCATGATATCGATACACACCCACCCAAGCCAAATATTTTCGAATACCAACCCTTAGACCGTCTCTTTCCAGCGCACTCGATCGCTTGCGGCTTCAGGATATCTAGGATGAAAGTTATACCGGAAGTGTTAGAGTAGCAAAGTGTGCAAGGAAACAGTATACCCAGTAGTCTTGGCCAAGCGGGTTTTTTTACGACGGCACTAAGTTTCTAGCTGGTTTATCATCACACCCTAACGATTGATAACACTCCTCCGGGTCTGAGTTAGAGGAGTTAGAGTACGAGCAATGATAGTGCCTTGTTATGCGAGGTTTCGGCTTGGAAAGCCTGTTGCATTTATTGCGATACTTTGAGTGTTAGCAATGTGTGACAGTGAGGTTCCTTCGGGCTTTGCCTCTTGATAGAGAAACCAAGAGGGGGTTACATTTTACAGCTGTATTGTTTAGGGTCCCTCTGCTTTCTCGATTAATGCAAGTCATTGAACAACACCTAGATAACACCATCGAGAGTATGCAGGATGATCGGACATCCCGATTTCAAGCAAAGCTCCCTAGGCGATTTAACTCATTGACACGATACTCCGGTGACCTCCGGTCAGCCTAGTAACAATATCCATCAAATGAAGTTGGAGACGAGTGCTGGATCCATACTATTGGGCGGTGCAAATTTCGAAATCGCAAGCAAAGTCGGCTAACAATTATGCTCAGTTTCCCTGGCCAGGTCTCTGTCAAGAATTGCGCCAACCATTGCTACTCCTGCACTACATGGCTCATCCTTATCAGCGGTGAGCACCGATATGGCAGTCCATCGCCTGCGAACCTCATTATAACAAATGAGAGGCGCTCCGTCGTCATAGGGGCACGAACCGGCCGGCCTCATGTGCCATCTCATGCAAACATATCCCTCTTCGCTCGTTTTGGGTCCCGTGCATCCCAACTCTCTCACTCTGGCCCTCGCAATGGCGGGCTCTAAGGGGTATACCAAACTATCTGGCGGCTTCCGCACGGTGAAACCAATTCCCAACTGATAGCACATAGAATTGAAGCTATGAAGCGCTATCTCATCAAAGTTCCTCGGCCAGCATGCCGGCAATATCTTCCGATTGAAAACCAAACGTTTCTGCAATTTAAGCAACACAGCCTGCCCATAGCCTTGGTCGGCCGCAGGATGGCGGCAGATTTTTTCCACCTTTATGAAATCCTCAGGATCATCAAAGCGGCTATAGAATCTGTCGTACATGATATTTCCAAGATAGCCCACCCTGACTTTCACTTTTGAGGGAGAAATAACGGGCTTCGAGCTAGACGATTGGACACATCTGAGCGAGGTGGCGATGTGTAGGTCGCTAACTATGACACCCCCACAAAATGATACTCCAAATTCGTTGTCTGTCCTTATCTGTGCAAATGAGGGAAATTCTCCGGCAGACACATTCTTCCCATTGAATAGATACTCTGGCCACCTGATAACTGTGCCACAGGTCCTGGTAAAATTGCAAAAATAGCCGAATAAATACCTGTCACAATCGGGGTCGTCATATTGCTGATTTAGAGAGCCCTGCTGTTCGGACCTGTCATTCTCGGGTCCCCATTGGTGGGAATGAACGGCTAACTGAGATGCCAGGATAAGAAGAAAAAGTCGACCAATTAGGTCGAGAAAACTCATTTCATCTAGCAATAAGGTTCATACTCACCTTTGCTTGAGTATGAGCTATCATTTCGAGTCGCATACTTGTTCGCCTCTCAGATTAGGCAGCAACGAAAAACGATCTCGTTATTCTAAAGAAATGCTGTAGATAAGCCGTTTGCTTAGATGCTAGCACGTAGACTTTAATTTAACGACTTGAGAGCACATGGCCCCAGGAGACGTCTCCAGTTTCAGTTGTAGTTTCTGCACATTCGGCAACAGTTGAGACGGACCACCAGCAACTGGCATCCATTGGGAGTTGCCCTTAGGATGTGCCGTTTAGTTCAAGGGATAATCCAAACAATTGAGGGTGGTGAACCAATATAACGTATTCTCCCATCCGTCAAATCCAGGCGGCAAAATAGCATCATGCCGAGTTTTAATCTTCCGAGTCTTCATTGCGGTAAAGATTGGTAACTTGGTCATTGAGGTGAGATGTGGGCTCGATTTTCGACGACATGGCGAATCGTCATCGAGTGTATCATGCAAATCCTAGCCTGAATTCCATTTTCTAGAAGCCTACGAAAATCTCCGAATTAGTTCCCATTTCTGACTTCTAGCCCTAGTGGATCGTTTAATTTGGTAACGACGGTTCATTACACTAGACCTGTAGGCTCCTGAATGCAGTTGGCGGCTATAACGCAACGGAGACGTTTTTCAAAAGTGCTAATAGTTAGCCGGCCGCGGACATCTAGCTAGTTTTGCGCCCTGAAAGGTACAGTTCCGGATATCCGGCTGCGAGGGTTTGGACATATTGGAAGACAAGCAGCCCTCGTAGAAACATGCGACAAGTATAAGGATGGTAGAATTGAGAGAGGGATGACTCAAGATACAAGGTTTCTATCATCCAAAATCCGGTAGGTCACGGGTGGACTTTCTTTTATATTGTGAGATTAGGTTAACTCAGACAAAATATTCTTGCCCTTTTGAGACTGTTGGTCCAGTAACGCCCATCATAACTGCTGAGTCAGGATCGAGGGCTTCTTTGGCACCCACATCTTCGTAAGTCTTGTAATCGCCTTTTTCTGCTGCCTTCCATCTGGTATAGAAGACCAATGCAACAGACATGCCCGCCACCAATAAAACCAACATGATAATCTTGAAACCATAGACAACCACCTCCGTCGTCTTTGTTGGGTACTCGCGAACGGGCGCTGAGGGCCGTATCTCTCGTTTCTCTGGTGCTGGCTTGACGGGCTCAATTCCACAGGTGTCTTCGCGAATTGTGTCGTCAGGTGGGAAAGCGTGGACATTTGGCTTGCGATTTTCCTGAAACAAGAACCTCAGTGGAAAGTGGTCGTCGAATGAGACACGCGATATGCAACCCACGAAACCATCGCCACTGTCCATCGTCTCATTGCGACCGATGTAAATACTTTTGAGTTGGTCAAATTTCGCGTCCGCCTCCTTGCTAATCTTATACTGATATATCTTTGGCTCGTAGTTGTCGACAATCACCATCAGCTTGGAGCCTTCAGCCAAACGTCGGATGGTTATTTCATGGTTCTGTCCCAAGGCGAAGTTTTCCTGGTTTATAACTTCCTCTTTGCGCTCAAACCCAAAGTCAAACTCTAATTTCAGGTGGCCCGATGTGGACATCAACAGGTTCAGATACTCGCCTGTGTGGGAGGTCACCCCAATGATCAGCCCCTTGTGCTCTGTCGTCGTGAAGCCAACCTTGATATTCTCTTCCACCGTGGATATCGACGCATCAAAGTCATAGCGGACATAATTGTCCGACCTTAGATTGGCCCCAATTTCGTCGCTACAAATGGGGCCCTTGTAGGCCGTCCATTGGCAATCGCAAGTGTACTTCGAGTAACCCTCTTTGCAGATACCACGATTCATGCATGGATTTGTTTCGCACTTTCCATGACAACCCAAAATCAAACCATAGGCTCCTTCCCGAGCCGGCTGATAGATATCAATGGCTTTGCCGTTGATCAATAAGCTTCTCATGCAGCCCACAAATCCGTCCTTGTAATCCTCTGTTGCGCCCACAAACAGATGCATTGTTGCCGAACTCGGACCTGATCTTCCCAGTCCAAGTCGACTGGCCATATTTGAGCTTATCTGCCCATCAACGATCAATTTCGCCTCCTTCTTGTTTCTCTCGACTGAGACTGAATGCCAATTATTATCATTCAGCCGGTATGGCGCCTCTATGCTCAAGGGCTGAGCGTCTCTGCCGCTAGAGAAGCTGAATTGGATCGTCTTTTCGTTGATGATGGAAAGTTTCACTTCATTATGCAACCCTTTTCCATGTATCAGCACTCCGTCACTGACAGTTGTTCTGAATTGCAAGTATATATCGCTCGCGTCGTCCATGAGTACGTTAGATATTTCTATCAAGGCATCTTCGTACTTAAATGTGATTGCTTGGTTGAAAAGGTTGTCACCCTCACAAACTAAGGGGCCCAAGTTTACTTTCGCTAATTTGTTTGGCACAATCAAGGATCCAGTGTCACCGATATGCAGTTCTCTAACTGGTAAGTAGTCTTTCTGTGTCAGCAAACCCTCGTCTGAAAGCTCGCTAGTACTGTAAGGTATGATAGCATCACAGTTACAACTCTTTGATGGATCCTTGCAGGTTCCATCGAGTCCACAAGCGCACATACCTGTCCCAGGCAATGATCCGCCCCAGTAGTCCATCTTTTGGTTATTTCCGCCCACCCACCAGGAGTAAGGATCGAATATGTCTCGGCCAGTGCCGGTGTTGAATAAACGAGAATTCATACAGGTATACTTGATATACTGACTACAGGAACTTGAACGCTCAATGATCGTCTTGATGGACTCCATAGGAGCGTAGTAATCTATGGAGCGAATATAACTCCCTTTGCCGTCATAACCCTGGACGATGATGTCGCTCTCGCTTCTATGATGGATTATAGTCTCTGTCGAGCCTTTGGGTATGAATCTGCAGGCTACCTGGAATGGTTCCATCGGTCCGCTTCCGTCTGGGTCAAGCATGATCTCTTTCTCTTTCTCTTTTGGAAAATCTATCCGGTAGGCCTCACAACTCGGAGGATATTTTGACACATGACAAACGGCGCCCAAGTAGCCTGTCTGGCTGCAATCACATGTGAATTCTTGGTGATTTTGTTTGCAAACACCACCGTGCTCACAAGGGTTTGGATGACATCGGTCTATCATGTGACAGGCTTCTAGAACGATGTCACTCTGCTGTAAACGATGAATCCTATCAGGAGGTAGTGAATTTAGAGAGACGAAACGACCTTCAATATACACATATCTCATGCAGCCAATTAATCCCGGCTTACTGTCTGGAGCACCACCTAGATAATATTCACGACCACTTTCGAATCTGAATTTCCTTTTCGTTATGCTTGTCTTGCCGTCGATCATCAATATGATCAAGTTCTCTTTGGCTAGTATTCTCACTGAGTGCCACGACCCATCGTTCAACTGAGACTCAATTGATTCGATATCAACCATTGGACCATGATCGCCCTGGATGCTGGTCAGTAATTTTCCATCTTTTAGTGCCAAGGTTACTGAGCCGCTCATTGAAAATTTACTGAATAGCAGAACTCCATTTTCGACAAAGGTCCTAAAGTCGAAACTACAGTTCATCACTTGCAAGTGATATCCTTCAACTTTGAAATACGATTCATTTGTCATGAAAGTGATTGATTGCGCAGGCTGATGCTCACAATAGTGATAAATATAACCAAATACTGTATAAAGATATCCGTTCGTATCTTCCTTGAGCTCGGCACCAACGTTGGTACTGTTGAACATGAGATTCTCCAAACAACCGGTGAAATTTGTTCTCGTTGTTACGTCGTTATATATTATATTTGGAAGTCCTCCAATCCAAAGGTCTAGGTTGAGATTCAATTTAGAAAAGTCGCCCTCCAGGGACTTTTTCACCACAACACGATCAACACTTACTATTAGATTACGACCGTATCGATCGATGGAAATATCGTGCCAAGTATTATCATCCAGTAGAGAACCCACGGAAACGTTTTGCGAAGAGCCGTCGCCCAAGTTAATTGAGTAAACTAGTTTGTTCCTAATTAATTGAACTGAAATCAAGTCACCCTCATCACCAGTTGCGTATAACAGGCTACCGTCCGCATGAGAAGTTTTGAATCTAAACTGTAAGTGCTCTTCGATCGCGTCAATAGGCTTCTTCCGAAGATTCACTAAGACCATAGATTGACCGTCAAAACTAAGTATCTCAGCTTGATAAGGACAACCGAAGATTTCGATTCTCATCGATATTCTATTATGCCACCTAGTTGGATTAATTCGGATGTATCTTGTTATAAAAGGAGCATCAAAAGTGGTCTCCACTGTGTTCCTATCGTCAGAATTTCCTTCAAAGATCTTGAAATTTCCATTCTTGTCTCTGTAAGGAGCGAAATCTTGGCCATCATAGCCATAGTCTATCCGATACTCCATGACAAATTCCGAGGCATAGCCCCTTCCTTGTGTTGAGATCTTTGTGATATTAAATTTTTTGCCGAGGTCCACAATAAGATATTGTGAAAAATCGGACTGACCAGCGGTCCAGGCTGATGATGAGTCGAGATGGGCCGCATCGGCCCCTCTAAGCTTATTATACTCTGATGAAGCCGTGAGCTTCGCTTGTGATAGGAGGGGTTGATTGCAATCATCATCACTTTTTACGTAGTTACTGGCACTGGATAATAAGATTATGAGTATAAACTTGTAATGTTTAGGATAAAAATCTGGCATTGCTGTGGTTTGTTGTCATATGCACTACCCGGCGTAAGGGAAGTTTTGCAAAATAGTTTTCTACAGGCAGTCGTTGGTTGAGGACCTAATGGTCATTGTCCTGGCCTCTTTGGAGCATATCTACCCTTCTGACTCACTCCAATCCAAGATAACATAAAATTTGATGGATGTCCTGCAATATTTTGACCTTAAATAGACGGGGAGAGACCAGCAAGACACAGGTTACGCAAGTGCTTAAAAAAGTTAAAAATTTCAACCACCTTGTTGCTTGCTTCTTACCGCGCAAACTTCATTACTGAGCCTCCCAAGGTAATGTCGCACGTCGAACGAAAAGGACCACATCATACATTGCGCTCTCGAGCAGTGGCCTCTGCGCGACCAAACAATCTCGCATCCGCAACTTGGACTGCCCATTCGAAGACAACCACTGCCCGAGGGGAGGGGACGCGTGCCAGAGTAGGCGTGACGAGGCAGGCTAGTCCGAATGACCAGGTGTGCGCAGGATTTGTGCAACAGACCAAGTGCGAGGCTTTTCAGCTCCCGCCTCCACTCGTAGTTCCTTTCGGCGGGACCCGTAAGAGCTGAATCTGCGCTGAAGCGGGAAAAAGCACCGCTGAGGAGACACTGGGTGGTGCCTGGTTTGAGCTTGTAAGACCGCGCGCGGACGGGGCGCGGCCTTGTTATGCACTTACGATGCAACCACTTGCCGACCAGCGCACAAGTTCGACACCGTTGGAAGAGAATTATCGTACAGGTTTGTAGGAAGCGAACAGAATGCTGCAAGCCCAAGGTAAGAAGTTATGTTTATTTTTCAATTATCTCATCCATTTGCCGAGTAGCTCTGGTCTAACAATTGGGCTGCTCCCTTGTTGGGGAATTGGGAAAATTTGGAAACCACCAAATGATAAATATACTCATCCAGTAGGAGTCTGATGAGTTGGAATGACCCTAATGAGGGGGCCGACCTCAAGGTCAGTTCCTTGACTATGAGAGATATGTAAAAGTTCCACCTGAGGACAAAATTTCTCGCCTCATCCAGAGATTTGCCCCCATCAATTCCCCCGTCGACCAGCCTGAGACACCAGTTTGGCCACTGAGAGGCTGGATCAGTATCGTTGATTAGATTGAGAATACTCTGGACCAGTTGGGTGGGCTGAAGTAGTAGGCTTGAGGATGAGTGTTCATGGTGGCTTGTGGTTTGGCTGTTGAGGTTTATCTGATGATTTGAATTCTTCGTGGGACCATTGTCCAAAGAGGCCGCCATGTTGTTGTGGCCCAAAGGATGTGGAGAGCCTAATTGGTAGTGGCAATTTTCGTTGTTGTTGTCAATCTTATTTGTATGAGCAGTCGACATTGGTTGTTGAGCTTGGTGAAAGATCTCGTGCTCGCCCATGCTTGCCTGCTGGCCACCATTGATGCGAGCCCCATCCGACGATTGTGTGTTATCATCATTTTTCTCCTCATATAGACTGTTGTCGGCGTTTAGGAGTGCGTGCGATTGTTGCTGTTGTCTGATTTGTTGTCGAACCATCAGGGAGACTTGATGTTCAATATCACGAAGATCAATCCGATTTAGATCGTTGCTCATCTGGGCCAAAGCGGAGCGGCGGCTCCAAATGGCACGCGAGGCGCTCGCCAAGCGATTAATGGAAATAAGCTGCCTGAGAGTGTGGCCAAACTCTCTGGCCAGCTTGCATGATTGGAGCTGAAACTCTTGCGGATAATCCTTGAGACTGGCCTCGAGCCAGTTGGGAAAATTGAGGGCAAAACTCTTAAGCATTTGGGTGAGCAGTCGGGGAATTGGATTGAACAGGCTCGGCATTAGGTGCGACTGTATCATGGAGTACATCTGCCGGTCGATGCAAATGATACGCCCCACACACTGTTGCTGGCCCACAATCTGTCTCAAGAAGCCAACCTCAAGGGTTCCCTTTGGAGCGGCCACTCCACCGCCATTGTTTGCCACACTCTGTCCACCCATTTCCTGAGTCTCGCGACTGGACTCGCCCGTCCAGTGGTCAGTGGTTTGACAACTGTTTCCAGCCTGCCAGAAGTGGCGAAGACACTCCTCGGCGGAGGCGAAATTGAGCTGCCCTAAGTGGTCGACGAGTTGGCGGTAAAATTCTTTGTATTGCTGCTCGAAGAGTGAGAACTGCGCCTCGGCCGTGCCAGCCGCCTGCCACCTGTGCTCCTCCTGGTTGTGAGTGTTGTCCAGACCGCCCGGCTCGCCACTGTCTCCCGCCGACTGGGCCGCCTTCTCGGCTCGCTGCTGCACTTCCGCCTGGGCCCAGTACTCGTCCAGCAGCGCAACTGGGTCCCCGCTGGCCAGATATCCGGTCAGCTGGACCGGGTCGGCCGCCAGCAAGTTGTCGCCAGCCTCAAGCTCGCCGCCGCTCGCCAGCCCGCCGCCATGGTGCCACAGGTGGTGGTCGCCGTTGGGCGCTTGGGGCTGGCCATTTGTGTCGAGCTGACTCTTGGGCTCGTGGACGCCCGTTTGGTGCTCGGCCAGCTGCTGGCGGTGGTCGGGGGGAAACTGGCCGCTGCAGTAGACGAGCTCGCCGTTGTTGTAGTAGGAGGCCGAGTTATAGCCGTTCGCGTAGAGGCTCGTCCCGAAGGGCTGGCCGCCCGCCGCCAGCTCGGCGCCCAAGTGGCCGCCCGCCGGCCCAGTCTGGTGCTGGCAGTTCAGGTCAGCCCCGCACTGGTAGTGCACTGGCGGGCCGCAGTTTGGCCCGCCGCCAAGCAGCCGCGTCTCGCCCGCCGCCTCCTGGCCAGTCTCGATCACCTGCAGCCGCTTGAAACGCTTGCTCGTCCCCGTCGAGCCAAAGTGGGCCGAGCTCGAGCCCAGCTGGCCGCCCGGCCCACTTCCGGCGCACTCCAGCGAGTCGGACTCGCTCTCGTTGTCCAGCATGTGGTGCGTGTTGCTCGTCTGGTGGTGCTCGTGGTGCTGATGGTGCTGGTGGTGCTGATGGTGGTGGTGGTGCTGCTGGTTGTTCAGGTGGTTAGAATGAGGCTGAGAGTGGGTGTCGCTTGGGTGCTGCTCGCTGGCCAGCTCGCTCTGGATCCAGTCGAAGCTGACGTGCTGCTTGGCGCGCACCCCAAAGTAGTGGTACTTGGAGTGGCCCCTAGTGCCCAGGCGGCGCGTCTTCAGGCCCACGAAGACCGAGCGGATGAGCTTGCCGAAGGAGGCCGCGTTCACCGAGGACATCTGCTTCTGGCGACAGTGGGCCAGGTAGTGGTTGTAGACAGTCGAACGGGGCAGCGACTCGCCGTCGGCGATTTCGTAGTTCTCCAGCAGCCAGTTGACGATGGGCCCACCTCCGTCGGCCACAATGCCCTCGATGTGCTGGTTCTGCTGCGCCTGTGTTTGCGTTTGCGAGTGCGTTTGCGACTGGGACTGGCTCTGCGCGTGCGAGTGCGACTGGGACTGTCTGGTGGAGTGCTGGCGCAGAACTGCGGACTGGCTGCCGTTCGGCGCGCTGCTCTCCGGCTGCTCGAGCTGCCCGCAGGCAGGCGAGCGCACGTGCTCAGGCCCCTTGGGGCCCAGCTGCAGCAGCCGCTCGCCGCCCGACTGGCTCGCTGGGGGCGCCTGCAACTGGTGCAAGTGGGGCTGCTGCAGGGCCGCCGTCTGCTGCTGGCCAGCCTGGTGGTGGATCACCGAG
>Ga0058701_10003290_pt1 | contig 12735 bp, 8 predicted proteins | sample AgamicOrMae_FD_97039 | JGI IMG/M metagenome (GOLD analysis project Ga0058701, IMG submission 97039) | Agave microbial communities from Guanajuato, Mexico - Or.Ma.e | ecosystem: Host-associated > Plants > Phyllosphere > Phylloplane/Leaf | place: Guanajuato, Mexico | collected 2012-06-04
AACTTGACCTAACCTAACCTATACGAACTTTGGCGTTTGCGACTTTTCTCGTTTGGCGGTTACGGACTGGCGCTTGCGGCGTTGGCGCTTGTGGTTTTTGGCGCTATCGAATGCCCCCCAGCGGAGCCAAGCTTAGTGACAGCCGAGTGTAGCGGCATCGAGGCGAGGCACAGGGCACCAGACATAGCCTAACCTAACCTACGCTGTCGTTCAAAATCAACGCAACAAAATATTTAATCAGGGCGGAACACGAGAGGTAAAAATTTGTCTTTGAAATTTTCACCGCAATAGAAAAAGTCGAAGTAGACTTATGGGGGAACGACATAAAATCCGATTACGTGTGTCTTAATGAGATTTCACCGTGAGAATTAGAAAGATTATGGATGAGTACACGATACACAAATGTTGATTCTTAATTTCAGCGATTTATTAGTAACGATATATGCTCCGAAAAGGAATTTTATTGGGAATTTTTCCCGAATTTCATGCAAATTCGGACTTTTATATTTTCGAAAGTAAAAACATATTTCGCCCAAATTAGTTAGGACTAACAGGTGTGCAATTGATTCCCCTCGGAAAAAGAGGATGCTTGATATATGCTTCTCTGAGAAAGGGTTGTTCGAGGTAGAAAAAAAATGATAAGCCGAGAAGGGCAAGGGCTAACAAGAAGATGGCAAGAAACGATTTGCAAAAGTCGCGACTTGGTCGTCTTAAGAGAGCGACCTCAACTGAATGCTTACGAACGATCTTTTTCTTCTATTTGTTGTGCGGAGAATTCCTCCGCGGCGCGCTGCTCGGCGCGTCGCGTCGCGACGGCTCCGATGGCGCCACAGCGATCGCATTCTTCCGTCGCAATTTTTCATCTTTTTGTCTCATTATTCATTTTTTAATGGTGGCTACCTTGGACCCTTGATACGTTTCAGGAGCAAATAAACAAAGAAACCGAAAAGTGTAGCAAGCATCGGCACTGTTTTAGTTATCCTTCGCAGAAATTAGAGTGTTTGATTATCATTTTTCGTTGGGCTGAGAACCGATAAGTTTTTCATATTTCTCCGAATGAGGCGCGGCGTCCCCCTTTTGTTTTCTGTTTCTTGTTTTATGGATGCGGCGAGGTTTCTTATTTATTGGCTTAAGGACGTGTTTTAGGCCACTGTCAATTTTAGAGGCTGTATTTTCTACCTCGTATAGTCAACCATTCGTCGCAAATGTGTGCGGAGTGAAAGCACAGCGAGGCACAAGGCACTTAGCCTACAAACTCAAATACGAATCAGTAGAAATCTACTAAAATCTACTGATACTCGGTCAAATTCGAATCACTGATTTACTTCAGTGGTTCTGTTTTGATTGAAAATTAGTGGATACGTACTGAGAATCAGTAGATTTCTACTGATTCAAGTTTAGAGTGTTAGCCTTCAATGACTAGAGCAAGATTTAGAGCACCTCAACTAATATATTACCGGTACGAAAAGCTCAAAGCCAAAGTAATGCGTCCAATCATGAGCTCAACGTAATTGCATTTATTCAGGAACGCACTGGAATTTTTTAATGTAAATTTCAACTGCTTATCTATCAAATTGGACAGCAGAAAAATTTATCTTCCATGAAAGAAAACCGATTTTTTCCCCAGAAAATATTTACACATCAAAGTATTGAAAGTGCAATGTGCATCCTTTAAAATTTTAAAAAGGCTTTTCATTATTAATTTCTCCCTTGATTAACTTTTTATTTCTAATAAAGACCATACACAATTCAATACATTTAGGTTAGAGTACGTGCCTTTGACCTGCTCGCTGCGATGCCGCCCCAATCGCGTGTCGCCAAGCCCTTTGTCGCTTACCTCCCAACGGCAGCGCCGAGAAGTAAGCGGCATCAGGCTTGGCAACCTTAAACACATGTTGAGTGTGAATTTTGCTTCGCTCCTTTCAGCTTGGCGGTGAAAGGTGGAACACAAGACGAACAAAATCCAACCTCTCAAATTTACAATACGTCTTTAGATTGAACCAATACTTAACCCGTAACACACCAAAGTATTTGGAGTGAAATTTAGCTTAAGGATATTCCAGCGCTTCCGACTAGTCAAGTATATCGAAAAATTCATAACGTGTTAAAGATCTGAAAATTGAGAAAATGATCACTTTCGACAAGTATTTACACAAGCTGTTCTTCGCATTTTATTTTCACCTCAGTAAAAATTTATTTCTTACGTTAGAAAATAATGAGGCTGCTGATTTGACTCACTTTTCTACAAAATACGGCTGTTTTTAAAGTTTTTAAAAATAACGAAACGAAAAAACGAAATCGTAAAACTTTTCTAAATTGTTTCTGAAACTCCAATCTCCGTTGGAAAACAGTTTTTTCGATCCTCATCTAATCTCAATCAGATGCTATCAATCATAATTTAACAGTTTTAGCGACATAGCTGCCATAAGAGCCCATGCATTTTCCCCCAACTTTAGAATTTAATTGCGTAAAAACAGAACGGTCAAATTTTCTTAGACTTCGCCATTCGATAGACATACCTTTTGAACTAATCCTGAAAATATCAAGTCCTTGTCTAATTTTAGCCCATTGCGCTGGAATATCCTTGAGAGAAATTGGAAGGATTTTACCCATTACACTGCAATCCCGTGGGATGAATTTTGTTGCAAATGAATTTCAACGATGATTTTGTAGGCCCTCCATACCTTACTGAATGAAGACCAGACCCAAGTAGACGCAAGTTTCACCTTGTTGGGGGCTACTTTCTCTGGTTTACCCCATTCGGTGAGTTTCACTATCATGCAAAAGGGTTAAACTAATTGTGGTTTGAAAGTCGAATTTGGGGTGAAAAAAGTTGCATTTAAATTCACCCTATTTTTGGGGGTTAAATTAACCCCACGGACTTAGAGTGTAAAATACGAAATTTTAAGCTTTGAAAATGCCTAAATCGTTAAATTTCAGGTGTTCAGAGGGGTGATATTTTTTAAATTGTGACAATACTGAACTGAAAAGATCCTCTAAAATAAATTTTTCTGTTTGCAAACAGCATCGCTGGGCGGAAGTGGGTTGAGAACCAATCACCTTCACCGACGAGTCAGCAATAGGGACGTTATTGATTGAGTTGAGGATTTTGGCGTGGCAACTTAAAATCCCTGAGCCTTGTCAAAAGTGAAAAAATGTGATGGTACGCGCGGCATCGCGCGAGGCGGCTCTGTTTCGGCGACTCCCACGAGAACGTGACTGATGTGGGTGTGGGTATGGATTACTATGTCATCAATTACTCACAAACACAAATACAGCCTCATTTAAAAACTTTACATGAGCCCACCCGCTACGCCAAAGGCGGCCAAAGAAGGCGGCTGCTTTGAAATTTCACCTTGATAAACTTTACAGGATCTCCGCGGACCTTGCTCCGAATAAGTCAACTACAGTATATGGTGTACGACCCTCCGTCCGGCACTTGGTCCAGCCCTTTGGTCAAACCTGGACGACGCAAAAGTTGTTTCACTGCTAAAATTTGTCCCCCCCATTTTTAGGTCAGTTCTATTCGCACGACTATGTTAATTCAAGGGAGACTTGAACGCACGGAAACCAACCTGATGCATTTTATACGGGAGGTGACTTGAACGTATGGTAACCAACCGGATACATTTTAAATGGGGCAACGTGTGAATAGTCAGTCACTGCTTTTTTAAAAAAAAAATATTATTCCTTGGAGAGGATCGCTTTGAACTACACCTGACTAAATTGAATTAATCTTGACTTATTCACCTTTAAATATGGCCGTAACGTCTGATTAAGCACACTATTTCTCAGATAGAGATAACTATGCATTTATCATAAGTATTGGATAGCTCCCATGGCGCAATCTGCATGAGGTGTTAACTTGTTTCTCTTTTTCCGGAGAGTGTGAACTGCATTAAATTTTCCACGGAAAGGCTGAATTTTAAATACTAATGTAGCAAACAAAATACGAATTTTCTCGCTACAATAAAATTTTACCAAACAAAGGTTCTGTAGTAGCAACAACGTGAATGTTGCTGTAAAAAAATAATTTTGTTTCCAAATTTTCCACAAATAATAACTTTTTTTAACAGACTCACGAAATTAAGCAACACTTATTGAAAGCTCTTTCTGCGGTACACGTAAAGGTGGGGTGAGCGCATCATTCAAAATTCGCGCGCGGATCATCAGCAGGAGGAAGTTCGTTAATCTCATAATTAATCCCGAGGCAAAAAGTTCGAAAAAAACTATTTCTCACCACCATTAGTGTAATGCAAAGAAACTAAGTAATTAACACTTTTTATATACCACAGTCTTACACATATTAAGCGGATCTTGCACCGAGTAGGGCGTGCAGAGAATCTTCAAGCAAGGAAGACTAAACAAAACATGTTCATTTTTTTCACAAAAAAATTATATGCCTCTTGAGTATGTGCATTAACATGAGCTACCAGTACGAGGGTGCGACTTTTCAGGTAATCAACTCAAAATTTAATTAACACTGCGAAGAAGTTTTATGATTAGGGCTGTGAATATTGCCGTAATTATTTATTTAGATGCGCAGAGAATGCTCAAGCAATCAAAGTTGTAGCACAATTAGATTATATACACTGATTTTAATGATAAAAAGTTTAAAACTAAATCTGTTCATGAGGAAGCCGCACATGTTTTGGGCATTGCTAAACCACGTATTTTTGATAAAGGCCTACCCTCTTTACTTCTACACCGCAGAGACCCATCGCAGCCCAAAAAGATTTGGAAAAAAACGTGCTGCGAATTTAAACAAAAAGGTAATTCTTGATATTTTTAAAAAGTTCGCCGCGGGACTGTTTATCCAAGTCGTCACCAACAAGGAGTCTTGCTTGGAAAAATATATTACCTGACTATAAAACTTTGTTTTCCGGACAATACTGCGTAAGTTGATAAAGACGGACACCAACTGTTTTTTTTTGTTTTTTTTTAATTTTTTTTTAGGTGGAGGGAGGAAAAAAAATGGAATGGAGAGAACATGCGTCGCATGCACCTTCTCAGCTTTCACCGATTTTTTCTCAGGAAATAATTGAGGGGCCAAAAAAAAACCGAAAGTAAAGATTACAAAAAATTGCTGGACATTTTGCCAAATGTTGTTCCGATATTGATAGAGTTCTTGATTCAGGCAAAGGTCAGGACACATTTTAAATTAATTAAAATATGCATAAATTGCGAAGAGATTTCCGTCGTTGAGATTAACTGTGTGAGAGGTCAAGAAAGCCATCTGGGATATAATCGGTTAAAATTCTTGTATTCTACCGCTTGTGTTCCACCCTGATTCAATCTTCCCTTTCATCACGAAGATTATAATCGATGTACAACTGCATAGACTGCGTGCCTCGTGCCTCGCTTCTCAACAACTCCGCACGGTTGTCGCCTAGCCGCGTCTCTCGGTCGCAGTTTTACCGCGGAGACGTAAGCCGCATCAGGCTTGGCGATAAGAATTTACGTGCCACATGACTTGCTTTACTATCGCACCGCTCGGCTTGGCAACATACAGTATAACGCACAACATTGAAAACGCAACCTTAATCACTCAGAATGCAAGAAGGCCCGTATTTCTTTTGATTCGCCATGTTTGTCAAAAAAATGTGTAATTCAAAATACGTTTTAAATTTAGGCGCACATTTACAGCCTGTATCCCACTTTAAGTTTGCGTGGTGCGTAGAAACCTTGTAAGTCAGTGTTGGCGACAGTAATGCAACAGAGACACGTCGAAGTCGCGTGAGTTCATGCACCCTCTAAAGGATTTTTTATTGAATTTTCCATAACTATTGCTTTAGAGGAAACGCACCCAAATACTAAAACGATTTTCGGTACCGGTACTTAGAATTACTAACCGCAGCATCAGAGTCAACCTACATTTTATATCTTCCTCTTTGGATGCCCATAACCACAAATGTTTCGAATAGAAAGACCGTCAAGTTTTTCAACTCGATACAAATGAGACGGGTTATTACGAATTGACAATTGTATTGAAACATGTTATTACTGAACATTTATATTACTAGCCACAGGAGCAAAACGTTTGCGATGAAAAGCGCAATCGCGGGCTATCACCTCATGGCGCTGAGGCCATTTGAACGGTCGGTCCAGCCACCAATCAAGCACATCGCGCCATCTAGCGAGTACAACGGGAACTACGCTGAGGTCATTGTCACCGGTGGCTCGGTCGGTAAGCCCGCCTTTGCGGAAAGGTATTCGAATCAACACAGAATCTACATACAGGTTCTTGCTGCTGCTGCTTTGTCTTCCTTTCCAAAGAAAAAAAGATTATTCGTGGACACAGTTATTGGTTAATTATCTAAAAGTTTACAATTTTTTCGAGGGGAGAAAGGCGAAGATAGGCATCGTGGCGAGTCTTCTTGTGCAAGTTTACGTTTTTACAAATTGTTTTAGCAAAGCTAACAGTAAGCAAGCCTGACGAAGAGACAATCTATCGAAGTACAGGGCTTTGTCAAATCTTTTTGATGTGGTTAAATACTGTTTACATTAAAGATGTTGGTTAAAAAAAGGGGGGTTACAAAGCCGTGCTTAAAATGATACTGATTGGCCGCCGAGATACGAATCCCGAAATGGGATTTCCGTTTCAATGAGGAATTTCAGCAGAAAGTTTGGATCTATACCAACCTCGTCCAAGTCGTCCCTACACCAACCTTCCGTGTCCTCCATGAATTTACGTGACTTTAAAATTGTTTTGGCGAGCGCTAAAAATTTCTTTGAAACGTCTTGAATAGTCGTTTCATCCCAGGCTGAGGCCACGAATTTCATCGAAAAATCTGGCAGCAATTTGAAATCGTTAACGAGTTAATTTATCAGAAAAAAGTCTTTTGAGGTAATTCTTAAAATTAGCTTACAAATGCATCTTATGATTTGGTATAGTTTGGTGAGTCTAAAACGATTAGCTTTTTACTTTGCTCGATTTAGGTTAGTTTTTGATACGGCTTTGACTGGATATAGTTTCGACAGGTTGTTAGTTAATGTTTCGGATAATAGTTAAACCCCCTTCAGATGCTATATACCCCATAAAGTAGGCGTACTACTCCAGCGATACACGTACTGTATATAGAAAAAGCGCATATCAGCGAGTTCAGCGCGCAGGGCAACGAGAAAGAAGTTTCCGGTCATTCGTGCAGCGGACGAGCAATAGCGCACAACATCCGATCCCCAAGAAGCGTAAGGAGATCAGTCAGTGCGGTAAGTCGGCTCAAGTATTTTCCTACAATAAATCCGTAATACTACCAATACAAACCCGGGAGTCGTAACCATTCAACCCCGAAACCATCTTGACACCATTGAAAACCCCTGGGAAAGTTAGATATTTGGTTTACAGTTAGTTTGTATCTATCTGGTTTAAGTTTTGTAGGTTATGTTTTGATGAGTAAGGCTTGGACTCAATCTCCATTAGAATTCGCTGATACACTTATTCATAAGAAAAGATTCGCATAAAGCTAAAACATGTGGACAACTTGGTTGAGATTCGTTGAAAAAATCGGTGCGGCCTCGCCTGTTAGGCCCCAGAAAATTTAATTCACAGAAAAGAGTCTCTTCCGGTTGAAGAAGACCTCCCACTTGCGGCACGCTGGCCGGGCCACATCTCGTCGCTCGCACGCGCTCATGCTGCGGTCTTCTTAACAAGTCCCATCTGTGCAGCGCAGCACCCATAATGTCAACACACAGGCCACATTTTTCTCACACATATGGCCGGCGCGGCGCACACGAGCCTGCAACCGCAAAAACTTTCGGAATATATTAAACAAAATCGGCGGGGCCAAGCAAACCACACGTCCGCGTAATTGAACAAACGAATTGCTATTGAGGCATGCTGCATGATAGTTGCTGTAAGTCTGTGGTCACGGGGCAGGCGCCGGTCACGCGGCGGAGCAATCACGCGGGAACGCAATCACGCAATTACAAACTGACTCATCCCGAGTTCCATTCATCTGAGGCTGGGGCGCCTCGGCGAGCGGCTTTCGAGGCGGCGCGGCGGTGCGACGCCGCGCCGCTTTCCTTCGCCATTGAGAAGCTGCGTCTCGGAGCGGAGCCCCGCTGTGCACTGGGATCATGGGGCCCATGAGGACTCGCATGCCACCTTATGTCTTATTGATCGTCTAAGGAGTACTGACATAAGAGACGGCTCCGTGGGAAACAGAAGCGATATACAGGTTCCGGTTTCTATTAATGAATTGCTTTTCATCTCGACGATTTGGATATTGGACTGGCTGGACACGAAGTGAGTCATATCTGTGGGCGCGTTTTTAGGAGTTTTCTCTGGGAACTTCTTGTTGTAAGTTCTCTGATGCTGATAAGAAAGGTCCTTGTCGAGGATAAGTCAGGATGATTGGAGGTGGGGTAAGAAGATGCACATTAGGTAAGGTTCAGTACATATTAGGTGAAGTTAAAGGATGGGTTTAAGTTGGGCGTACCCTGAATCACATGGCTGAACTTAACTGACCGATAACTCATAGTTATACAAATCGAGGGGCCTGTAATATTGCGAAAAAATGAACATGTTTTGTTTCGTATTCCTGGACTCAATTTTTAAACTTGCATTATTTTTACCCCTTGTGAATTTACCTTTCCTGATGAGGGGAGGGGGGGCATAAGACTTTGAACCTTACTTAAGCTAGTTTATTGATGTCAAAAAATCGTGCCGATACCTCTCACAATCAGTGGTACTTCCAGTCCCAGTAAAAAAGCTGCATCAAGCTTGATGACAGCAGCGCACGCGCGATGTTAGGAGATCCTGTATTATATCAACATTTATTTTGATTTTTTGGTCATCCGCGGAAGTTAGGGCACCTAACCTGTCCAACGTGGTGACATTCCGCTAACTTAAAATGTATCGAAAGATTAAATCAAAGTTGTACCCGGGAGGTTGAGGAAAGAGACAACTAATTCTGATAGTCAATTTCGAGAATAGGCAAACCGCGCGCACTGATGTGCTCAGATTGCCTACCTAAGCCTTGCTCGCTCATCAAGCAAAACTATCAAGTCAAAAGATGACATCGAATTTTCTTACTTTGCAAAATAGTAAAAGATATAAAATATTAAAATCCTTATCACTCTCAAAACACGCGATTCGATTAGGGAATGTTATTCTAGCGGGCTGTTCTGGATATACGGATTTTTTTTAAGCGACAAAAATCTTTTTAAAAAATGTATAAATTGAAGAATGTGACCTCGTCTTTCACTAAAACTAAAATTTAATTACCCCCATAATTTTCCAAAAGTTTAAAGAAGCATGTCATCCCTCTTCTTCAGAAAATAACGCATTCAAGGGTAGTATTTGGTCGATAAAGCCGATTTAAAGAGACCCAATCGGACGCGATTCTTCGGGTAGAGCGCTCCAGCAAAGAGCAAATGAATCCCTAGCGTAAAACATTGATCGATCTTTGGCTATCTCCAGGTAGGAAGTTTCCTGAACAGTATGTTTCCTATGCGAAATAAAGACTGATAGCCATAGTAAGGGTTTTAATTCTTTTGACTTCGGTCGTCTTGAAACAATTTTAGGTGCTGCAGTTTAAAAAAAGCCCAATTTTTTAGACAAAATCTCAAAATAGCGATGAAATAATTTTAAAAAATACGTTTATGGGGGGCCCCATATACGTCCTTCGTTATACCAGCATTTTTTATCTTTTTCTTTTCTTTCATCTGACCTTATATTGGATAGCTTGTTTGATATTGTGTTTTCAGGCGAGGTTAGGTTACGCTGGCTTAGGTTAAGTGCAATGTGCCCCGCTTCACTACTCCGGTTCCTCTCGGTTATCCCTGAGTTAATGCCCCTTATATCGCAGGTGGCACCCACTGACTTCGAGAGGGAGAAAAAGCAAACCGTTAGGTTAGGTTATGTTGCGTAAATTTCTGTACAAGTGCCTAGTGCCTCTCTCCGATGTTACTCGGCTCGGCTATGACAGGTGCAACACAACAGCCGGAAAAATCGTTCTTCTAAACAGTGGTAATATCGTGTTAAAGCCTGTGTTTGTAGAACGATTTTGGCGGGAGCCGTTGTTGAGTGTCTGTTGGCGCGAATGCGGGAGACAAAAAGTCGCTCTGTCGTGAAAGGCGTGTAATTTTTAGTCAGAATCGGATAATGAATCAAGTCGATATCTGGAGAGGAGATCTCGAAGCGTGCTGTGGCGTGGCAACCGTTTATCGAACATATTTTCTTATGAATGGAAAGAAACATTATTTATGATTGTGGGAGATGCTACGCCGCGCCCCCTGCACGGTAAATTTCAGAGGTAGGATTACCCATCTTGCCCCATACCTCGTCAGCCGAACGAGGCACAATTCCCGCAGCAAAACTAATGTCAACCTTTCTTAACGGTCCCAATAATCTTGACGCAGCTAAGAAGTAAGCGACATCAGGCTTAGTGACAGCCGAGTGAAACGAGGCATGAGTCACTTAACCTAACTTCACCTAAGCGGGTTGTACATTGACAATCTTCATGAGGAGTTGGACCACAGTCGATCACGGAGGTGTAGATGTGAAATTCAAACCTTCGTCACGAGATGAACGCACGGTATAAAAGATTTGTTTCGCCAACAAAATCACTTGTTAAAATAGGGATAACAAAAATATTTTGTTACAACAACAAAATGTTTAGTTCTATCGACAAAACATCTGGTTGCTGCAGCAAAATTTTTGGTTGCAGCAACAAAAACATTATTTGTAGTCCCTAATTTTGTTGCCGTAACAAAACCATTTTTTTCCGTGAGGGAGGATTTTTACAGAAGAACGTCCTGCGCGAAGGGGCCTGCTCTCCTCTGGCTTTTAGTGATTTAGGAGAGGTGGTCTAGCCCAACTTACCAATACTAACCTGAACATAATTCAACCCTACCTTCACAGTAAAATTAAATACCTATTTCAAGTGGTCTAACACCTGTTTTGGGTATGAAGGTAAAACAGGGGGAGAGCGTAAATTGGTTAGTTTGGAAGATAAACCTGCCATCAACCATATCAATGACGTCTCGTCGAGAACTCTCATTGATAGAGTTATTCCGATGGGCATCTTCAAAAATAACCAAATTACACCCTAACCCTGTTTTACCTGCACTCTAAATTTGAAATAATCATTTTTTGACAAATTGATATAGTCATTTTTGTTTGACTATTTAACTTAGTCACTTTTAAATTCCGTGCAAAATTGTCAAAATTGACTACGATTTAGCGGATAAAACATTTCCACTATTTTTAGTATTAATATTTCTAGTACCAATATTAGTTTGGCTTCTGAGTCTAAAATGAGTCATTTTTTTCTACTCTTACTATTCAGCGAGTTCTTTTTTCACTATTTAAATAGTCATTTTTGAATTTAAAAAAAGTCAAAATTGACTCATTAAAATATTAAAATTTGAGCTTCTATTCTTTAGTGAAATTTGACCATTTCACATTTACAGTGTCCATACCTAAAACAGGGGCTAGTTTTTACGGTGTTAATGAATAAACAGTGTCCGAAACCTCCCTATGAGGAAACCCCTCTTCCAATATTCAACAGCATTGAAAGGTGAGTATAAGGTGAGTATCGCTAACTACCCGATGCTTATTCACGTGTGTGCTTGTATAAAGTCACGCTAGATTCCGAAGACACTACATTTGAATCGAATATTCTCTTTCCGCGATAATGATATGGACGATCTTCGATCGAACGTGCCTAAACTGGGACGTTTCCGAAATTGGGGCGCTAGTAACTCATCGCATCATCGGACTGGCAACGATTTATCAGGGACGAAATCTGTGTGATGTCTCGTTGACATCCCCACAATGCTGTTCGCTTGATAATCGTCGTCGTCGATTCGATGCCGATTATCGGCCCGACTAATCGACTCGGACAAATCGACACGAACATGCTGCAGATCGGCGGCGTGACTAAATCATAATAAGCCTCATGTCTTTCAATCGAAGTCGTGTTGGAACCACAAGGGTAAACAGAATGTCGAAATTTTCAAGATTAAGGTCTGTCCGTAAAGATACGATCCGGGTGAGTAGTGAGAAGGGACTTCACCCTAATTTTCTCAGGTGGGATTTCCTCTTTTTGTGTTCCACATTTTTGTCGTCAAGCCGAACGGAGTGAGGTACAGCGTACTTAGCCTACTTCTTGCCCCTTTACTCAACATTTTTTTAAATTCTACATTGGTCTGATTTACAGAATTTTACACCCCCTGCCACCGCGCCCCCCACTCTAAAAAAAATTAAAAAATCGAGTTATTTTGGGCACCGAGTAGTAGATTTCCATTGGTGATGCAGCTTTATGTCCCAGTTTTATCATAATTACTAAGCCGCTCGAAAAATATTAACCGATTAACGTAATAATAATGCAGCAACTTATGCCCTATAAGAAGGTAAATAAATCCACAACTTTGCGTGTGTCAAGAACTTATGTTTTCTAATTCTATTTTAGGGAATTTCGAGCCAACGCCTCTCCGTATTATTTTTAATCAAACTTTTCCTTGTTATTCCCTGGACCTACAGACCAGTTAAAAACTATCAAAGTTACCAGTTTTGAGATAATATCGCAAATTTTCAAGCAAAACATTGTTTGCTTCCAAAGGCCACACTCTAAATTTGACAGAATTATTTTCCGCTTAACTGATTTAGTCATTTTTGTTTGACTAATTTCATTTAGTCTTTTTTAAATTCAGTAACATTGTCAAAATTGCCTTAGATTTAGCGTTTGAAAAATTTCTTCCATATTTAGTATTAATATTTCCTAGCACTGG
>Ga0058701_10003291_pt1 | contig 12734 bp, 1 predicted proteins | sample AgamicOrMae_FD_97039 | JGI IMG/M metagenome (GOLD analysis project Ga0058701, IMG submission 97039) | Agave microbial communities from Guanajuato, Mexico - Or.Ma.e | ecosystem: Host-associated > Plants > Phyllosphere > Phylloplane/Leaf | place: Guanajuato, Mexico | collected 2012-06-04
AAATTTGACAACGGATTCGTAATCGGCACCCTTAAAAGCCCCCGAGTACTAAATTTCGTTAAAATATCTCAAATAATAAGAGAGATTTAAGATTAGAGCCTGTGCGGGGTCCTCAATTCTTTACATTAACCAAAGACTACGGAAATCACACAAGTGCACCGTGGTCCAATGGATAACACATCAGACTGCAAAACCGAAAGATCGAGGGTCGATCCCCACCGCCGGCACAAAATGAGTAAGTTCCACTTTCATTCACTATATACCATGAGTACCAATGCAACCGGCAATCTAACGTAAGAAAATAAAAGATCAAAGGTACAATAGTTCAATTACAAAATATTTTGGTTTTTGAATCAGTGCACAAAACATCTTCCGAACATTTCAAAAGACGTCTTCAAAATATCTACAACAGACGTCTTCAAGACCTCTACGCCACTGTCGTATAAGATCTCCTACAGATATCTGTGAAAACATCTTGAAGACATCTGAAATATCTGAAAGAAATATCTTGAAGATATCTTCAGGATATACTTTGCTGTCTGGGTGTAACCGAACTCAATTTTGAAATAATCAGCATTAAATTATACATTATTGTTCTTATGGGAAAACGCACATTATTGCTTTTGTTTATGTGATTTTTTAGGTTTACGCTATGTTTGAGTGATCAGAATTTCCTTAAAAACGAAACTTAAGCTCTTTTCAAGGAGGAAAACAAAGACAAAAAATAAAATGTGGGTGTCACCGACCAAATACCGACAATAACTAGCTTTGCTTGTTTTAGCCATATTTTCGTAAAATTTGCGTTACGCGTGTTTTTGGAGACCGAGAAATCGTCCGCAAGCAAGACAGGGTGATTTTTTGTTACCTTAAATGATAATATAGACCCTTCGTAACTCACAAAAATTTTCAAGGGTTTTGAATCATTTTTTTTTTACCCGTCCCGTGGATCGGGCCGTACGCTAGTCTACTACCTTAAGAGTGATGATAATGTTGCTTTGATATCTGACATTTTTTATTCGATTACGCTTCAAATAAAAAATACCGGTACCAAATATTCACAATCATTATTGTCTCAGATATTAAAAAAACTTTCTGTTGTAACAAGATTTAGTACTAGCAGTCTCAAATGTATTGACCGCTCTGATTTTTTCAAACTCTCGTAACTTTGAAACGGAGGGAAATACGACAAGGAAGCTCATACCAAATTGATAGATCTTTTTAAGATCTAGCGATTTTATTCCGTGCTTCTCTGGCGTATCTCCCTCCATTTCAAAGTTGCGAGAGTTTGAAAAAATTGGAGCGGTCAATATATTTGAGACTGCTGGTACCATTGGCTAGTGTGCATATTTGATTAGTAATATAAGCTAAACTTCTGTGTACTACAGTCGCCACCTATTGAAACGCAAATTGGGCGACGTTTTTTTTTTCGTTTTTGTTTTGTTGTTTTCTTTTGTTGGGGGGACGTGCGATGATGGGAGACGAGTGGCGTAGCAGGCTCTGAGTCTAGCTGCGCTGATATGTTCTGTGCGCTGTGTCTGTGGGATGTGCGGTTATATATCTTCTACGCGCGGGAGCTAGGAACTTGTCGATGAGGGGTATCGTATCATTTTAATTGGAAAAATACCTATGAATTCACAAAAATAACTAATGTATAATACCCAAATGAACCCATTACCGCCCACCGATGCCGTTTGGAAACAGAAAAAAATACTTGGAGGATCTTTTCAGTTCAGTATTGTCACAATTTAAAAAGTATCGCCCCTCTAGAAACCTGAAATTTAAAAATTTAGGCATTTTCCAAAGCCTGAAATTGTCTACTTTAATAGCAAAAATTCTTCAAATTTCTCTTAAGCTAAATTTAACTCTTAATACTTTAGGCTGTTATAAGTTGATGTCCTTAAGCTTTAGCTCCTACGGGCTAAATAACGTTAGACTGGTTAGATTAAGTTATGTTACATTGAGCGAGATGAGATTATATTAGAATAGGCTCTGTTAGGTCAGGTGCTATTTGGCTACCGCGTGTTGTATGCTGGTCTCTTTTGTCAAACTTATGAGCCAATTAACATAAAAGAATTCCTGCACGTTTTTCCCTGACCTCTGTAGTTGATGTCAAGACAGAAAATTAAGTGCAAAATTTGCCGAAAATTCTTGTAATTACTTTCACAATACGTATTCGTCCAACGATTTTCAACAAGATAACATGCATCGCCAAAACATGCAAGCGATGTTTTTTTCGCGAGGTCAAACTTCGCGGATCCCCTATTTGTAAATTACTCCTTTTGGAAAACCGGCTAAAATGTGTGGTGCAAACGAGCTGTTGGCCTTTAAAAGAGAGTGGTCGTTGTATTGTTACGAATTGCTCGCGTTGACACTTTATTTTCTTTGCATCTTTGTAAGCTAGATTTCGAGATTGGTCAGCTGTGAGAACATGCGGAAACACGGGTGACTCACAATCGGATTGAACTATTTCAATAAGCCCGCCACATCATAAAATTTGCAGAAACTTAATGATTCGCCTAAGAAGCGCATTGAAAAAAATAGTGTGTGGAAAATTTACCTTCTTTTTTGTGTCAGAAAAAAGAGGAAATCAGAGGTGTTCTTTTACATAATAGCCATATTTTAGTGAAAAGTTATTTATCAATAAAGACTGTGACACCAATGGCGCTTGGATTCGTGAAAAAACGTGAAAATTGCAAATTTTACAAGTTAGTTTTAGGACAGTTTTTTTTTAATAATAAAAATTAGGAGGTGGCGTCCAACAGCTTTTTTTTACTTGGTATACGTGCGTTTTCCTTGAGTATATCATTTTACGTGATGTTTTTTAGCTTTTAAAAACACAACAAAATAATGTAGACCTACTGAATTTGATTGGTTGAGTTGTAACCACTTTTCATCTTTCAACACTAATCAGAGCGTAGTGACATTGGAGCGTGTTACAAGGCATCTCACTGAGGGTAACTTAGCCTGACAGTCGCAAAGCCTGATACAGCTTACTTCTCGGTGGCAGCAGGCTACCTCCGTGCAGAAAGTGACATCGAGCATGGCGTCGATAGGGCGCGAAGATGAAAAATAAAGACATTTGAGGTTAAGCGAGCCAAATTTAGGTCGATCCAATTCACTTTTTATTTCATAGCATTTATGTTTTGTTAATCCATACACAGATTTTTAATGAAAGGGTCAAACACAGTATAACCTGGAGGTGAAAAATCAAACCTTACAATAAAAGCCGTACTTTTTGGTGGTGTAGCATAATCCAGGCGGCTGGAGGAAGATTGGCACGCATCTAATTCAAAGTTGGAATTTTCCTTGAATTTATTTACAGGAAAAAGTGGCGATTAACTGTTTCCTTGTTGACTCTAGGAGGTAAAAGATGCACTTATTTCTCATGAAGAGAGGAACCTTCAAAATTTCAGTGTCCGCGTAGAGTGCATATGATGACGGTAATCCTTTACTCCCCCTTTCATAAATTTCACAATTATTGGCTCTGTTAAGTTATTAATTAGTTTCACCTCAGATGTTTCAAGAAGTCGCTCCAGAAATGTAAACTACCGTAGTCGTTTTCGATCGATCGCTATTTGCGGAAATGAGCTTCTATGTTGTTCAACTCTGTTGGATTGTTTTATCGTATGCAAATGTTAACTCAAGGATTTGCAATTATTTCTACTTGAGTTGAGCACCTATTAGGCTTAATCAAGATATGACCATTACTGTTTTTTTTTCTTTTTTTTAAAGTATTAACTGAGTTTTAAAATATCTCTTTTCCCCCTTCAAAATTTCATGATAATTCTGATGCTGTCAGTCGTAGTCAAAACTGAATCATCAATTGTCGGCACAAAATCAGCTAAAAAAAAAAACGGTCTCCTTGTTGAGCCTTTTAGTATGTGGCTAAGGTAAAGAAGCGCAACTTGGGTCCACGCCTGTAAATGGTCAGAGTTTTATCCGGACCCCTGATTAGTGGAGCCCGCAATTCTGATTTGAGGCCACGTAAGTTAAATATTTTATTAAAACAATTCACAAAAAGCATATATGGTATTCACTCCAAAAAATGTTTTATTATCTACACCCAATCCGGTTTGTACTCATATTCTGTTTTGGGAATATCTGTTGACCCTATTGCCTCATTTAAAAGGTATTTGGTTGGTTACCATGCGTTCGAGTCACCTCCGATGTAAGTGCATTAGGTAGGTTCCGTGCGTTCAAGTCACCCTGTATTAATGCACGTCGGGTGAATAGCAACACCCTTCTTTTTTAAGTCCGCACTGTTCGCTTGAACGCCATCTAATGGGGTTGTAAAAACGTCCTGTAGGGGCTGATTCAGAAATATTTCCTGTGCCTTGCGTGACGGTATCCCTATCTTGAAAATCAAAGCAACACTACCTTTAACCTCACTGGAAAAATGTCGCCTCCTTTGGGAGATCGGAGAGAAGAGGGTTGGTCAATTCAGTCCGTGTAATTGAAATGTCGATTTGACTTTTGCCTTTAATAACACTTTTATTATGTCGGAAAGGAGCGGCATAAAGTGCGGTTGCGGCAACGGCACTACGGCCCCTTAGATTTCGCGTCGTCGGACTCAAGACTATTATAAACGCGGTGAGCCGCTCCAAGCGCCTCAGTCCGCGTGTAGGCTTGCGCTGTGCCGGTCGTAGTTAGTGAGTGTGCCGTCTCAATTTTTCATACCGCGACCACGTTTTTCATACAGCGGCTGTTTCGCATTTGTGGATTACCCGGGAAGTGACCCCATCCAGTGATCGTCTCTGAGGTTAGGTTCCGTGAATTTCCAAGCTAAGAATTTTTATTGTTTGGGCAAGAAATTGTGATTTTTTAAGGTGATATGTATCGAGTTCCTAGGTTCTGATGGCAAGATTCTTAGACTATTTTTTTAAATATTTTCGTAGCGTTTTTTCTTCTTTTTTTAAGTGATAGCTATTAATTTTTCATTAGGTTCATTCCGATTCCCAAAATTGTAGTTGTCCTTTGAAGTCTCTGAACTACCTGAGTTTGTAGCAAAAGTTAAAAACTTCAGTTATATTCTCATCAGTTGTATTTATATAATTCATATTTCCAAGGCATTTTTGTTGTTCTTATTGCTTTTTTTAAAAAATGCCTTGATTCATCTTCGGAACAGTCCTATTCATGATGACAACATCGAGCGATTTCACTTTAAATTTACTCAATTTCACGCGTTTTTGTCGTTCTTATTACAATATTTACTTAAATTATATCATAATTTTTTGATGATCTCATGTTTCAGTTCAAGTTCAATTCTTTTGATGGTCTGCGTTCCAATTCCTCTCCGAGAAAAAAATGGAATAAATAACAATGAGAAAAGGGAATAATTTGCGTTTCTTGTTGCACTTCGTAGCCGGTCTTTTCGTGCGACATACCTGTTTCAAGTTCAGTATGAAAGATAGCGTTTAAAGTGCCACTACGAGGACCCAAGTGAGAGGGAGGGGCGTGCCCGTACGGAATGCACTTGCATACGTAGCTTCAAACAAGTTTTTCTAAACTGGAGTGTTTCCATGTTTTGATTGGTTGTATTGCTCTTCAAAACTCATCGAGCTTTAAAAGGACATGTCTTTTAAAAGTGAATTATTTGTTTAAATTCTCTAGTAATTATAGTAACGATGTAGTGCGATATCAATTTCAAAGATTCGTCCCTTTTCGTATTCCGAGAGATAGCGATTCTTCTACCCTTACCGATTTGGAAACCCGAGTTCAACCGTTAGCCGTGATGTTAGATGTTTCATATAAATTTAGTTACAGCTTGTATTATTATTTGATTTGTCTTTTATCTGTCAGGCTGACTTTTTGCGAGGTATTTTATCCATATTGGGATTAAGTGCCATATAAATTCTTATTTTTAGTGCTATCATGCATTTGAGTCATGTATCAAATTTTTATTATAATTCTTCGCGCTATGAAATGTTGCATGAAATGAAGAATGTCATTAGCACTACTCTCCCCCCCCAAAAAAAAAACACGGAATGTCCAGTCTTACCTCGTAAAATTCCTTTTTCTTCTTTTTTTCCTCTCTCTTTTTTTACCAAGACAGTGCGTTCCGACTTTCTGCTAAAGTTTTTTGTCAACTGTAATAGACCGTTGAGAGTTGCAGTTGCATAGTTAGTTGACCACCCAACAGACGTTGAACTGCTAGTCGCCGTTTGGCTTGCGCTAGCAGTGAATCGATTAATTTGATAAACAATCGACCAAATACAAAATACGTGTTATAATAATAGATCAAGTGAATGTGTTCAGCTATTGTTCTGATACATTTCTGCTGATTGATTTTTGAAATGCACGGTACTCTTTTACTTGATCGATGTGGTTGAAGCAACAGGCCTATGGCCTTCCACTGGATCGACTTTTCATTCGAGGGATCGAAATGAGGAATGGTTTCGCTTAGTTTTTCCTTTCCTGAACATGGAAATCGCTAACAATAAGTAACCAAACCTAATGCGGGAGGATAGTGTTCCCAAGGCTTCGGCGTCGACTACCCTTGTGAACAAAAATCTACCACCATCTGCAATAGCCTGCATACGGATTGCTGCCTAGCAGATTTCGAGCAATTGTATACCTTTGCTCGAAATCTGACCGGGAATCGGCTGATTCCGTGCGGAGAGGTTGAACGCCGACCACACCTGTGTATTAGCGGTTGCAGCGGGGGGAGGTTGATTTATTTAAAATTTGTCCAAGAAGGTACTATCCACTCACGCAAGATAAAAATTAACCAGCGATTTGGAGCTTGGAGCAGCGCAAGGAAATGTGGAAAATCGGATAGCTAGCCCATGGAGGAGCACAAACAACTGGAGAAGAACCTTTTGTATGTCTCGCATATCTTCACGAAACCGTTACACTCTGTATACGAAGTAAGTCAGCAGGTATAAGACCCAGCAACTAAGGGTGCGCACCAAACGGTTCGACTCCAGGAGTTTGTCTTCCTCCACAGCAGCTAACCTTACTCATGGTCATGATCAAAACTGAAACTGGTGAAATCTACTAAAGTCAAAATGCAACAAAGACAGATATCTAGGGTTCGTGCTCAAATCAATAAGAAGAAAACGCTAAGGAAGTCACTTTTTTTCACCCCTCTCCCACCTCTCGCGACACTTCAAACGCGTAATGTAGACTTGTCCATTGATGACTGTTACGTAATACGTGTACAACCCTCAATTGCATTTTCAAGAAACTTTCAATTTGGTCCAAAATATTGAATCTTCTAAAAGCCCTGACCATTGACAAAACTATCTTATTCTGAGTTTGCAACGATCTCCCCTCTCTTTCCCCCAAACTTTTTTTTTAAGTAGCTCAGGTTCACCATTTGTTCACCAATAAGGACGCTCCGGATTACCAATAGCGAGCCTGAATGAGCGAAAAATTAGAGTTTGGGGACGCGAGTGGTGAGATCGAGCAAACTCAGAATTGGCTGATCTTACAGAACGAAAATGATACATACACGAATAGTGATAAAGTATAAACAAGCAACACATTTTAACCGATAACCGTACAGTAGCAAAATATAAATTGGTCAAAAACACAATATTATTTAGAAACGAAAAACTGACCAGAAGTCAAATGATTAAAAAACTAATTACACCAGAAATGAAATGATCCGAAAGACGAAAATTGGCTAACAGAAGCTTTTAGCAACCGGGTATCCCTCGCTCGTCACGCATCCAATGATAGTAGCAATCAACGCTTTTCCTACTCGACGATATTAAAATTTTTGGTTGCGACATACCGGCGCGGCGCGGCGTTGGCCCCGGCATTCGAACTGGTCCACCAAAGGTGGCGGAAAGCCGCAAACGAGTGCAAGGTTTCTTCGGTTCAATGTTCCGACGCCGTTTAAAGCGTCCTGCTCGCGGTAGTGCGGAATGGAGCGACTTTTATGTAAGTGTTAATCAGTATGTCAGATAATGTTTCTGTCCACCGCGAAACTGATATCCGAATACCGATAAACTCAGTGTACTGGATGTCGACGGAATCGTGCAAGATGAACAGGTTCATCGTGTCACATATTTTTTCTGCTCCCCTGCGGATGTCATTGCTTTTTTCGCCTTAGAATGAAAACCTGTTCTTTGATCACGGTCAACTTCTCTTTCAAGGGGGAGGAAAGGTGACCTCCGATGAAAATAAAAGAAATTCGTTCCCTTTTTTATAAATCGTACTCGTATAAAGTTAACACTGAAACTATAAAATGTGAAATTTCAACAGATCATGTTAAAAAAATCTTTTTTTTAATGAAAATAACACACTTTAAGAATAAAAAGTATCATGTTCCCTCTTGTTGCTAGAGATTCGCCATTTATTGAAAAGCCGAGCAAAACGAGGGAAAGGCAAATAACATAACCTAACTTTACCTGAACTGAAACTGACTATCCGCAAGCCTGATGCCGCTCACACATCAGTGGCAGTAAGTGCTGACGAGAAGAAAGCGGCATAGGACCTAGCGGCAGCAGGAAGTACGTTAGCGTAACTTGGCAGAAGTCACTTGATCGAACCATTTACAGGTTAAAAACCTGCGTGATTGTAAATGCTCGCAGTGTGAAACAACATACAGTATAGTCAAGGGTGGAATACGCGAGGTAAACAATGCCGCATTTCAAAGTTACGGAGCAATTAAAGTACTAAGTACCTTAATTTATACATTCTTTCTATTATACCTTTATGCTGATACGAAAACAGCTGAAAATTTGACGCGTATACTTGTCATGCGAACAAGCGGAACAGGTTAAATTTGCCTTCATGAAAACATTGGTAACTGCTTTGGAATTTCCGTGAGAGAAATTTTGTGTGTTTAGTGTTATTTTAGACTTCGTTTACAAAGCGAACTGCTGTTAAGGTCATTAAATGTCTAGTGTAATCACTTTATATAAATGAGTCCTGGTGAGATAGAATAGCTGTTTGCCACGCATGCTTAAGCCGAGAAAAAAGTAGCTCTTAAGAAGGATTAACGCCGGTCTAAAGACAGCATTTATGACAGTTCTTTTATTTTGAGGTGCATAATTTTTAGTGTTTGTAGTCTGCGTTCAAAAGTCTCCTTTTTTTCTTTCTTTTTTATTCTGTAGCAAAACATTCATGTCAATCAAAAAGTTCGTGTAACAGAGACGTCCGATAAAATGCTTCTCGATATTTAGAAAACCTGACTTACTCCATTCTACTGATTCATCTTAAGTAAAGTTAAAAGGTTGAATTTCAAACAGAGTTCGAAGCTCGTTTCTGTTCTTAGGGACCCATTTCTTTGTTTGTTTAGGAAGCATCGCTGTTAGTTCCTTTTTTTAATATTAAAAGCAAACCTGTGTCTTCCCATACGTCTGAAGGTTAGCCTTCAATTGAACAAACGTATTTTAGTTAAACAAACTCACGTTCCGGGTATCTCACGACCAATAAAGCACGGTAAATACGAAAATTCTTCTATTTGAACTTCCCGCTCGAGGTCTCTTCACGGTGGTATATTTCGTGACCTTGCTTAATTAATGCCTGGTAAACTCGTAGTGGTTATCGCAGAGGATTTTATGCAAATTTCAGAAAATCTGGAGTGCATTGCGGTTTCGCGCCAATGCCAACAGTTAAACGGCTTTGTTTCCGGAATCGCAACATTTTAACGAATTTCATCCCAGAGGGCTGTTCGTGGCTCCTCGCAAGTATTTAAACGACGAAAATCTCTGGTATATTGATCTTAAGCAAAAATGTGAATCCGACATATTTTCCGTTATCAAAGTTTGTAAGTCAACCTCAAAATAACATTTATTGGCATTTTTAAGTCGTAGAAACTATGTATAAGTAAAGGTCATAGAAGTACAACAGATTATGCACTGCTATGTGCATACACTGGATTTGGATGTTTGCCTGTTTCGATTGTTTCAAAAAGGTTCTGACCGCATCTCGTTTAACATTCCGTAACCTTCGTAAAATCAAAGCAAAAGTCTAATCTTACGTTTCCGGATCAAATTTATTTTTCCAAACATGACTTCATATAACGTTAACTCAACGTCAATCAAAATCTAACAAGGTTACTTTGCCTAATACAACTTCAACTGTCCAAGCAAAGTTTTGCCTGACTTATCATCATCAAATCTAACATGAACTTTTACTCTCCTTTCATAACATCATCAAATTTGATACAAACTAACAAAGCTAACCGAGCCTAGCGAAGATAGACCGAAACCCAATAGGTAATGAGTAATGAAGAAGCTCTGTTTTGTTCCTTTCAGGGTTTAGCCGTTGACATTATGTCACAAAAAGACAGTCTTTAAAAAACTTTTTGTTGAATGGGGCATATCTTACGCCAGTTGCGGCCTTAGGCTTCATCGATTATCATCTTTGCCCTTGACCAAGAACCTTTCGGTCCGCCATTGTGACCATAGACGAAGTGTGACTTGGGCAAGATAACTTGCGCCATCCTAGCATTGACGATAAAATGACTCTTTCGCGCTCTCGAACACTTACTCTCTGGCGTCATCTGGTGGCAATGACTTGTGGGCATGACAATCTACAACTATGGTAATGGACAAAAGATTGCCAAAGGTACGTCGCTACATATCGGATGGTCAAGAAATTAGGGTCTAGGAACCTGCGTCGGAAAGTCTTGATGGGCATGCGTTGTGTACACTTTTGGGCACCACCAACAGCTGAGCGCTCAACACATCGTCTCAAGTCAAGTTTCAGGACTCCCACGCACAGAAAAAAAACCTTTGAATTATTAAAATATAGAAACTTTGAATTATGATTCTCTTAAGTCCTTAAATTCAATACTGAGGCAGCCAAAGTTGGACCAGTATTAAATGATTTTGTTGAAATAAAAAAGAGTACACACATTCTCTAAAATGTCAAAGAGTTTCAATATCAATATTCTAAGCGCACAGATAATATAATATCTTTACACAAAATATGTTTTAAAAATACATGCATTTTACCCATATAAGACCAACATATCTCTTCGTGCACCCGATTTTAAAACCTTTGCAACTACTAAAAGGAGTGGTACAAATTTTATATGTTAACTAAAAAAAAAAACTGTTGAAAAATTTCGACGATTCTCGAAAAATATTTTTTTATAAGCGATGGCCAATAATTAATAGCAATTTTCCATGAAGTATCAAATACTTTCAAAATTCTTTCTATTGTATTTTAATTAAGTATTTTTGCTTTCAAAGGTTTCTTTATGCACAAAAGTCGCCTAAATTTAAAATGTATGGCTTCACTTGAGCTCAGTGGATAATATTTCTCATGTAATGGATTTTGACATACAAAGCTCAAACTGTGAAAACATATTTCATGATTTTTTTTATTGAAGACAATTATCCCCGTTGATACTCATACACAAAGCTTGAAGTTGCATGAAAAAAATATCCCTAATGTAAAAAGGTTTCTTCCAGATAGGAGGATGAAATCCGTCCGTTATCATCGTCAACGTTTTTTTTTATTTTTTTTTCAATGAAGGTGTTGTTATTGTCTGTTCCAACAAAGATTACAACCGTTATTGATGGAAATTTGAGTACGATTTGCACTATACTTTGTCAATGTTTTGCGCCTTCCTTCAATTCAGTCAAAACCAATGACAAATGTGGCTACTTGACACTGTCGACGTCATGGAAGAAAAATCTTTAGCGATAGACAATAATGGACAAATCCCCTAAAGAAAACAAAAAAAAAGTGTCATCCGCCTTCCGATAACTTATTTTGTGTCGGAGACTGGCGGTTGGTCTTGTAAGAAAAGTTTTATTGCAAAATAGAGTACAACTTCGATTACTCTGCACGCAGCCCCACGTAATTTCAGCTAGCTTTCACAGCATTTTAATGTCGTAATTATTGGTTTTGGGGGAAATGCGCAGCGGTAACCGGAGTAATGCCGGTTTGATTTTGATGTGCACGAAATCAGCTCTGTGCCTTCGAGGCCTCGTTAAAACTAACGGGTAATTTTAGTTTGGTTTGCAACATGTTGCAAGGCTCTTAGTTCAGACAGACTGTCCCTAAAGTGAGACAGGGGCTCGTTTTTTATTGGCTAATGAACGTCTTCGCTCATCTCTATTCACCAGTCTCTGGCTTACCGGAAAAAATTGTGTAAACGGACTGTGGAGCGTTAAGAGTTTTAAAGTTCTATGCAAATATTGACTACCCGGTAGGTGTAATGCGTTTGGCATAGTTTGGGGGAATTTTGTGAACTCGTCAAGAGTTGCCAACCCCTTTCTTCGGCTGACCCGGTGGGAGTTCTGAGGAAAAAATTGGCTGCCTGCAAGAGTCCACGCTCATGGGAATGAACTCTTATCAATTGACCAAAAGTTACATTTCCATTGTTAGGTGCAATTTGTTCGTTGAAATGTTTGTACTCTTGTTTAAATCACTCCTCAGTTATTGAAGTCACCGCATTAAACAACACACAACCTACTGTATATCCGCTGGTTGATGAGGTCTCAGAACCGACATAGGAGCGTCTGCGTCCGTCGAGGTCTTTTTAGCCTGGAATAATTCATTGGTCTCTGAGGTCGCCGTATCCCTAGTACACTTACTCCTCCATCGTTGAAGTCACTGCATCGTTAATCGCTTCCCGTTCGTTGAGATCTCCGGACAGGGCAGGATTTCTCGCACATTGGAGTCATCGTCTTGGCTTTTCATCCATCTCGGATGAAAACCTAGTCCCGTCTCTCGTCTCGACTTTTACTCTCTGTATGGGGGCGTCCATATTCCACGTGGACACTTTTTTTGCCTTTTTAGACCCCCCCTCCCCCCATGGACAA